>Ga0172379_10007266_pt1 | contig 14431 bp, 9 predicted proteins | sample GrowelOW334metaG_FD_119756 | JGI IMG/M metagenome (GOLD analysis project Ga0172379, IMG submission 119756) | Groundwater microbial communities from an aquifer near a municipal landfill in Southern Ontario, Canada - Groundwater well OW334 metaG | ecosystem: Environmental > Aquatic > Deep... | reverse complement strand
GTCGGTACCTGATCGTGATGCGCCTCGATGGCATTCAGGATTATTGCCCGGTCAGCTGATGAAACACCCCACTCTGATAAATATGGTTTTATGAACTCTGCACCCAAATGACAGTGCCTTGTCTGGATGTCACCCGCCCGGTCCTCGTCAAAAATCACATGCGCCAGATACAGGGCAATGACAACTAGTTCCGGAATCGCACCGTGTTTTTTCGCCAAAAACTCCCCCTTTTTCACCGCCAACTCGGTCAGATTCCAGGCTGGGGCGTGATTTTTTTCGTACTGCGATTTTGCCAGTTCCCTGGCTTTGGTTATCAAATCATTCATACTTTTTGGATTGGAGAGTTTACGCATGACCTAGCCACCGTTGCACGAAACGTAATTTTGTGATTTCCGCCATCAGGGCAGCCACTATTCCCGATGTCAGGCACAGGGCAAACTGCCAGGTAGTCAGCGCGCTAAATCCAAATAAATCACGCACTCCGGGGATTGCCAAAGTTATAATGAGAACCGAAATAGCCAATCCCACTACCCATCGTAGCGCCCGATTTGGATGTTGCCGCATACTACCAAAAGAAGTGCGGGTCCGTGACCGGTTGGCGATAATCAAGCCGACATTGCCGATCACCAAGCTTGAAAAAGCCAATGCTCGCGCCACGCCTTCTCCCCAGTTATTTGCCAAAGCGACTGCATAAATCGTAACAACAACAGCTAAGACGCCAAGACCCTGTAAAACACTGGTCCAGATTTGAGATCGGCCAAACAGGGGCTCGCGCGGCGACCGGGGCGGACGCGACATGACGTCTTTTTCTTCCGACTCCGCCTCAAAGACGAGAGTACAAGCCGGATCGATAATCAGTTCCAGAAAAGCGATATGAATGGGCAGAAGCGCCAGCGGCCATTTAAATACCACCGACAATAAGGCGATCCCGGCGATAGGGATATGTACGGCAAAAATAAACGACATGGCTTTGCGCAGATTATCATAAATCCTCCGCCCGGTACGGACTGCGGCGACAATTGAAGTAAAATCGTCATCAAGCAACACTACGTCTGATGCTTCACGGGCCACGTCAGTCCCCCGGCCGCCCATGGCCACGCCAATGTTGGCCGCTTTCAACGCCGGCGCGTCATTGACCCCGTCTCCTGTCATGGCCACGATTTCACCACTCTCTTTCAATGCCTGGACGATACGAAGTTTTTGTTCTGGCACAACACGCGCAAAAACGTCTGTTTCTCTTACTAATTGAGCAAGTTCTTTCCCCTGGGCATGCTCCAAGGTTTCGCCGGACATGACCCGGATCGGCGCAGTCATGCCAATTTGCTCCGCGATATGGCGGGCTGTGCCAGGATAATCACCAGTGATCATTTTCACCCGAATACCGGCTGTCCGGCACTCGGCCACCGCTCCTGGTACCGTCGGGCGAATCGGATCAGCCAGCCCAATGAGGCCAATCAGGGTAAAATTAAAATCATGCTGTTGCGCCGGCAGAGACTCCGTTTGCGCTCGTGCCACAGCAATAACCCTCAATCCCATATTGGCCAAATGTTCAATATTCTTTTCTAATGATGTTCTTACAGCTGACGATAAATGGCACAAATCAGCGATGGCTTCGGGCGCGCCCTTCGCCGCCACGATATACAAATCCTTTTTCGGCGTCATCCAGGCACGGGCGACAGACAGGAGCTTATCAGATAACGGGTATTCACGTATCTGCTGCCAGTTGCCATGCATATGCCCTTCATGGCCAAACGCACGCTCGCCCAATTCCCGCATTGCCTTTTCCATCGGATCGAACGGATCGGGCGGCGAAGCTAAAATAGCATATTCCACTAATGAATGGAGTTCCTCGGGCATGGCGCGTTGTTCGGAAGAAATTGTATGGCAGGAATCATTGACACATGCCGCAGCCACGGCCATTTTATTTTGGGTAATGGTGCCGGTTTTGTCAGTGCAAAGAACCGTCGCTGAACCGAGTGTCTCAACGGCTGGGATGCGTCGTGTCAAAACATTCCGTTGGGAAATACGCCACGCTCCAAGAGCCAAAAAAACCGTCATGACGACAGGAAATTCTTCCGGTAGGGCGGACATAGCCAGTGCCAACCCGGCTAGAATGCCGCCAAGCCAGTCTCCTCGAGTCAGACTATAAACGAGTGCAACCAGTATACATAAACCTAAGCCAACAATGGCAAAAATATTTACCATGCGTCTGGTCTGTTTTTGCAGGAGACTGTCCTCCTGAACGAGGGTCTTCAGCACCAGGCCGATTTTTCCAACTTCTGTATGCACGCCAGTGGCGAATACTTCTGCGACCCCCCGACCGCCGACAATCAGCGTGCTTGAATACACACAGGCCTGGTCACGTCCACCCGGTTTGATCACTCCCGAACGCAAATCATGCTGGTGCTTCAGGACTGGCAGTGATTCACCCGTCAAAAGCGATTCATCAGCTCGTATTGTTGAAATTTTTATCAGTTTAGCATCAGCCGGTACGCGATCACCCTCCTCCAACATGATAATGTCACCCCGCGCGACTTCACGGCCAGCCACCCGTTTGACAACTCCATCCCGGATCACCCGTGCCCGCGGGCTGGATAAATTTCTCAGTGCTTCGAGCGCGCGTTCTGTTTTCCGTTCCTGGTACATAGTGATGCCGATCACTACGACAATTGCCGCCAATAATAAGCTTGCTTCAGCCCGATCGCCGATAAAAAGATAAATCGTACCACAAGCCAATAAAAGCAGTAGCATCGGTTCACGCATTACTTCAAAAAGAATGTGAAAAACCGACCGTCGTTTGCCGCTCGGCAGTTCATTGTACCCCTCCTCTTTCAGACGTTTTTGTGCCTCGGTTTCGGTCAAACCCTGCCATTTATCATTGACGGGTATTTGTTCCATGGGGGGGGTTATTATTTTAAAAATTATTTTATTCGGAGAGGGGGAGATTCGAACTCCCGAAGGGCTTTTGGCCCTTACTTGCTTTCCAAGCAAGCGCACTCGACCACTATGCGACCTCTCCATATGCCGAATACTCGATATACAAAAGTATACCATACCATTTTTTTACCAAAAAGAAAAGACCTACAACTTTCTATTGACAGGTTTTTTGCATGTGATAGTCTATTCTTATCGGCAATGGAGGTGGATATGCTCTTTAAGAGTCAGGCACGTTGCCTTGTCATTCGCTCCATAGCCGCTTCGTACTCGCGCATCTGTACCATGTCCAGCAAACTCTGTGGTTTGCACATGGCGGACAGCGAGACTGTCCAACTGCTGAGCAGTAACAATCGTCGATGGCCTGTTGGATTTACTTAGCGGCTAGCAATGTTCTTCAGTGAGAATTTTTTTGAGACTGGCCGGTTCCCCTCGGGATCGGCCCTCTTTTTTTATCGAATAAATCCGCCTGCCTGCAGTTTCCACAGCTGGCTATACATACCATCCTTACCCAGCAGTTGGTCATGTGAGCCCTCCTCGATAACATGCCCCCCGTCTATGACAATAATACGGTCCATCTTTTTGATGGTGGAGAGACGATGAGCAATAGCAATGACCGTCCGGCCGGACATCATCTGGTCCAGGGCATCCTGGATCATCCGCTCTGATTCCGAATCCAGGCTGGACGTCGCCTCATCCAATATCAAGATAGGCGACTGGCTCAAAATCGCCCTGGCTATTGCGACCCGCTGGCGTTCTCCGCTGGACAGCTTGATACCTCGTTCCCCCACAAAAGTTTGATACCCGTCAGACAAATTGACGATAAACTCGTGGCAATGGGCCGCTTTAGCTGCAGCCATCACCTCTTCATCAGTCGCGGCTGGCCGGCTATACCGGATATTTTCCAGCAGTGACCGGTGGAATAGAATCGGGTCCTGCGGCACCAAGCTGATGGCCGCATGCAGACTATCCTGAGTCACTTTGGCGATATCCTGTCCATCAATGGACACGTGCCCCTTAGCCACGTCATGCATTCGCAAGATCACCTTGATAATAGTCGATTTGCCTGCTCCGGACGGTCCGACCAGTGCAATATGCTCATGCGGCGCGATGGTTAAAGAAAACTTCTTCAAAATTTGCCTGGTTTGTTGATAGTAGAAATCCACATCCTGAAATGAAATAGTCCCCTCTGCCACCCGTAAGTCTTTTGCCAGTGGCCGGTCAGCGATTTCGTGCGGCGTATCCAGGACCTCCGTCATTTCCTGGGCATCAGCCAAACTCTCATAAATCTGCCTGATATTTTTTCCGAAATCCCAGATACGGATGAAAATATTCACGATATACGCCTGGATCAGGACGAAATCCCCGAGCGTCAAAATCCCGCGGCGCCACATCAGGATTGCGACGTAAAAAATACCGATCTCCAAGCCGATCATCAGGAAGCCCTGGACGGCCTCAACCACATTGCCCATATCCCAGGTTTTTTTCCGCAGTCGGCGGACTTTTTCTGCTGACGCGCCAAACAATCCCACCTCGCGTTTGAACCCATTAAAAAGCTTTACTGTGCTCTGGTTGGTGAACGTGTCCGCCAGGATACCCGTCGTCTCAGTCTCCGCCATGCTGCGCTGGACGTCATATTTCAGCTTGTATTTTATGAAAATGCTGTTGACGATGAAAAAAATTGCAAACCATACAACAATCCCCACCCCCAGCCACCAGCTCCGCTGGAACAGCACGATTACAATGATCAGGATATTCACGATCAATGGCAACAGGCTCCAGAGGATGCGGTCGGATATCACCTCGTAGGCGCGACTGAACCATTTCACTTTTTTTGTCAGCGAGCCGACAAAATTGTCGCTGAAAAAACCAAACGAATGGCGATGCATGTAGGCGAAATTGGTATTATCCAAATCATACATCACTTTTGGCTGGAAATAGCTGGCCGTGAAAGTTCCGACCCGCCAACAGACCCATTGGACGAATTCTAATACGGCAATGATGACCAGAATGGAAATCAGTGACGGCACGACCACGCTGCGGTCGCCGGTCGTGTTCAATAAATTGAACAAGTCTTTGAAATACAGCGGGATGATCACGTTGATGACGCCGGCCGCAATGACGCCTGACAGACTGAAAGACACGGCGACTTTGTATTTCCAGGTCGCCTGCCAAAATCTCTTGATCGTTTTTTTAGTCCATGTCTGCATACTATAGTTTCCGATACGTTATATGAATTGCAGTATAGTAAATCATAAAAATCGCTAACTGTCAAACCTTTTTGACCCTGAGTACGTTGGAGGGTCAACGAATATCCCTCCGCCATACAAAACGCGCCTCTCAAGCGAGAGGCGCGCTCATTGAGTATTGGTTGCTGCCTATCTCCCTTTTTCCGCTTTTAATACCGCTAATGTTGTTTTAATGACCGTATCCGGATTTAACGAAATGCTGTCTATCCGTTCCCGTGCCAAGAATTGTGCAAACTCAGGGAAATCAGACGGGGCCTGCCCGCAGAATCCCATCTTCCGGTGGTTTTTCTTGGCTGATTTTATGACCTGAGAAACCAATGTCGTTACCGCCGCATTACGCTCGTCATAATCATGGGCAACCAATTCAGAATCCCGGTCAACACCGAGAGTCAGCTGCGTCAGGTCATTTGAACCGATCGAGAATCCGTCGAACACTTTAGAAAACTCGTCAGCCAGGATCACGTTGGACGGGATCTCGCACATGACGTACACGTCTAGTCCCTTTTTGCCGCGTTCCAGCCCGTATTTTTTCATGGTGGCGACCACTTTCTTGCCTTCTTCCACGGTCCGGCAGAACGGTACCATCACCTTGAGATTAAACAGACCCATCACCTCGCGCACCCGGCGGATTGCTTCGCATTCCAGGGCGAACCCGGCCTCATATTTCGGGTCGTAATACCGCGAAGCGCCGCGCCAGCCGATCATCGGATTGTCCTCTTTCGGCTCGAAATAGCTGCCGCCGATCAGGTTTGCGTATTCATTCGTCTTGAAATCGGAAAATCGAATAATAACATCCTTGGGATAAAACGCCGCGGCGATCCGGGCTACGCCTTCGGCAAGTTTCTGGATATAGAATTCCTTCTTTGACGGATATCCGGACGTCAGGTTCTCGATTGTCTTGCGGACAGACGGATCTTTTACCTTATTGAATTCCAGCAATGCCATCGGATGCACCTTGATATATGAGGTAATAATGAACTCTTCACGGGCCAAACCGACGCCGTCATTCGGGATGAGCGAATCGGCAAACGCAGTTTCCGGGTTTCCGACATTCATCATGATCTTCACGCGGGGCCGGCCGAGTTGTTTCAGGTTTGTCCGGCGGATTTGGAATGGCAATTTCCCGTCATAGACATACCCCTTTTCCCCTTCTGCGCAGGAAATAGTCACCATCCTGCCAGACTTCAGTTTCTCGGTCCCATTGCCGGTTCCGACAATACACGGTACACCGAGTTCCCGCGAAATAATTGCGGCGTGGCAGGTCCGGCCTCCCGAGTTCGTTACTATGGCACCAGCTTTTTTCATGATCGGTTCCCAGTCCGGGTCAGTCATCTCTGTCACCAGCACTTCGCCCTGCTTGAACTTGCCGATATCTTTCACGTTCTTGATGACATTAACCGTCCCGGCACCGATTTTTGAACCGATGGCCCCGCCTTCGACCAGCACCTTGCCGCGTTTTGACAGAATGTATGCTTCCAAGATATTCGGATCAAGCTGGCTAGTAACGGTTTCCGGTCTAGCCTGAACAATAAACAATTTGCCGGTCTGGCCGTCCTTAGCCCACTCCATATCCATCGGTTTGAAATGCCCTGCTTTTTTGGAATAATGGTTTTCTATGATGGCTGCCCACTTCGCCAGCTGCAGGACTTCATTGTCAGTGATGGAAAATTTCTGGCGATCGGCCAATGGGGTGGGAATGTTTTTTACTGGACGCGAGCCAGACGATGCATAGACCATCTTAATCTCCTTTGACCCGGTTTGTTTTCCGATAATCGGCCTGAATCCTTTGGCCAGTGTCGGCTTATGCACGTAAAAAAGGTCTGGAGTGACGGCGCCCTGGACGATATTCTCGCCCAACCCATACGAAGAATTGATCATGACCGCGTCCTTGTAGCCTGATTCCGTATCGATCGAAAACATCACGCCGGACGACGCCAGGTCCGACCGGACCATTTTTTGTACAGCGATGGACAGGGAGATGGCAAAATGGCTGAAGCCTTTTGCCGCTCGGTAGCTGATTGCCCGGTTGGTAAACAGAGAGGCAAAACACATCTTACAGGCCTTGATGAGGTCCGCTTCACCGGTAATATTCAGATACGTTTCCTGCTGGCCAGCAAAAGAAGCGTCGGGCAGATCCTCCGCGGTGGCGCTGGATCGGACTGCCACATCAACGTTCTTGGTCCTGAATTCTTTGGACAGTTTGTGGTATGCCTCAATAATTTCATGCTCCAGGTCAGCCGGAAATTCCGCCTTCATGATCGTTTCCCGCACCCGGCGGCCGTGGTCATACAGGTTTTTCAGGTTATTGACGTCCAAATCTTTCAAAATCCGCTGGATATCGTCTTTGATGCCAGCCTCTTTCAACAGGTACTGATATGCTTGGGCGGTAATAGCAAACCCATTCGGGATCTTGACGCCCTTGCTCGTCAGCTCCCGGTACATCTCGCCGAGCGAGGCCGTCTTCCCGCCCACGAGGGGTACGTCCTTAATGGTCAGATCACGGAACCAGAGGATAAGTTTTTTTGCTCTTGCATTTGGCATATAAAAAAATTAATGATTGATATGAGAGCATTATAGCACAAAAAACCCGAAGTAACTAACTCCAGGCTTCTTGTTTGTATCTAAAATATGCCGGATTAGATGTGTATCTTCTCGGCCAAATCGCCGACTAACGGCACTTTAAAACGTTCTCCTGAGAGCGCCTTTATAAAACCAAAGACCATGGCGATGACGACAACAATCCAAACCGCCCATCCGATGAATGGGATGACCCCGACAAATGAAAACAAAAATAGAATCAATCCCTGCTTAGCGTGGAATTTCACGAACTCATCATCTTTTTTCAAAATCAACATGATGATGCTCAATACCCACACGTACGAGAGCGCAGCCATAAGGTTGCTGTCCTGTGCGCCGGCTGGTTTAACGGGTTTCTGTTCTTCCATATATTCCACCTCCTTTCGACGATTGTTTATCCATGACTACTTTCATGACTATCGTCAGTGCTCCGGCCACCCCGCCACCTAACACGCCCAATAACACGGGTTGCCGGATAAAATTCATGATATACCACCATTCATGATACCATATCAACTCAAAAACGGTAATAATCAGCCCAGCCAGGACTCCGATAATGATACCGGCCGCTACGCTGGTCCAAACACCCGTATGGAAGCGCCGCACCAGCCACCAGGCATACAGGATAAAAACGCCGGCCATCAAGCCCCAGCGTACGTACTGATTCAATGCCAATACAATGCCGATAAACTTGACGGCAGTGACTAATATGACGAAAAACCAGCCCGAGCGCCAATAAAATAACAGGCTCTTGCCCGCGATGGACGCGTCAACGTCATGGCTGGGGGAAGAGTAGTTGGTGTGTGCCTCCTGGTCTGGCATACGTTTTTTATATTTACTGTCTAGACCTGTTTATAGTATACGTCATCGCTTAAAAAAATCCAATTGATACTTCGATAAAACTCAGTATCAACCCTGATCTACGCCGAAGGGTTGACAACCAGGGCCATATCCCGTAAAGTGCATAAAAATGCAAAAGTCAAACCGGAGGAATAACATGAGTTCCTTGAAATGGATTTATAAAGTGACGCGACTCGAGCAGTGCCTGATCGCCGGCTTGAGCACCTGGCTGATCGCCCTACTGTCCAATGGACCGCTATGGCTAAACGAACCGAAAGTCGCCGCCGGTATCAGCATGTTCTTCAGCTGTCTGGGCGCCAGTCTCTTCCACCACGGACGCCGGCACAAGCTCTATGCCGAGAAATGGTACGATCCGATAATCATCAAACATCCGGGTGTTTTGATAGCTTGTGGTACCGCGGCGTTTATCTGCTCAATCGTGATCGCCGGCATAGCCCTACCTGCCCTCTGCACGCAGATTGCCATTGCTAACTTCCTGATTATCCTGCTGTACGCAGAATTTCTCGACCAGTACTGGCCTTTCAAGAACCTGGCCATCGCACTGGTGTGCGTGACACCGATCGTCATGGGCTGGTATTCCGGCCATCGTCTCCATCCCGTCGTACCGTTCCTGATGGCGGCGATATTTTGCACATACTTTGCCCGGGAAATACTGAAAGACATCGAAGATCGGGACGCTAACCACGGAAAACGGTTCACCATGGTGATGTCGCTTGGTATCAATACTTGCCAGCGTATCGCCGGCGGACTGCTGGGTATCGCCATACTCTGCCTGGCTGGCGGACTGTTGCAGTTAGCCCAACCGCACTCGATTTCAGCAACACTGATTTATGTGCCATACCTTTTCAGTATGTACTTCCTCGGCAGGTATATCCGATACCTCCTGAGGGATGTACATGCATTCCACCGTTACCGTTTGATCGACATAGGCATGCTGTCCCTAATGGCCTCCACGCTGGCTCTCCGCGCCACTCTATACTAACGTGTCGTTAAATGACACCCTATCGCCCGTCGGTCTCATGCCGACGGGTTTTTATTTCTTCTTAATCATCGCGAGGCCACGGGTTATAAGGTCCCGGGCCGAGCGATTCAACTTTGGGAAAGGGAGTGATGAGGACGAAGTCCAGACCACAAGGAAGGACGAGCCGAAGGTGTCCCTTCATAGGACAACAAAAACCCCGGCTTGCACCGGGGTCTTTGTTTTTATATATAGAAAGAGCAGGCAATAATGTTATGTGCCGAGCCTACGGGTCTCGGGGACCCGAGGCGAGGCAGGGAAAGGTAGCGATGAAGGGAAACCGAAGGTGTCCCTTCATAATTCTTACATTCCCATGTCCATCCCACCCATACCGCCCATTCCTGGCATACCGCCGCCCATTCCTGGCATACCGCCTTCTTTCTTCTCAGGCAGGTCAGTGACTACGGCCTCTGTGGTCAATAACATGGCAGCGGCCGATGCGGCATTCTGCAAAGCTGAACGGGTAACTTTGGTCGGGTCGACAATCCCAGCTGCCACCAGATCAATATACTCGTCGGTTTCAGCATTATATCCATGGCTGCCTTTCAGTTTCTTCACCTCTTCAACAACCACTGACCCTTCTTTTCCGGCATTGATGGCAATCTGGCGGACCGGCTCCTCGAGCGCGCGCCGAAGAATATTCACGCCGATCTTTTCGTCACCAGTGACATTCATTGTATCCAATACATGCATGGCGCGGATCAAGGCAACTCCGCCGCCGGGGACGATTCCTTCCTCAACGGCCGCCCGGGTGGCATGCAACGCATCCTCTATCCGGTGTTTTTTTTCCTTTAATTCTGTTTCCGTCGCAGCGCCGACTTTGATGACGGCTACGCCGCCAGCCAACTTGCCGAGACGCTCCTGCAGCTTTTCCTTATCAAAATCAGACGTAGAATCTTTGATCTCTTTCTTGATCTGAGCAACGCGGTCTTTGATGGCTGACGCATCTCCCTTGCCACCGACAATAGTGGTCGTTTCTTTGGTAGCGACGACACGGCTTGCCCGGCCCAGCATATCGACAGTGGTATTCTCCATCTTCAAGCCGACATCCTCTGAGATGACCTTGCCGCCGGTCAGGATGGCGATGTCCTGGAGCATTTCTTTGCGGCGGTCCCCAAACCCTGGCGCTTTCACGGCCAAAACATTGAATGTGCCGCGGATCTTGTTGACCACAAACGTAGCCAGTGCTTCACCTTCCACCTCATCGGCGATTACGACGATTTCCTTGGTCCCGGACTGTGCCAGCTTCTCCAGCAACGGCAGGATTTCGCTCAGTGCGGAAACTTTCTTGTCCGTGATGAGGATATGCGGATCCTTGTACTCGGCTTCCATGCGCTCTGCACTGGTGACCATGTATGGAGAAACGTATCCCTTATCAAATTGCATGCCCTCGACGACTTCTTTGGACAGGCCAAATGTCTGCGATTCCTCCACTGTGGCCACGCCGTCCTTGCCGACTTTTTCCATCACTTCAGCGATCAGCTTGCCGACTTCCGGGTCTTGGGATGAAATGGTGCCGACCTGGGCGATTTCCGCATTGGTCTTGACCGGCTTGGAAATGGCTTTCAGCTCTTCAATAATCTGCCTGACGCCTTTTTCAATGCCACGTTTGATGACCATCGGGTTGGCGCCGGCAGCAACGTTCTTGAAACCTTCCGCCACCATGCTCTGTGCAAGCAACGTGGCCGTAGTCGTACCGTCACCGGCGACGTCATTGGTCTTTGAGGCGACTTCCTGCACGATCTGAGCGCCGACATTCTCAAACTTGTCCTCCAGATCAATTTCCTTGGCGATAGTCACGCCGTCATTGGTGATGGTCGGAGCGCCGAAACCCTTATCCAAAACGACGTTGCGCCCTTTTGGCCCGAGAGTCACTTTCACCGCGTCTGCCAGTTTGTCCACGCCTCTCTTGATCATAGCGCGGGCTTTTTCATCGAATAATATTTGCTTTGCCATACGATTGTTGGATGTTTAAAAAGTTAAATTGTTTAATTCGTTTTTAAAACGTACTAATCGGCTATTTCTCGACTTTCGCTAACACATCCTCTTCTTTGAGGACTTTGTATTCCACTTCTTCAATTTTCACTTCTTCACCGGAGTACTTCCCGAAGATCACCCGGTCACCCTGTTTCAGGCCGAGCTTTTTCACTTTTTCACCTTCACCGATGGCGATAATTTCGCCTTCTTCTTTTTTCTCTTTCTCGACGGTATCAGGCAATACAATTCCTGACTTTGTGACCTCTTCCTCGGTCACGGCTTTGACGATAATCCGATCGCCAAGTGGGGTAAGTTTCATATTCGTTTTTTTACGTTACTGATTAATTATGCTTATATAAGCTCTATTTCCCGTTTAAATTAGCACTCTATCACAAAGAGTGCTAAGTGGGTAATTTCTATTGTATATAAAGCCTTTTAGAGTGTCAAGACTGGTTTCCGCAGGCGATTTGGTCAAACCGTTTGGCCCAGACAGCCAAGGCTAGCCAATACAGAAACATGCCGGACGGCAGGGTCCAGATATAATGGTCGGACAGGCCCAGTAACAGTACGGCGATAAAAACGATCGCCCACACTATCAGCCAATTGTGTTTGGAAAATTCCCGGCGCAATTGCATCGCAATCAATTGAAAAAATTGTATGGCAATAGCCACGAACAGCAGCCCGCCGAACAATCCCGCCTCCGTGGAAACCAATGCGTATATATTGTGGACCGGCTGATACTCCCAGACGGCCCTGGTCGTGTCCCGGTCATACAAAGCGCCAGTATAATCGCCCAGGCCGACCCCCTGGTACCAATGATCCAGGAACAGGTCACGCGCCTGGACGTAATAATTCGCCCGTTGGTCGATTGATTGCAGTTCCAATGGCGCCGTCGCTTCCAGCCTGGTCACCCAAATATCCGGTACCAGGGCCACGGTCATAAGTATGAGAATAATCATCCAGCTGGCCACCTCTATCAACAACGTCAGCCGATAACGGTGACGGTGCCAGAGGCTTACTGAAAAGAGACACGCAAACGCAATCCCAAAAGCCAGCCAGGCTGACCGGGAAAACGTCAGGATCAATCCATAGGAAACGACAATCAGTGAAAAAACCGCCAGTAATATTTTCCCCAGGTTAGCCTTACGGTCAGTGTATAAGGTAAAAAGGAAACCGATCAGGATCAGCAGGCACAGTACGAGAAAACCGCCCAGTACGTTTGGGTGCGGGAAAGCGCCGTACGCGCGCAGGTACCTCCCCTCCACCGTGGCGATAACCGAGTCCCCCAGTTGGCCCGGCTGATGTGCGGCCAACCCAAACCACGTACTGGCAACGACCTGCTGAGTAAAAAACTGGTAAATGCCAAAGACGGCCTGGACCACGCCGGCTGAAGCGATGGCTGACCCGAGTTTCGGCCAGGAAAAATCTATCCGCTGTACCAGCCAGAACAGCCCGATGACTTCAGCCAACCGAACGATTGCGTACCAGCTGATCCCCTTGTCCTGAGACCAGAGTACGGACATGAAGCAGACCAGGAAAAATGCCCCAATAACTACCCACAATGGCCGAAGGCAGGTCTTCTTGTTTTGGGGCCGTAAAAAAATCCCAATAAAAATCAGTACGAAAAGCAGAATGTCGGTCGCATACAGGCTGCCGCTGCCATACTCCCAGACGTTACCGTTGAGGTGTGCCAGTCGCCAAATCCAACGGGTTTGCCAGGGCAACAAAAAAACAAAAAGGTAAAAACCGTATTCAGTCAATTTACTTACAAATTTTCTCATATGACGTTATCCTCATTATCCTCCGAGCATGGCCGTCCCCCTATTGTCATCCTGAACTTGATTCAGGATCTCATTGAGATTCCGGGTCAAGCCCGGAATGACAGTGATGTGAGCGACTCAATTTCTCACGTAACCTTCAACGCTTCTCCCTTTCTTACCCTCCACTGTTCCAGAAAAGACTGCCTCCGGTCCGTATCATGGAATTTCAGCACGGAATCATTCACCACCACCCGCGTATCTTTATTCGCCATGGCCCGCAAGTTCTCAGGCATGATCTTTTGTTGCCATGCCCGGAAAAGGCTCTCCGGTAAAAAAAAGAAAAACAATTCTTTCATTCTCTTTGCCCATCGATAGGCTTTCACCTGACGGCGGCCAACCGGCTCGATAGGTAGCCAGTTCGGCAAAGCCTGCCGGACCCATTCATTCGCCTGAACAAAAGTTGTATACGCGCCTTCATCATACACCGGATACACCTGCGTCACCCAGTACGGCAAATAGATGTCATCCTGGATTGCCAGCTTCTCCAGATACACATGGTCAATGTCCACAAAAAAAGACGAGCACAGTTTATCCTGAGTATTCTCCGCAGTAGGACGCAGTCGTAACAGTTTCAATATACTGTTCACCCAGAACCTGACCTGCCATGTCCGATGTCGGCTGGTGATGACAAACAGGTCGATGTCCCCGCCCCGGCGGCTGTTGTTGTAGGCCAGCGTATTGCAGACGCCGATCATCCGGACGAACGGCACCCAGCGCAGCCACTTGATTACTTTCATCGCCCGGTGGAATTTATCCTCTGCCCAGAGATACCGCTGCTGGCGGATAGTGACAATACCTTTCCTGCCTTTTAAAAAATAAAATCCGTCCTGCTCCTCAATGTGATTTTTCAGCCACGCGCTCTCCTGGCACAGCGTCATGACATCAAATAACATCACTTCTTTTAATTCCGGTATTTCAGCCTGATCACCGACATACAGCCATTTCCAAATCTCCATCGGGGTCAATGGATAGTCAAAAATGTCGAAATACGACAG
>Ga0172379_10007265_pt1 | contig 14433 bp, 15 predicted proteins | sample GrowelOW334metaG_FD_119756 | JGI IMG/M metagenome (GOLD analysis project Ga0172379, IMG submission 119756) | Groundwater microbial communities from an aquifer near a municipal landfill in Southern Ontario, Canada - Groundwater well OW334 metaG | ecosystem: Environmental > Aquatic > Deep... | reverse complement strand
GATAAAGAAGATTCTGCAAAAGACAATCGAGTAGATCGAGTTGATCTGGTTGGCCAGATTATTGATCAAAAGTACAAAGTTTTAGCTCTTCTCGGTCGCGGCGGCATGGGCGCAGTTTATCTCGCTCATCACTTGCGGCTCAACAAAGATGTCGCCCTGAAAACCTTTGTTAGCACCAATTTGAGTGAAGATATCCGGCAGAGGTTCAAGCGCGAAGCGCAAGCGATTGCAAAATTGCAGCATCAAAATATAGTGCAGGTTTTCGATTTTGGTATTGCTGACGGTGGCTTGCCTTATTACACAATGGAGCATCTAGACGGCGAATCTGTAGCCGAGCGAATCGAGCGCAAGGGTCAGCTAGAGCTTGGCGAGGCACTCTCTATATTTTCCCAACTGTGCCAAGGACTTCAGCTCTGCCATAGAAATGGCGTGATCCATCGCGACATCAAACCGGCAAATATATTTCTTGAACTGCAAAGTAGCACCAATGACGCTATTGCTGCAGTTAAGCTGGTAGACTTCGGTATCGCCGCCCTAACCGATAGTGCGGTAATCGAGAATCAAAAGTTAACCGCTGCTGGCACAGTATTTGGCAGTCCGCTCTATATGAGCCCTGAGCAGTCTATGGGCAAGGCCGTTGACGCCCGATCTGATATTTATTCTAGCGGTTGTGCACTCTTCGAAATGCTTACGGGCAAGCCTCCCTTTCGTGCTGCTAGCGCACTAGCCACCATGCTCTGCCATCAAGAAGCAGCTGCTCCCACTCTGGCATCGATAGCTCCTGAGCAGGCTTATCCAGAGTGGTTAGAGGCCCTTGTCGCTAAGCTTTTAGCGAAAGATCCAGAAGAGCGTTTGCAGTCGTTGGCTGAGGCAATCGATGTGATAGAGAGTCAGGGACAAACAAAGAAGTCTAGCTCTCAATATGCGCGAGATGATAAGTATGCTAGTGACCAGCCTCAGTCTGTTGGTCGATTCGTCGCTTATTTAGTTCTAGGTTTGCTGCTTGTTGTTCTTGGCGCCTATTTAATTTTGCAAGAGTACAGGGCGCCAGCTACAAAGCCTGCTGTTGTAGTCGAGAAAGTAAGGGTAAACCCAGCTCAAATAGTTGCTTATCGCTTGCCGATGCAAAAAAAAGGCACTATTTGTTTTCGCTTTCCTGATACCGAAATTGGCAAAATTGGGCAAGGTGAAGAGAAAAAATATAAGCCTGCCTGCGGTTATGTAGAAATTGCCGATGGGCCGAGTGTCTTCTTTCGCGCTGGTCAAGCTGTATGTGATCAGCCTGAGCTATTAAGCGGGTTTGGTAAAGACGACTTGAACATTTTGCTTTTTGACGATGGTATAGCTGGCACTTGGAACAATCGTTCGGCTCAAGCTGTGAAGCATCTTACTTCACTCCGAAAAATTACTTTTCATTCTACAGACTTTACTCCGGCGGCAATCGATAGCCTCAATAAATTGCCTAACCTAGTTGAACTTGGCCTAGGTTATTCAACTTTGAGTGGAGTTGATTTACTCAAACTGGAGTGCCTACCGAAACTTCAGGTTCTCGACGTAATCGAGATGAGGGAGGTTTCTCCCTTACTTGCTCGCTTGGCGCGGGCGAACAATCTATTTCATCTCACCGCTCAAGAATGTCACTTAAGCGATAAGGATATGTTGGCGATTGGTCATTTCCGTATGTTGCTAAAGCTAAATCTAGAAGGCAATAATATTACGAATGAGGGTGTAGCTGCAGTTGGTCATTTGACGCACTTGCGAGAGCTCAATCTAGTGGGTAATCCTATTGATTCAGATGTTTTGCCAATATTGTTAAAACTTAGCCCGCCCATGAAAGTTGATATGCCGAACTCGTTCTGGAATGAAAAGACGATTTTGCCTATGCAAAAGAGGTTTGGCTCGTCGCGCGTGAACAGCGTTAATTCTACCAACGGTCTGTAGAAGGCAATTAATGCAATGACTGTTGCTCGAAGCGCCCCTAAAACGCCAAACTTCTCAGGTACATTTACTACAGTTCAACTCTAGTTATGTCTGTTTTTGTTTGCACTACCTGCGGTGCTTTTATCTTTTTGTCGGTCGCTTAATTGCTGGATCGCCTATAACGCTGCGCTTCGATTGCTATGGCTTTCGCTGCGCGGCTTTTTGCTTTGCGCCACCGCAGGCGGTGCGGCTGCGCTAGTTGTTTTTCTTTGTAATGCATGGCGTAAATTCGCTTTCGTTTGATGTTTTGACTGACATGTTTTAGCTCTGTTATCTGGCTTGGATGGCGTCTAGCGTTGCTGTGTCTGTGTTTCGCTCATTGCAATAGCGCCGCTAGTTATCATGATCTTCCCGAGCTCTTCTGCAGTCGGGGGATTACGCATGCTTGATAAACAATAGAGGCTTTTATTATCGTGAAATTTATCACAACTCTTCTACTTCAAGAAACAGAACCAACTTTTAAAACACAGATATAGCTTCTCTCAAACTCTCATCCGTCGACAGTGTGCTGTTGCGTATGAGCGCCACTTTGATTAACGCGAATGTGCCAATGAGATTTCGTTAGCAAGCCCTCCGGCAATTTCTCGGTGCTGCTGGCACCGACTATTGTCCGGGGTTGTCTTTCATGAGCTGAGTCATAGCGCTGCAAGTGCTGGCTGAGCAGATTAAGGAGAATATTCATGGACTTCGTTCTCACTCTGTTCCCGGTGGTGCTTGTGGTGCTGCTCGCTTTCATGCCGCTCGGCATCATCATCTTCATGTGTAAAAAGGAGAAGCTGTAATTGTCCGCGATCTGCCGACACGGCGGACGCTGCTCTTCTCTAGCACTGTCCTCAATCCCCTTAAAGTGGCCGCAAGCGATTTGCTGCTGCTTCTTGCAACAAAACTGAAAACATAAGGAAAATTCAAATGATAACCGTCGCATCCATTCAACGTGCTCTCGCTCAAGTCAACGAGAGCTTCGAGGCTGCTTGCAAATTCGAGGAGGGCAAGGCCATCGACGAGGCCCGCTTTCACTACAGTCTGGCTCTGGCAGTTCTCAATGTTCTGTCGGCCTCCTGTGCTGATGAACTGTTTCGCGTGCGAACCTGGCTGCCCCGTGTGCATGAGCGCATCGGTCGCATCGACCTGGCTCGGCTCAATACCAGCGAAGCGGCACACCACCTGGAGGCAGCGCGAGTTGGTTACGACGCCTTGGGCTATGGTGGCATCAACTCGTTTGCGGTCTCGGTGCTCTTGGCCGAAGCCCATGTGCGCTCTGGCAATGCCGAAGCTGGCAAGGCTGCGGCTCGCCTGGCTACCGAGGCTCTGGAGTTGGTGGAAGACTATTGCAGCCCGTCTGCAGTCTACGCCTACTACTGGCTCTATCGCAGCGAGCTGATGCTGGGCGATCCTGAAGCCGCTACCGCTGCCGCTGGCCGCATGGTGGCATTGCTCGACGGCAATCCGGATGTGATCAACAGCGGCACTGCCAGTCTCTTGCGCCGGGAATTGGCGTCGGGCTCAGTCGCCTAAATTCCAATCGCAACTTGGACTAGGTTGCTGTCGATTCACTTCTAACTGCGTTCGTTCGGTGCACTCCGTTCGTTCTGTTCTTTTCTCCCTCTCTCCCAACTTCATTCACTTCGAAAGTAAATCATGAAATTCCTCCTCCGCGTCGCTCTCATGGCCGTCCTCTTCAGCTATGTCTTCCCTGCCATCGTCCCGGGCGTTTCCGTTCACGGCGGCTTCTGGCCTGAAGGCATCGTCGCCGGCTTCCTCTTCGCCTTCGTCGGCTTCGTGCTCGGTTTGTTGGCAACAGTGATCAGCATCGGCACCTTGGGCATCGGGTTTATCGTACTCGTGCTCCTGCAGATGTTCATTCCGGCTGTCACCTTGCAGGTGATGTCGTCGTGGTTTCCGGAGCGGCTCACAGTGGTCAACTGGGAAGCTGCCATCGTCGCCGGTCTCTGCATCTGGTTGGTCAACTTCGTGCTCAACCGCCTGACCAGCAGCAAGTAATTGCTCTGGTTCACACCGGCTTGCAGGGGCTCGCGCTTACTGCACGGCCGGTGTGGGTGGCCGCAGGCCGCCGTTCTTCATCTGTCTAGTTGATTTAAGGAGCCATCCATGGCAGCTAAAATTTTCGAGTTCAAGCCCAAGCTGGTCAGCCCCATGCACAGTCACTATGTGCTGGTGCAAGAAGCCTGCAATTGGGCCGCCGCGTTGCACCTCCGTGCCTTTGACCTGGCAAGCCGGGCGAGCATCGACGCTGCCACTTGCGTAACCTTGTCGGCCGAGCAGCAGGTCGCCCGCGCTCAGCAGATCGTCAGCGTTAAGTACGACGCTCAGTTGGCCGAGCAACAAGCTCGCAACATCGGCGAGACCCTGCTTTATCGCGGTAGCGACTTCAAAGAAGAGCGCAACTACAAGCTGCGCCAGCTGCACATTCTGGAAGGCGAAATCACTGCCATCGAGGTGCAAGTGCTTTGCGCTAGCTTGATTGCTGATGCCGCTGAACGCGAAGGTCTGGAGCGCCCCGTCGGGGAAACCCAGTTTCTCATGAGCAAGCTCGATCGCAAGCAGTCCGATGCCGCTGCACTGCAAGGAAAGATCGATATCTTGGTGGCTGCTGAGGCTGCGGCCGAAGTTTCCCCGAGCGGAACTTCGGTGGCAACCGCCTCTTCTGCTGAATGAACTAACTCTTGATTGGAATACCATGAAATCTCGCTACGCAAAATTGCTCGGTTCGGTCGTTACCTTGCTGCTGTTGGCCGGCCTCGCCGCCTGTAGCCGCCAACCGCAAGACCCTCCTGCTGCCGATGGTGCCTTTCTGCAAACTCTCGTCGACCGTGACTTGGCGAGAATTCCGACCGGTGGCAATCTCGTCAACTGCCAGCGCACGAACACCCACGTCGCCGGCCAGTACGCTCTGATCGAAGTCTCTTGCGACAACGGTGAGCGGCTCGAATACGCCTACTACGCCAGCAAGAACCAGGTCTACAGGCGGCATGTCTTCTGCTCTGCTGCTGGCGCTCCGCTGGCAACAGAAGAGCAGATCATGACCGCTGTCGGGGCACCGCAGATGGAGGCCTGGATGCTGGCCGATAAGCGCGACCACTTCCGCTTCAAACCCCAAGGCAAGTAACTCAAAGGTGCACACATGAAATATTTCAACTCGTTCGCATCCCGCGTTCGTCGCGCCCCTGGCCGTGGTCGCAATCAAGGTGGCTTCACCTTGATTGAGCTTCTGATCTGCTTGGCCATTCTCGGCATCTTGGCCGTAGTCGCCGGCACCATCATCTACTTCGCCTTCTTCAGCGGGCGGGTTCACATTAGCTTCAGCTAGAGGCTGAAAGGAGTAGTCATGCAGTACATGCGAATTTGCTCCAGCACGACAGTAGCTGGACACGTCGTTTCACCGGCTTCAATGCCGCGAGTTTCTCTTCTGCGCGACTTTCCGCACGCTTTCGAAGTACCAGCTGCAATGGTGGCATACCGCACTGCGGTGGTCGAGCGCCATCTGCGCGAACACTTGCAGCGGGGGAGCGATGGTAACTACTTCAGCTCACGGGGCATCAGCCTCTGGGAGCTGATTGTGCAGTCTCTGGCCAGTGAGCAACACCTTGATGGTGCGGCTGTGGTGGCGGTGATCGAAGAGGTTCGTCGACTGCTGAAAGAGGACGGACACGAAGCCGCTGCCGCACCCACTTGCGACTCGTTGGTCGCTGTCAGCGCTGCGCACCGCACTGCCATCGGAGTTGCTCTGGTGACTTGCGGTCATGGGCTCTCGGAGCTGACCGCAGACGAGAAGCGCATGACCTGGCTGGGGCATCCCCAGTGGTTAGCAGAAGATCGCACCACCGCTGCCGAGCTGTTGGCACTGCTGACGGTGCGGCGTGTGAAGTCGATGCAGTTCATCTAAGCCTTAGGTCTTAGACAAAGTCAACCTTGAGTGTCGTTCTGGCACTCCCAACCCGAGAAATACCATGCCTCCAATTTTCATGTCACTGATTCTGCTGTTGTTCGTGGCAGCCTTCTTCTTGCTCATGCTCCTCAAGGTGCAACTCTCCGATTCTCGCTTCATCACCAAGAAGCGTCGAAACTCGAAGCGCTACATCTGCCTCAATCCGAGCTGGCGCGTCAAGGGTATGTTCGAATGGCTCGTCGGCCCGCCGAACATTCAGAAGGTGCTGGCCAACTTGCCGGAAACCCTGGAAGAACTCGACGTCGGCGGCACCGATATCGTCGGCTTTCCCTCGCCTCTGCCTGCGGGTTTGAAGAAACTCTCTGCCCGCGATTGTGTCAGTCTGCTGTCTGTCACATCTCTGCCCGATTCGATCGAGGAGCTCGACTTCTGGGGCTGCGAGAAGCTGGCGGAACTGCCTGCCACTCTTCCTGCCGCGCTGAAAGAGTTGTGGGTGGTGAGTACGGCCTTGAAGGCCCTGCCGAAGCTACCGGCTGGGTTGGAACAGCTCGATGCTCGCTGTTCTGAACAGCTCGCCGAGCTGCACAGCGAATGGCCCGAGTTTCGCCTTCGCCCCTATGGGCATGGCAGCCTGCATTGGCTCAATCTCTGCAACACGCCCGCTGCGGCAAATATCTCTGGCAACCTGCCGGAGGCCGTGATTGCCCAGATCAAGAAGGGCGGCGTGGCTGGCTGGCGTATGAACAAACTGGCTGGCGACTACCAGTACGCCGGTGAACCGATGCCTCGGCCGGTGTTCTTGTAAAAGCAAGCGAATTTGCGGCTGGTGGGTACTGCAGAGCCTCTACGAGCCGGAGAAGTTCTACCCGAAAGGGTTGATAGTAGGTTAAAGCGTGATTGCCCGGCGAACTTTCATTAGTTCCCGGGCATTTTTTTTGAGTTTGATTTATTAGCTCATATAGTTGTTGTATCCCATTTAAATTTTTGATGACTCGCTACTGTTAACCCTTACAGTCGCGGCGATTTCAATATATTCGCTCTGCACCACAATCTGGCAATCGTTACACGCAATACAGCCGATTTCGCCGAGACCAATGTTTCGATTGTTTGTCCATGGGATGCTGCCAACGCTTGAGCTGCTATGCTTCTCTGTACCTATGATCAAATTTGCTCTAGTAGCTGACTCACATCTCGGCCCTGAAAAATTTTATGAGGGGCAAATTCGCAAGCTCTCGCGTAACACTTTGCCCTATCTGTCAGAGTTGCGTGAAGAGTTAGTAGCTGTGCATAAGCCAAATTTTGTGGTGCAGTTGGGTGATTTGATCGAAGATTCGTCGTCTCAAATAGACGACAGTAGCAATTACAAGCTGGGCTTAAATTGCTTCGATGGCTTACCCATGCCAGTTTTAAATGTTATAGGTAATCATGATCAAGTACATTTGAGCGACAGCGATCTCTGCAAGCTTTTGCGAAATGAAAGACTCTACTACTCGCAAGACATAGGCGCAATGCACTGTGTGGTGTTGTTTTCCTCGTCAATCGAGCACACCGATATTACAATTAGTGCTGAGCAAAGACTGTGGTTGCAGAACGATTTGGCTGCCACTGATAAGCCTACTCTAGTGTTCTTGCATCATCCCCTAGATGATCAAAATTTGAAAGGCAATGTTTGGTTTGAAAAATATCCAGACTATTGCTTTGTGCAAGAGCGCCATCAGGTGCGTGAAATTCTCTCTGCTTCAGGCAAGGTCTGCGCTGTTTTCAATGGCCATGTTCATCGCAATAATCTATCGACGATTGATGGTATTCACTACATAACAGTGCAATCTCTAGTGGAGAAAGTAGGCGAGCCCGATGTTGCTAGTCGTGCTTTTGCTACTGCCACCATTGATGGCTCTCGCCTTATTTTGGATGTGCACGGCGAGGATGCGGTGCAATATGATGTAGCACTGCGGCTACCCTGAGTTTACTCCCGAGTCCATCCCCGCGTTTACTCCCGAGTCCATCCTCGAGTCTACCTTGGGTGATGTCAAGGGTGAAGGCAAAAAGAAAAAATCGCAAATAAGCTTTGCGAAAAGTTTTGAAAAAAGTAAGCGGCATGCAGGCAAAATTCAAGTGATTGAATAATTGCCTGCATGCACGCTAGTTTTATGCAGCTTTGCTCTTGGTCGCGAACAGCAGCACACCTTGCTTGATGCGTTCTGTGCGTTCTTTCACTGTGGCGATCTGCGTCAGCACGGCTCCGCTGTCAATTTCTGCTTGCAAGTGCCCGAGCTGCTCCTGAAATAGATCAGGGGTCTTTTCGCACAGGGCAAAAAGAGAGTCTCCGCTGCGCCAATCGGCTTGCAGGGGGCCTTGCGGGTCTAGGCTAGCAGCGGTCCAGTAGGTTGTTTCGAGAGGAACAACACTAACGGCCGACTCTGCACTGCTCGCTTGCAAGAGCTGAACTAGAGATTCTTGAGGCAAGAAGCGCGCAGCGAGCTTATTTGCCGCTGTGGCGAAGTACTTGTAGTACCACATGCAGCCGGCATCCGGTGACATCTGCTCGCGTGAACACGTGACAATGATGACGTGCCCACCTGCGGCAAGAATATTTGCCACGTTGTGCAGAACCGCCTCTGTCGCTTGTTTTAGCTCATCTTCGCTTTGGTGCGGCAGATGCTGCAGAACAAAGCTGAAAAGGACGACGTCGAAGCTGTTGGCGGCAAATGGTAGTGAGCGAATGTCGGCGCAAACCAGTTCAGCTGCCGTGCCAAGCTTTTCTCGAGTCTTCTCCAAACCTGTCTTGGAAGCATCTACCCCGGTGAGCAAATCAAAACCAGCTTGCTTGAGAGCTTGCAAGTGAACACCGGTGCCACAACCAGCATCGAGAATGCGGGGCTGCTTGGTGCTGTCTGGATATTGTTCGCGCAAGAAGCGGATTATTTGTTCGCTGCCCACGGCCATGCGCGTCTTGTCATAGTCGCTGTGAGTCTTTTCGTATTTTTCGTAACTGCTACCTGTAGTCATGGTGCGCCTCCGTTATTGGTTGGCTGTTTTTCCAGCCTAAAAAAGGCCACTCTCTAAAACTCACTCTGCGGAAGCGAGAAGAATTGAGAGAGTAGCTTGGAGAGATGATTTAAAAGTTTATTTGTATTACTTGTCAGAGAAAGAGATAGAGATACGCGCAGTATCTTCTACTGCGTCAGCGCGCTTCAATGGCAAGGCGCTCAGAGGTGATTAAGCCTGTGCCAGATTAGCTTTAGGTGGTGGTGATTATGTTCATGTTCACTGATTAGCCCTGCGCTATCTCGCGCTATGGCTCTTGGTCTTCAAGAGTTGCAGGCCGCGCTTGTCATGGGGTGCGGCCTGTAAGGCTGTCTTTATGATTTGGCCCGGAGAAAAGCACGCCAGCGAGGATAGGTAGCAAAGATGACGCTACCTGCGCAGAGCGGCCATGAGCCAGTCATCATGAATGTGGCAATCCAGAGTATTTCTTTGGTGACAAAGAGTCGGCTGGACCAATGGTAATTTTGCACAGTGGCTACAGGCATTTTGCCTTGCGACTCTTGCATGTCAAATGAGAGCTGTCCGTGCAAGAAAGTAATAAAAACAGCAGCGGCACCTAGCCAGTCAGTGGGCTTGCATCCGCTCAAATAGGCAATAGTTGAGAGTAGAACCAGTACCAGCATGGCTTCGTTGATGGCTGCCCAGGCAATTGTTGGGGCCGGTAAATTGTTATCTGCGTCAATATTGGCCTCTGTTTCTAGAGGGCTCAATGCAGGCAAAGCCTTTAGCGATGTGAAAGTGCTAGTGGGCATAGGTAATTCTTACCCGCACAACCCTCATCTGAAACCAGGCACAAGGTATGTGCTGACACTTAGTTAGCCCATAAATTGCCAAACTTGTTTAGTAAAGTAAGAATGTTCCTCCAAAGAACAAATGGACAACTGCAGTCCTGGTAACTAATGGTTCATTTCGTGCACCATTTATGGTGCACGAATCTTTTAAAAATAATCTCCCCCCGGTTATTTGCAATTAGGCACATCAAGGCTCAAAGCCGCGGTGTGCCTAATTGTTTGCCATCATCGGCTGGCGAGCTTACTGTCGCTTCAGTCTTGCAAATCGGCAGGTCGGTCGATGTCGACAGCGCCACCTGCAAAGTCGATAGAAACATAGTGCCCTTGGCAAATTATCGACTTGGCGCCTTTGTCACCGCACAACGTAAGCAGTTGGGCAAAACTGCTCTGCGGAAAAAGCGCTGGAATACCCACACTGTCTGCATAGTTGCAGGCGATTATAGCCTCAGGCTGATGATATGAAGCAGCAAGTAGCTGGTTTAAAAGCTCAGGGGTGACCAGCGGTTGGTCGCACACCATTAAGAGTAGGTGCGATGCTTGATTGCCTGCGGCGTAGGCTGTCGCGCAGCGAATTGAAGAGGCGATGCCTTCGGGCCAGTCATTGTTTTCCACAATTTCTGGATACTTATTCTTACCAGCGGTCATAGATTCTTTGATTAAGGCGCTGTGGCAGCCCAGCACTACGATGGCTTGGTTGATAGCTGTCGCTAACAGTGTTTCTGAGGCGCGGGCGAGCAAGGTCTGGCCATCTTTGATTGCTAGCTGTTTGGCGCTGCCAAAACGAGATGATGAGCCAGCTGCCAGAATGGCACCGACGACTTTGCGCGAGCCAAGCTCTTGTTCGTCAGTCATCGCTTAAACTTTTACTGGTCGAGTTGACTGGCGCTTATGAATTGGGCCATCCACATTTTTTAAATGCTGCGGCTTTCGGCCTTTGGCCACCATTTGAATTTCACTAAGAATTGATAGGGCAATTTCTTGCGGCGTTTCGGCGCCAATGTCTAAGCCCACTGGCGAGTAGAAAGTCTCCGATTCAAACGTTGCCTGTGAATCGACATTGAGCGAATCGAGTATGCGGGCCGTTCTAGAGCGTGGGCCAAGAATGCCAAGATAAATTGAGTCGCTTGGCAAAAGACAAGCAACAATTTTTGCATCAAGAATGAGGTCGTGTGTCATCACCACATTATAAGTGCGCGCGCTACTTTTATCCTCAAATGCGAGGCCCTCAAAGGCAGAAGAGCGCACATCACGTCTTGATACCCGCCGCACTTTCAAGCCTAGATTTTCTGCCATAGAGAAGAGTGTCAGAGCATCTTCACTATCGCCGAATATTCTTAGGCTGATGGCAGGCTCGAAATATTCGACGAAAATCTGCAAGTCGAAAGGTCCAATTTGTAACTCTTCGACTTTTGCCGATTTGTTGGCAATGGCTTCAGTCCTTATTTTTGTTAGCTTCGTCTGGCAAGCGAAAGCAAGGGCCAGTTGCTCTAAAGTTTTTGCCTGATGTACTTCGCCATCCCAGTTTATATCGATTACATCGCTTGAGTCAGATACACTGCAAATGGAGCGCATGCCAATCATTGCTCTGTTGTCTCTGGTGTCGCCTGTCTCATTGCTATTAGAGACTTTAATCACAGTCATTACGATAGCGGGCTGAGCAAGTGCAGCCAGAATTTGCACCGCATTTAGTGCCCTTGTGTTAGGCAAAGGTTCTACGAATATTCCCAATTTTCCGCCGCAGCCAAAGGGAAAGCCTCTGATTTCATCTTCGGCACTGAGGTCGTATTCGACAACAAATGGGGTTAATTCGCCATCGAGACGGCAACCCAAATCGCCTTCTAGGCAACCAGCAGAAACGCCGCCTCTGAAGACACCCTCATCGGTGATAATCGAACGTGCTCCCGGGCTGCGATATGACGGCCCTTCTGTGTAGATTACTGTCGCCAGCGCAGCCTTTGAATGTGGATTGCGCTGGTGGAAAGCGAGAATGTCATCTAGTTCGCACATATGAAATTAGGCCTCACCAAGCAGATCTTCGATGCGAATTGGTAGGTTGCGCACCCTAATGCCGGTGGCGTGAAACACCGCATTTGCCAGGGCCGGAGCCAGACCGGCCAAGCCGATTTCGCCAATGCCGCGGGCACCGTATTCGTTCAGTTCTGTATTGGGATGTTCATAGAAATGCACTTCCATTTTTGGTGTGTCGGCATTTACCGGCAAAATATAATCAGCGAGATTACTGTTCAGTGGTGCACCCTTGGTCGGCTCGTAGTGCGTGCCTTCAAATAGTGCCATGCCTAGCCCCATGGTGATGGCGCCTTCAATTTGGTTGCGACCAGTTTTTGGATTGATAATTTTGCCACCATCAATAACTGTGACCACGCGGCTTACTCGCAGTCTGGCAATTTCTTCTTGCCAAGTCACTTCTACAAATTGGGCACCATATGAGTGCACAGATTCTGTGGGCTTTTTGCTGGAAGTGCTGGCCGAGATTCCTTTGCCGTCGATGTGTTTGAACTTGCAAATTTTCATGATTTCATTGAACGGTACGCCACTGCTCGATGATTCTTCTTTCTTGTGCACGCGGCCATTGGTGAATGCTAGTTCTTTGCTATCCATACCATTAAATGGAGAGCTAGGTGTCTTCGCTGCGGCTGTCAAAATGGTGTTCATGGCTCGTTCGGCAGCCTGACTGACAGCAGGAATTATCGATGCCACGCCCATTGAGCCACCCGAAAGTGGGCCGGGAGGCAGCGCTGTGTCACCGAGAACGACTTCGATTTTATTCAGGGGCAATCCCAATTTGTCTCCGACGATTTGGGCCAGCACTGTGTAGGTGCCGGTGCCGATGTCTTGCGTGCCGCACGAAACTTTGACAGTGCCGTCGTTGCGCAGCTCCACCACCGCTTCAGAGGCAAATCTCTCGGCGATCCACGACGCCCCTGCGGTACCCCAACCTAATGTCAGCCCGTCGCGCTTCATTGAGCCTATGGCAGGATTGCGCTTGTCCCATCCGAATTTTTCGGCTCCAATTTTGTAGCACTCTATTAGATGTCTGGATGCAAATGGAAGCTTAAGGCCCTCATCGATTTTTGGTTCGTTGATGACGCGCATCTGCACTGGATCTATTTTGAGTTTGTAGGCCAACTCGTCGATAGAAGATTCTAATGCGAATAAACCAGGCACAGCTCCCGGGCCGCGCATAGAAGTAGGAGAGCCGATGTGGCGGCGCGACATAGAATTAGTTACTTTGAGGTTCGGGCAGCTGTACAAATACGTTGTGCATTCGCCGCAATTTTCTTTGTAGTCATCATTCATGGCCGTCTGATTGAGATAGTCGTGCATGATGGCCGTGAGCTTGCCGTCGGGTGTTGCCCCTAGGCGCATGTGCTGCTGGGTACGTGGGCGGTGGCCAACGGTTTGAAAAGCCATTTTGCGGCTGATTACTAGTTTGACCGGTTTGCCAAGATCACGAGCGGCGACAGCGGCGATGGCACAGTAACTCCAGGGGGAGATTTTGCTGCCGAAACCGGAGCCGAGAAATTTGGATATGACCTGAACATTGCTTGTTTCTACACCGAGTACCTGGGCCAAAACATTGCGATGATTACTTACTCCTTGGGTGGTTTCGTAGAGGGTGAATTTGCCATCTGCGAAAGTGGCAACCGAGGCATGCAGTTCGATGACGTTGTGCGTTTCGGCTGGAATAACATAGGTTTCGTCGACTTTCACCGGAGCTTCAGCAAAAGCTTTTTCAGCATCACCACGTGCGCTCGGTGTTTTTACCTTGGTGTCGGCAGTGAGCTTGGTCTCTACGTTTGGCTTCTGCTCTTCATAGCTCACCTTTACTTTGTGAGCGGCCGCAGTTGCTTGCTCGAAAGTATCGGCGATAACAGCGGCGACATATTGGCCATAATAACGAATGATGTCGTCTTCAAAGGGTGGTCGATCTTCGTCTGAAAAAGCGCTGAAGTCGCTGTTTGGTGCTACGCGATAAAGCGGGCCGATGTTGGCTCTATGATAGATGCGCTTTACTCCGGGCATTTTTTCAGCTTCGCTTAAATCGAGGCCTGTGATTTTGCCATTAGCTATGGTGGCACATACTGGCACGGCATAGAGCATGCCTGGAAATTTGTAATCGGAAGTGTAAAGCGCTTGGCCGGTCACTTTTAAGGGCCCGTCGATGCGTTTCGTTTCTTTGCCGATGTCGGAAGTTTTATTCTCTTTCGTGGCGGCCATTGTTACTCCCCTCGGAATGTTGTTTTCAGAGCGTGCACAATGCATCGTCTCGATAATTCGATTTTGAATTTGTTTTGGCTTTGCGGTTTAGCATCTTGCAATGCAATAGCCGCTGCCTTGCGGAAGTTCTCTTCATTGGCTGCTTTGCCCGTGAGAAACTTCTCTGCTTCAACGGCTCGCCACGGCTTGGTGCCCACACCGCCTAAAGCGATACTGATACTAGAGAATTTGCCGCTCAGAGCATTGCCGACCACGGCGACAGAGGCCAATGCAAATTCATATGATGCTCGATCGCGTAGTTTGAGATAGGCCGATGTGCTGCCAGCTGGAAGCGATTTGAGAATGACGTGAGTAATCAAATCTCCCGGCTGCATAACGTTTTCAATATGCGGAGTGTTTCCTGGTAATACAAAGAAGTCGCCGATAGCAACCTGTCTGTCGCCACTCACACCCTTGATGTGAATTGTG
>Ga0172379_10007264_pt1 | contig 14436 bp, 8 predicted proteins | sample GrowelOW334metaG_FD_119756 | JGI IMG/M metagenome (GOLD analysis project Ga0172379, IMG submission 119756) | Groundwater microbial communities from an aquifer near a municipal landfill in Southern Ontario, Canada - Groundwater well OW334 metaG | ecosystem: Environmental > Aquatic > Deep... | reverse complement strand
GTATTTACCTCAAAAATCGAACCGATAAGAGCAGGTTCGCCTCCACAAACAACCGCATCGTCACAAACCATAGCAAAAAGATCAAAAGCAACCGTATCATGTTTTTGTGTTCTTTCGGCAATCTCAACTTTTGTACCAATACTATCAAATCCCATGCACATCACCGAATCTTTCGGCAATGCGCCTACATTAACTACTCGTACTCCTGAAAAATCATCTTTTGGAGAAACAACCTCACCAATCTTTCCCTTTCGATTTTCCCAAGTCGCCTTGGCAGCTTCATACATAATTTTCGACGAGTCATCGCCAAGTTCGATATTCACGCCGGAATCCGAATAGGTTGTCATGGGAGTAGGGAGTTAGGATTTTAGCAAAACTTAATTACTCTTCAAGTTGTCAGTTGTGAGTTACTAATTGTTAGTTGAAGTATTCCACCGCATTCCTAAACAACTTCATCCCTTGCCCTTCATTCGGTAACGCAATTCCATCGCGTTCAGCACGCTCTTTAACAAGAGGCCAGTTGTCTTGATTGTAGAAATTCCAATTTCTCTCCGAGTGTGGCATGATTGCCAAAACTCTTCCAGTCGGATCGCAAACAGCGGCGATGTCTTCAACTGCACCGTTTGGATTTATTGGGAACTTACCATTGGCAGGTTTGCCTTTATCGTCAACATATCTGAAAACGACTTGGTCACCTTTATTAAGTTTTTTCAAAACTTTATCTTCCATATAAAAATTTCCTTCACCGTGAGAAACCGGACATCTCAATACATCAATCCCTTTAGTCCAAACGCATTTTTCAGAAGTAGATTTAAGATTGACCCATCTGCATTCGTATCTTGCGGAAGTGTTATGTTTGAGAGCGATTAATCTCTCGCCGTATTCGCCATCAAAACCCGGGACAAGACCAAGATTCGCTATAATCTGACATCCGTTGCAAATGCCGATAACAAGCTTATCTTGTGTCACAAATTTGGAAACCTGATCCCAGACATTGTTACTCATTTTATTTGCATAAGCATTTCCGCTACCTGTGTCGTCCGCATAAGAAAATCCACCGGGGAAAGCCATGATTTGGTAGTCTTTCAGTTTCTTGCGGCCATCAATTAGGTCGTTTACATGTACGATTTCGGCGATGGCTCCAGCTTTCTCGAATACGAACTTCGTTTCTTCTTCGCAGTTAATGCCGTATCCTGTCATTACGATTACTTTTGGCAGGCCGGAAGAGCGCTTATTATTAGACGATTTATTCATATTAATAATTTTTAAATGTTACGCGATAAAATTTATCCAAGGTTTTTACATCAGTTTTTACAACCGGCTTCCCATTGATTTTAATCGAAAATTTATCATCCTTATTAACCTTGCCGACAAGAGTGACAGGCAATCCTTTGAACGATTTCTCGAACGCCGCCTTCTTTTTCGGATTAATTGTAACGACGAATCTGCTCTGACTCTCGGAGAACAAAGCGCTCTCAGCGCTTTGCTTCATTTTCATATCAATGTTTAGCCCTAATTGTCCGGCGATAGCCACTCTTGCTAAAGAAACTCCAAGACCACCCAATGAAACGCTCTCGCAACTTGCAACCAAATCTTTCTTCATAGCCTCGCGCATCGCTCGATAAATTTTCACAGCTTTTTTGGAGTCGACATGAGGGATTTTATTTCCAATAAATCCAAGATAGTCAAAATATTCACTACCGCCCGTTTCATCAGCAGTATCTCCAACGATATAGACGAGATCTCCTGCGAATTTCGCATCAAGAGTCACGCATTTTTTATAATCAGGAGCAACCCCGAAAGATGAAACAAGAAGAGTTGGAGGAACTGAAATCAAAACTTTATTTCCTTTTGAATCATAACCTTTGAAATCATTGAACATACTGTCTTTTCCTGAAACAAAAGGCGTTTCGTAAGCCGTGCCGTATTCGTAACAAGCCTTGGCAGCTTCTTTAAGCTGTCCGAGTCTCTCGCGATCATCCGAACTGCACCAACAGAAATTGTCGAGCAGTGCCAAATTATCCACATCAGCACCAACAGAAACGGCGTTTCTTATGGCAGTATCAATAGCGGAGGCAGCCATGTGATAAGTGTCGATATCGCTGTATTTCGGATTAAGACCTTGTGATAAAACAACACCTTTTTCGGAACTAAGAACAGGCGCGATGACGCTTGCCCTTCCGTTAACTCGACCTTTCCCATGCAACGGTCCAACAATTGTTTGAGCCTGAACGACATGATCGAATTGATGTGAAACGAAATCGAAACTTGCAGTATTTTGTCTAGCCATCATGTCATGCAAAACCTTCGTCAAGTCGGCAGGCGCTTTCTTCGTAGGTTCCGCGTGCTTAACCTTGGTATAAACTGTCGTCAGCGATTTTTCAGGCAATCCATCATGCAAGAATCCCAAATCGATATCCATTATTTTCTTGCCATGATAAATAACCTCGCATTTTCCGGAGTCATTGAAGTCTCCGATGATAGTCGTTTCGACGCCACGGCGCTCCATCAAATCAACAAACGCTTTGAGATGTTTCGGTGGAACGGCAAGAGTCATTCTTTCTTGAGACTCGCTAATCCAAATCTGCCATGGATCAAGTCCGGGATATTTAAGAGGGACATCATCCAAATTCACGAAACAGCCTCCGCACTCTTTAGCCATTTCCGCAACTGAACAAGATAGTCCGCCGGCACCGTTGTCTGTAATACTTGTATATAAACACATATCGCGAGCCTCTTTTACGATCGCGTCGCTTAATTTCTTTTGAGTGATAGGATCTCCGATTTGAACGGCTGTCGAAGGGCTTCCCGAGTCCATAGCTTCCGAAGAAAATGTTGCGCCATGAATTCCATCAAGTCCGACTCGACCGCCGATTACAACTATTTTATCTCCCGGTTGAGCCTCTTTTTCCCAAGATGGTCCGCCGCAAACTCTTTTTGGTATCAAACCGACAGTTCCAACGAATACTAACGGTTTGCCTTTATATCTTTTATCAAAATACATAAAACCCTGAGGAGTCGGAATACCGCTGCAATTTCCACCGGAGTTAACACCATCTATTACGCCATTCATAATTCTTTTCGGCGACAACATCTTCTGGGTATTGTTCGCGCCTTTATAAATCGGATCTTCATCATTCGGATCCGCGAAACAGAAACCGTATCTGTTCGCGATAGGCTTCGCACCCTTCCCGAAACCAATCGAGTCTCTATTAACACCAACGATACCGGTAATCGATCCGCCGAAAGGATCAAGAGCGGAAGGACTATTATGTGTCTCAACTTTATCTGTTACAAGCCACTTGTCGTCAAAAATAATTCCACCCGAATTGTCTTTGAAAACCGAAACGCAAAAATCTTTCTTGCCCTTCTTTTTCCTAACTTCATTTGTTGCCCTCTTAATATAATATTGATAAATTCCATCTTTTATTTCATCCATACTTGCCGCGAAAATCGTATGCTTGCAATGTTCCGACCATGTTTGAGCAAGCGATTCAAGCTCCATGTCTGTCGGTTTGCGACCCGCCTTATCGAAATAATTTTTTATAACTTTCATGGAATCAAGATCGAGTGCCAAAGGACCTCTTCTTGTCCCATCTTCATTTGCGATTCCGGCCTTGCCGATTTTTTGCAACTCTTCATCCGAAACATCTAGATCCACCAACTCAACAGAAGGAACATGGGCCAACTTAACGCGCGGTACGACTATTTCCATCTTGTATTCAGCCGCACTTTTTACATAAATTCTTTGGATCAAAGGGTTGGCAAGTGACTCACCAATCGCACGAGCCTGTTCACGAGTTAGTTTGCCTTTTATAAATCTCACCTGAGAAGTGTAGACAGCCTCTTGATACTTAAATTTTACTTTCAATAAATCCTGAATAATCTCTTTTGTCGTGTGTCCGATATTATCGGTTACGCCCGGAGCAAAACCTATTTCTACAGCCCAATCGAATGAAGGCACCTTACACGCCTTGTCGACTGAAAAATATTGAGTTACAGGATTCGCAAGGGCGCTTCCGATCTTCTTAAGATTTTCGCCAGAAAACTCCTTGTCGATCGTATAAACATCAACCAAAAAAACATCCTTCATTTGAGGAAAATGTTTTTTTCTAACCAAAGCTCTCGTATCTGCGACGCGCGAGCCAACTTCAATTCGATGCGGCATATTTGAAAAATTAAGAATTTAATTACTGCAAAACCATTAAACCAAATTTTGATAAAAATATCAAAACAGGAATTTGGGAGGCCGCTTCGCGGCTACCACTCCATCTTATACATCCCCCCGTCTTTAACTCTCCTTAAGTCGGTAATGTTTGTCGTATAAACGGCTCCATCCACGAACACCTGATCGTATCCGATTTCAATTTGAGCGCCTCCATACAAGCTATCAGCGGTCCAAACCCCATCCGCATCAAACGAATAGGCCATGACCTGATGCCCAACATTGTCTTCGCCTATATAATAAGGGATATACAAAACAACCGGTTCACCGGCAGCCAATTTTTTCAATAAAAATTCCGCCGACCCATAATAAGTCATAACAAGATCCATATCGTAATTTTCCGCAAAAGAACTGAATTGCGCATCATCCCAAATAAAAGACCCATCCCACCCAATTGTATCCGCCAAATCCGTCATATCGATAACCTCTCCGTATTTCCAAGCTGTCAGATTTTTAACGGCAAATCCATAACACGCATACGGCCATCCGGATTGCGAATAAGTAGTCATCGACATAGAAGATGGATAAGCGGCGGTAATTCCGGTCGCCAAAACGTCTTCATAAGACATCTCTCGGTCATCGACAGACCAAACCTCGAATTCCTCTCCCGCCTCATATTTCATCGCGCGATAAAGCAAAACCGACATTTGTCTTCTGGAAATCAGTTCATGCGGTGAAATGTATGAGCTTAATTTATCAAAAAGCCCTCTCTCTTCAGCCTTCAAAAGATAATCATAATACCAGTCACCTTCTTCATTATCTCCGAATTCGCTCCAATATGTTTCACCGGACAATTCCCATCCGTAAGCCTCATCAAGAATCTTGACCGCTTCCGCTCGCGTAATATTGTCGCCTGGCTTAAAAGATCCATCGGTATATCCCTGAATCCATCCTTGCTCCTCTGCATAGCAAACATATTTCGCGTACCAATCGTTTGTTACATCAGGGAAGCAGTCGTGATAAAGCGTCTCATCGGGCGTTTCGCCAATCACACCTTCTACTATCATTTTTGTAAACTCGGCCCTATTTATAAGATTGAGTGGGCGAAAAGTCGAATCATCATATCCTTCGACCACGTTATTACTAATGAGATAATCTAGAGATTCGTTTAAGGGGTCGGAAGAGTAGATGTCGGTAAAAGTTGCGGCGTGTGAGAGAGGAACTAGCAACAAAGTTGAAGCAAAGAGAAAGGTCGTAAGGCGTAGGACGTAAGTCATAGAGAGTTTATTAAATATGCAAACACCTTAAAAAAAAGCTCCCGCAAATGCAAGGGGAGCCTTTTAAAATATTTCTTCGAACGATTCTTACACGAATTAATTTTAAGTTGTTGAGTAAACATCTGCAGCGTTTCCGGATTTTTGAGGGCGTACCAGCCCCGCTAGGGGAAAATATTACAAGCGTTTTTGTGAAACAAAACACATATCTAGCCCGAAAAAATCAGAAAGCGAAGCCGTTTACGAAACAGCTATAAAATTAATTTTCAAACCCTCTCGCCAAAATCGCATCCTCCAACCTCTTAAGCGCCGTAATAAACGCTGCCTGTCTATAAGTACATGAGTATTTTGCAGCATTTGCAGCAACATTCTTCCATCCGTCGACCATAATCTTTCGTAACCTTGTGTCAACCTCTTCGGCTGTCCAATAGAAGTTAGCTTTGTTCTGTACAAGTTCGAAATAACTTACGGTTACTCCGCCTGAGTTAGCCAAGATATCCGGTATGACGGCAATTCCTTTTTTAGCCAAAATCGCATCAGCTTCAGGAGTAACAGGTCCGTTTGCCAATTCAAGAACCATTTTTGCCTGAACTTTATCTGCATTCTCGGCAGTAACTTGATTCTCCATAGCGCACAAGAAAAGAACATCACAGGGAAGAGCCAATAAATCGGCATTTGTGATAGCTTTCGCATTCCCACTCGCGCAATTTACAACAGAGCCTTTTTCGATTTTGCATTTTTCAGTAGCTCTTGTGTCCAATCCGTCAGCAGAATATAAACCGCCTTTTGAATCCGAAACGGCAACAACTTTGAACCCCATATCAATTAACATGTGAGCTAAATTCCCGCCTGCGTTTCCAAATCCCTGAACTGCAACAGTCGCATTTTTAGGATCAATACCCTTTTCTTTTAAAACTTCTTGAAGAACATAAATTCCACCTTGGCTTGTCGCATCTCCTCGTCCAAGCGATCCACCAACACAGAGCGGCTTACCCGTAAGCATGCCTAGAACATTTCTGCCTTGGATTTTGGAATATTCATCAACCATCCAAGCCATGATTTGTGGAGTTGTATAAACATCAGGAGCCGGTACATCTTCATCAGGTCCAACGATTCTACTGATTGATCTGATATAAGCTCTGCTCAATCTTTCCAATTCAGATACAGACAATTTTTTCGGATCAACAATTACGCCACCTTTTCCACCTCCCAATGGAATATCTGCAACTGCGCATTTGATAGTCATCCAAGTCGAAAGAGCCATAACCTCTCCCATATCAACCTGTGGATGAAAGCGGATACCTCCTTTATATGGACCTCTGGCATTATTATGTTGAACACGGAAACCCTTGAAAACTTCAATTTGCCCATTATCCATCTTTACAGGAAAAGTGACCTCAAGAATTCTGTGTGGATTGCTAAGAATCTTCTCAACAGTCGGATCGAGTTTCATGATTGCGGATGCCTGCTTGATTTGGGCAAGCGTGTTTTCGAACAGAGACATGGGATTTTTATGTTAAAAATTTGGCGTACGAAGATATTTTTACCACTATTAAAAAAACAACTCAACGCAAACTCGCATGGCTAAAAAACGAAATTTGTTTTGAAACAATTGAGAAAAGTTCATTTCCAAACCTGCCACCACTTCTTCTTTGGCGCTTGTAAAAGCCTTATATGTTCTTCCAGCCCGACTATCCTATTCTGAAAAACCTCAAGCAGTTGATAAAGCTTATCCTTATCTTGGCGATGTTGCTCAAGCAACTTTTCAACAATATTTGTATAGTCCGGAGTTTGTTGAGTAGTTGCGATAGAGACGGGTTGTTGAGATGGTATTTCCTGCTGTTGCTGAGCCTCTTGATTAACCGGCTGTTCATTCTGTGTAGGTAAGCTTTCTTCGACAGTCATTTCTTCAGACTCAAGTATGTAAATTTCTTCGTCACCTTTTGGATCTTCTGTAACCGGAGGCGTATTTTGTATAATCGTTCTCGAAGGATATACGACACCAGGTTGACTAGTCATTTGGGTAGGCACATCGACAACTTCAGTAGAATCTTTGAGTAATCGAAAAAACTCAAGCAAACTCGCCTTATCAACGACATAATTAAACCCTTGAGGAGTTCTTTTCCTCTTAAATTTAATCTTATTGGTTTTGATTAATCGTCTTATTGTTTGCGCAGACTTGTTAACAAGATCGGCGGCTTCTCCTATCGTGATTAGCTGATTAACCATTTGTAAACGATTTAGAGTAAGCAATTTTTATCAGAAAAAGGTTGATTAGTCAAATCGGAATTTACGGCTTGGGAAAGCCGAAAGGCCGACTAATCACTTCTGGATAACCCTTATAGCGCCTTTGTGGATGGTGGAGGGTCTTGACTGTTGGTCTATCGAAACTTCAGGAAGATTAGCTAAACCGAAACGGCTTATACCGCCAAAATTCTCAATACCGGTAGGTACATCAAAATATTCGCCGTTTAATAAGGCCCGTGACCCCGCGACCCTATCAAAAGGAGGTAGATAAAAATATCTAATATTTCCATCAGTAGTAGGCGCTTCTATTATATAAGCATAAAGATATGTGTTATCCGGTTGGTACTTTGACGCATCACCAATGACAAATGCAAATCTGCCACCGACCCGTTGAAGTGTCGAACCTAAATTTGAAAGCTCGTCGCATAATGCTTGCGTAGATGGAAAATCTCTGGTCCTCTCCAAAGAATCGTTTACTTTGCCAGTTCTAATACTATTGAAAGTTTCAATAGTATGACGAATAGCCGCTTGTAATGGTTCCGCTATCCCATTTAAATTCTCCGAAGGACCGAATGTCCTTCCAAATCCAGGTGGAATTGGAGCATTAAACGTGCCTGGTTTACCATATAACAAATCAAGATCACCTACAGATCTACCGGTTGCGGCTCTGGTGCCAGAAACAAGATCAGCTGTTGCGCGAGATTCAGGGGAAACGGGACGACCTATGATTCTAATGCGACTAGGACGACGAGGTTTTTCGTCACCATCAGATTCAGATCTCTCAACCCTCACAATTCTTGGCATAAAATTTTTTTAAATCTTTCAATTATAGCACGAAAACAGACTTATGTAAATGTCCGCTTTGCAACTACTCTGTCGCGGGACAGACCAATTTAATCCGTTAATTCTCGCCCGTGCAAGTTTTGCAAAAGGCTGGGAATTAGAGCCAACCAATCATAAAACAACATAAATTCCAAAGGCTCTTTTGCCATATGGCTTCGTTATCAAAAGCCTCAAATAGCTCTGCTATATTCTTTGTTTTTGATGTCTTGCCATATGGCAAAAGAGCCTCTGTTTTTTATGCCATTTTATGACTGATTGGCTCTATTGCGCGACAGCAGAATCAGTAACTCAATGTACTTCAAAAGGAGATTGCATTCGTAAAACGGACCGGTGTCGTGTCCGCTTCGCTTCCCTTGCGCTATGGTGGGTCAGCCGAGAATCGAACTCGGGACCGTCGGCTTAAAAGGCCGCCGCTCTACCAACTGAGCTACTGACCCAAACAGGAATCTAAAAAAAGCAGGGTTATTCTATTTATAAAAATACCCTTAAGCAAGGGGAAATTGCGAGATTTGCATCTTCTCTTCCTCCCATCTTCACTAGCATCTTAACTATCTTCTCTAGTTTACTAGGTCCTCTCTCTTCCCCTCACTCTCCGTTTCGTTCAAACAAACTTACCCCCGTAAACGCAATCGCCGGCAGAGCAAACCATATATTATAGTTATCAACCATCATTCTTACCAATTCGGATTCGTAATAAAAACTTGTTGTTGTCATAAGACCATAGAATCCGTTAACAAAAGAAAATCCCGATATGAAAACAAGTATTGTGCTGACAATAAGCCCGGCATTCAAAACTCCAAAAATAAAATTCGCCATAACCTTTGTCGATAACGGCTTGTCCGACAAGACGGAAACAGAGAAGCTACCTTTTACGGCAATCACAACAATAACAGCGATAAAAACTATGATTTTCATCAAGATAAGAGCCTGCGTACCCACTTCATTTTGTAAAGACGGGATTGATGGCATTAGATACTGCTGAAACAAATTTCCTATGCCATCCGCGGTCAATATCGCCAAATAAGTTCCAATAACAACCTTAAGAGTACGATCTTTACCTATAATAAAACTATATGCGATTATGACGGCAAAAAAGACGATAATGAACAAATCCCATGAGAGTCTGATATCCATAATTTATTTTTATTTCAAATCTATCCTATTACAATATCGACCCTGTGACAACTAAAATATTTTGCCGAAAATCCCACCATGCCCAGAGGTCTTAAGACCTTTTTCCAAAGCCAGTTGTTCATATAACTCCCTTTCCTTATTGGAAAGTTTTTTTGGTATTCGTATGGAGATTTTTACAAGATGTTCTCCGGCAGTAGTGCTGTTTTGCGGCTTAACACCATATCCTTTTAAGGTAAAAATTTGTCCATTTTGCGTGCCGGCAGGTATTTTCAGGTCAATTTCTCCATATACGGTCGCCATTTTGATCTGATCGCCAAGTACGGCTTGTAATAAATCAATCTCTTCGACAGATCTAATAGTGGTACCTTCACGGGAGAATTTATTATGAGCCATTACTCTTATATGTAGATATAAATCGCCATATGGACCGCCACCGACTCCGGCTTCTCCTCTTCCGGAGAGTTTTACAATCGATCCATCATCTATGCCAGAAGGGATTTTAACAGTAATCTTTGATTTTTGTCGTGTACGCATGGTCCCGTGACATTCATGACATTTTTTCTCTGGAACACGCCCTTCTCCGTTGCAATTACTGCAGATATGAGATGTGCTTATTTGACCTAAAATTGTTTGCCTTACGCTTCTTATCTGTCCTGCGCCGTTACAATTTGAACATGTTACTATTTTTGTATTTGCTTCATATCCTTTACCTTCGCATGTTTGGCAAACATCGGCTTTTGCTACTTCGAGAGTCCTCTCTATCCCAAAAACAGCCTCTTCAAAAGTTAAATTAAGTTCGAATTCAATATCATCACCTCTCACACCGCTTTTACGCGATTTACGGCTTCGTCTACCCATATCACCTCCAAAAAAAGTTTCAAATATGTCTGAAAACCCTCCAGCTCCTCCGGAAAAAGATCCGAAATCGAATCCTTGAAACCCCTGGAAGCCGCTAGGTCCGCCGCCGCCTCCATTAAAAGAAGTACTGCCGAATTGGTCGTACTGTCCTCTTTTCTGCTTATCCGACAAAATCTCATAAGCTTGATTTACTTCTTTAAATTTCGCTTCAGCAGTTTTATCACTTTTATTCATATCCGGATGATGCTTTTGAGCAAGCCTTCTGTAGGCTTTTTTTATTTCGGCATCAGAAGCGGTTTTCGATACACCAAGTATTTCGTATAAATCTTTCATAAGCGCAAGGACACGCAAGTATTACTTGAGATATATTATCAAGTTTGTTTCGCATTAGCAAAACTCCCAGTCGCGAAGCGACCTCTAGTATAAATTGTTTTGCGCTAGCAAAACTCCTCCTCTTATTCACCTTTTACATACAAAAGGCTATTACAAAACAAATCCGTAACAAGTAAAACTGATTTTGGTTTGTACAACCAGGATGGTTGAAAAGTGGCTTTTTGAAGCCGTTAATCCGTTCACGTGTAGTCGATTTGTATAGGCGAAAGTTAATCGAAAAATTCACGACTAATCAAAATGTTAACAAGGTGTTCAAAAGTTGTGCAGAAAAGGTGGAAAAGTCGAGTAGTCGGATTTTTGAATAATCAAAACGGCGTTTTCGGAAACACGAATAGTCAAATCGTAAAAATTAGTAGTTGAGATGATTATGACCAGGCAACATTATCCCTGTTGATATCGTGTTGCCTAATCAAATATCTCTGTCTGAATGAGTAGGTAACATGTGGTTTTAAAAACCAGTAAGGTCGTTTATGCGCTTGTGTAAGCCGGAAACAGTTGAAATAGGTTGGACTATCTTATAGAATCCTCCAGGTTTAATAAACCAGTAGAGATTTTTGCAGACAGGAGGCGTGGCTATATGATTCAGGATGTATTGCGAGGTCCTATCGTCTAGTGGCCTAGGACACTGCCCTCTCACGGCAGAAACACGGGTTCAAGTCCCGTTGGGACTACCAAGTAATCCGCAAGCAGAGAGTATCGTCGAAGTTGTAAAACCCTTAATTATAGCAAGCGAAGGTCATGCACGAAAAGCAAAAAAATACAGGGATAAAACAAAAAGAAATTGTGTCATCCGCATCAGTGAAACGGGAAGCGTGAAAACAAGTTTTAAACAATGAGTTTTAGGCTCATTCAAACTAATACGCAATACCTTAATATATATAAGCTCCTTGAAAATCCGGCAGGCAGAGTGCGACGCAATTCCGTAAGGATGAGCGGAGTGCTCTACAAAAAGGAAAACAAACAATATTTTGCAATAACTAATTTAATATATAGATCTCGAAAGGGGTCGCAATTATTTCAGTTTTTTTATTTCTTAACGGAAAAGAACCGTATGGATATTTCTTTAAGTCTGCGAACACTACGCAGAACCATCGCGGGCCTTAGCTTACTTGCAGTACTCGCTACAATGAGTGTTGCCGGTATAGCGAAAGCACAAACGTTCTCGGACGTAGAATCGGACTCTTGGTATTACGAGTATGTTGAAGAACTCGTATCTCAAGGAGCTGTTGCCGGTTATGACGACGGAACATTTGGTCCTGCAGATTATTTAACTCGCGCACAGGCTGCCAAGATCATGGTTTTGGCTTATGCCGGTGAGGACGAAGTGGATTATGATTACGATGCCGGTTTCACTGATGTTGATGCGGACGCATGGTATGCGGCCTATGTCAATACAGCTGCTAAACTTGGCATAGTTAGCGGATATACGACAGAAGACGGTGATTCAACTGGTGAATTCGGACCGGATGATTACATCAACCGCGCCGGATTTGCAAAAATGGTTGTAAGCGCCGCAGGTCTTGAATCAGACCTTACAGACGCTCCACACTTCAGCGATGTGGATGACGGTTCATGGTATTACGACTTCGTGGAAACAGCTTACAACAACTCAGTTGTTGACGGTTACAGCGATGGCACATACAAACCTGCCAACAATGTAAACCGTGCAGAAGCTTGTAAATTGGTAGTTCTTGGCGAGACTCCAACGCTAAGATATACGGAAGACGAAGAGTGTGATGAAGGTTACGAATGGGATTCAGATACAGAGGCTTGTGTTGAAGTAGTAGTAGAAGAAGAATGCGACGAGGGTTACGAATGGGATTCGGATACAGAAGCTTGTGTTGAGGTAGTAGAAGATGTCAGCACCGGTACATTGACGGTTGCAATGGGCGATGAAATCGATGGTGCGACCTTACCAAAAGGTGCAACTTCGGTTGATATGCTCAATGTAGCATTCACTGCAGATGGTGATGATGTTGAACTTGATGGCTTCACGATGCATAGAACCGGCGTCGGTTCTTCAAGTGACTTCTCTTCTGTATATGTATACGAAGGAGACAATCGCTTAACGACAGCTAAAACTATTGCCAGCGATACAAATGAAGCAACTTTCGGCTCTCTTAATTTAACAGTTGCAGACGGCGAAACTGTTACATTAACTTTGGTAGTCGATATGTCTACAACTGCTGTAACAGGTGACGAAAGTGCACTTGAGATAGTAAGTGTAGATGCAATTGACTCAGATGCTGTGGAAGCAACCGGTACATTCCCAATTACTGGTAATACGTTCGAGATGAGTGGTGCAAGTGCAGGTACTATGACAATTGCTGTTCATGGTGCTACGGCAAACCCAACACTTGGAGACACTGATGCTGAAATATCAGAGTTCCAATTGACTGCGGCAAGTGAAGATATGGCATTCGCAAGAGTTGCATTAACTGTAAAAGGTACAGTTCAGGGTTCGGCTTTGAGTAACTTCAAGTTATGGCAAGGCAGCGATGTAATCGCTACAGCAGATACTATATCTGATGACGAGCTCGTCACATTCGTTGTAAACGGTACATACAATTGTACATCTTATGATGAACCTGGATATTGCGTTTCAAAAGGCAATTCAAAAACCTTTAATGTAACGGCGGATATCGGTGCCGAAGCGGATCCAACAGATACAATTATTGTTTATCTTGAAGAGTCTACAGATTTGGAAGCAATCGGATTGGTATACGGCTACGGAGCACAAGTGTCATACGGAGATTTCGACAATGTCACAAGTGGAGGCACTGACGACTCTCAATGCACAATACAAGGTGGTCAATTTACAGTTTCTCAAGATGGACCAGCCTCAACCGATGTTACAATCAATGGCAAGGATGTTGTCTTGACCAAGATGACATTCACATCTGAAAGAAATATTGATATCAGGAAACTTTCTGTAATCCTTATTTCGGACACAGGTAGCGGTTTGATTTCTGATGATAACGCGGTTGCGAACTTCAGTGATGTCAAATTGGTAGAACTTGACGATGATGGGGTTTATGTAGATACATTGATGGGTCCTGGTGATTTGGTATTGACAGGCAATGACACTGAGGCTGCCGGTCAAACACTCACATTCACGGATTCATGGGAAATGGCAGTAGGCGAGAGCATAAATGTAGCTATCACATGTGATATAGCCAACTACACAAGTTTGGAAGGCACAACGATAGAAGGACAATTGGCTGTTGTTGCATCCGATGGTATCTATGATAATGATGCAGGTGAATATGTAACCGATATCGTGCCGAGCTCAAGTCCGGCAATAGATGGTTACGACATGACAGTAAGAGCTGCAAGCTTATCTGTGGCATTGGCATCTGATCCAGATTCGGATACCTTTGTTAAAGGAACAGAAAATGTTGCACTTGCTGCATTTGCATTGTCATCAGGTAGCGCAATGGATGTGGAAGTAACTGAGATTAATGTTACAGGTTACTTGGATGCAGATCTCGATACTACTTACAACGACATTGCAACAACAGT
>Ga0172379_10007263_pt1 | contig 14439 bp, 18 predicted proteins | sample GrowelOW334metaG_FD_119756 | JGI IMG/M metagenome (GOLD analysis project Ga0172379, IMG submission 119756) | Groundwater microbial communities from an aquifer near a municipal landfill in Southern Ontario, Canada - Groundwater well OW334 metaG | ecosystem: Environmental > Aquatic > Deep... | reverse complement strand
TTTTATGATAGTTATTCTAAATTTTTGACTAACGAATTTGATGAGTATGTAGCCAAGATTAAGGCGGAAAAATTATGTTCCTTGGAAGATATAAGTAAGATTGAGATATATTTTAAAAAGCACATTGCCGTTTTTGATAATAGCGAATCAGTTTTTACTCATACGGATTTACACATGGGTAATATTTTACATGAAGATAATAAATTGACCGCTGTCTTAGATTTTGACTCTTCGCTAAAAGCTCCAAAAGTTCGGGCGCTTATTTCTCTCATTGGCTTTATTGATAATCCTCAGCAATTTGTGGAAGACACAAAAGATTTCCCTAAGTTTAAAGGGAAAAATTTTTATCATTTATTACCGCTTTTGAGAGAAAAGTTCCCTGAAATATTTGCCGACCCAGAGTTATTACGTAAGCTTAATTTAATTGGCCTTAAAGAGGGTTTAATGTGGGTATCGCAGAACTGGTCAGCTGATTGGAACAAAGAGATGATTAAAGGATTAATACAGAACGAATTGCCCGAAGATGACCTTGGTCAGACATATCACGGCAAGGCTCTGTCAAATTGAACAGTAAGTCTATTTGGCTAATATAATTTGTTGGCTTATTTTAGTCATTACCGTTCCAAGTGCGTCCCACCCTCTCCGCAGATTGAGAAAAACGGTATTAGAAATGTTATTTATGATAACTAAAAATTTATGGAAAAAAATACAGAAATTATTATAGATAAATTAGGCGCAAAATTAGTTAATATACCGCAACCCGTTCATTTACTAGCTATTTGTACTGGAGGAATAACTGTAGCTAAAATGCTAACGGCCTATTTAAGGAAGAAAAAAATCAAAGTCGCATATTATGAGGTTTGGACTAATGTAATAAAAGGTAAATCCTATATCTGGAAAACAAATTTTAAAAAGAAAGATTACATTGGCTCGGCTGTTATAGTTGATGATGTAATTTGGCATGGGACTCATTTACCCTCAATAAAGAAATATTTAAAAAAGTTAGATTCCAGCAAAAAAATTTATATTGCCTCGCTTTTAGATTGTAATCATAAATCAGATTTCGCAGTTTTTAGATAGTTAAGGTTATTGATTAGTCTTCATCCTGTTGATAAATATTTAATGTCATTCCAAAACGTCCCACCCTCTCCGCAGAAATAATTGGTAAAATAAATTTATGACTTCATACAAACACACCCAAATTGGTTATCTGATGTTGGTTGTTACGCTAGCGGTGCTGGTACTTTTTGCATGGGTTAAAATTACAGCCAGAGCTGAGCCACCTTCGTACTACTCCGGTACAAATTTTCTCATCACTGCCATAATGGCTTTAATTCTGTTTACTCTAGCCTCGTTCACTACGCTGACAGCATCTATCGATAAAAATTATCTTCAGATTAAATTTGGCTATGGAATTTTTAGGAAAAAGTTTCTGCTTAGTGAAATAGTATCAGCCAAGCAAGTAAAGAATCATTGGTATTACGGCTGGGGAATGAGGGTCTGGTTCTGGCCGTATATGTGGATTTATAATGTTTCCGGTTTTGAGGCGGTTGAAATAATCATGAAAAATGGGAAAGTCTATCGCCTAGGAACGGATACTCCCAGCGAATTAGAAACGGCGATCAAGCAAGCTATAAATCTTAATTAAATTTATATGGGAAGTTACATTGAGTTTAATGATACTTTGCAATTAACAACCGAGCAGGGCTTTCCGGCGGAGTTAGATTTACAAAAACATTTACAGAAACCTTTTAGCGCTGAACAGTTTAAAAATAAAGTGTTTACCTTTAAAGATAAACCCAATATTAGATTATTCCACTGCGCGCCAATCAGAGTATTTTTAGTTCATAATATCGACGGTAAATGGTTATATTGGGGGCATTGTTTAATAATTGAGCAGACTATTAATGCCGAAACCAAAACTACTTCTGGAAAATTTAAAATTATAAAAATTTACGACCCTAGCCATCAACGGGTTATGAGTAGGGAAGAAGTTGACCCAGGGAAAGAATATCTTTTTGAAATATAGTTGTTCCCTAACGCCCCCCTCCACCGACAAAATTTATTATCAGAGAATTATGAAGTTATATAGATTCAGTCCGATAAAAAATAAAGATCAATTATTTGAAGCCATAAAATATACCCACTTCGCCTCTTTTAAATTATGCCAAAAAGCTTTAGGCAAATATCTTCCCGTGGCTGGGAATATCGGAATTTTTTGTCATTATCAGGAAGAATTTAAATTTTTAACCAAACTAGGAAAAGAATTAACGGATTCTAATTTTAGTTTTAATGGGAAATACTTTCGTTTACATGAGCCGCTAGTTATAACCGCCAAAGACGATATTCCAGAAACGACTTATGAGTATTTGTATATCAGGCGTCCGGATAAATTTCGCGCGCAAGTCGGAGATCTTGATTTTGTTGTAGACAAAAATGAATACACCAAGATTCTTGAGGCCAAAAAAGTAATGGGTAATGTCGAGATTTCTGACCGCCCTGATCTCGGGATGTGTGAATTTTCTCATCCCGATTTCGATGTTTTAGTATATCTGACGACAAAAACAGTCGCTCAAGCTATGAGTTTATCGCTTTAGAACCACATGGTATAATACCCACAGCGTAAGCTTAAAAGATCTATGAAGATTAGACAGGCTAAATTATCGGATTTAAATCAGATAAATAAGCTAAATAAAAAATATTTTCAAGAAATTCGTGATTTTAAAGCTCTTTTAAAAAATAAGGAGGATATTTTAATCGTTCTAGAAAATAGCCAAGAAATAATCGCTTTTTCCGGTCTCCATTTAAATAGCTGGAATAATACGGCTAGGATCATTAATATCTTTGTCCATCCTGACTATAGGCGTCAGGGCTTAGCCGACGAATTAGTCAGGGAACTGATAGCTTTGGCTAAGAAAAAGAAAGTTAGATCCCTTATCGCTGAAGCGCCATCTTTAAATCCCGTCTTGAAGCTATATAAAAAAAATGGCTTCCGCCAGTGCGGTTATAATGACCGCTATTATTCTAATAATACTAAAGAAATCGCTATATTTTTATCATTTGATTTAGATTAAATAATCACCGCCTCTAAATATGAGCCCAAAGGAAATAGACATTTTAGCCAAGATCATCTGGGATTATCATCAGGTCAATCAGCTGCTGGAAAAAGCGGATTGTCTTCTGGTTTTAGGCAGTCACGACACTAGAGTCGCCGAATATGCCGCTCGCCTGTTTTTACAAGGACTGGCGCCGTATATAATTTTTTCCGGCGGACTAGGTAATTTGACAACTGGCGTTTTTAAAAAGCCAGAGGCGGAGATCTTCGCGGATATCGCCATGGCTCGAGGGATTCCGGAAGATAAAATAATCATTGAAAACAAATCAACTAATACCGGAGAAAATGTCCGATTTACTAAGGAGATTCTTAAGCAAAGAGGCTTAGATTTTAAGTCTTTTATCTTAGTCCAAAAACCATACATGGAGCGGCGGACTTACGCGACTTTTCAAAAGATCTGGCCGGAGAAAGAATTTATCGTTACTTCGCCAAAAATTTCTTATGAAGACTATCCTAATGATATAATTTCTAGAGATCAAGTTATAAATATTATGGTCGGCGATCTCCAGCGGATAAAAATTTATCCCGACCAGGGATTTCAGAGCTATCAGGAAATTCCCGCTCCGGTTGGGGAGGCTTATGAGAAATTAGTTGCGCTCGGCTATACTAGGCATTTGATAAAAATATGATAGATAAAAGCATGATCAAAGCGATAATTTTTGATATTGACGGCGTCCTGCTTGATTCCTTTGAAGCTAATTTAAAGTTTATGCGGGATCTGATGATCAATTTCGGCTATCGTCCGCCAACCCGGGAAGAATTTCCCGCTATTTTTCATCTGAGCCTGTGGGAGATGATAAAAAAACTAACCGGTCTGTCCGATGAAAAGGAGATTAAAAAAATATGGGAGATTAGAAAAAATCATCACGTGAAGTATCCTCTGGAGTTATTGGATTATCCCGCCGGAGCCGAGGCTACGATTGACACCCTGAGTAAAAATTATCTTTTAGGAGTAGTCACGAGCCGTATTAAGTCTAGTGTCTTTGAGGCGCCGAAAATGGCGGCGCTTAAAAAATATTTTCCCGTCGCGGTTTCTTATGAAGATACAATAAATCATAAACCCCATCCCGAGCCCTTATTATTAGCGGCCCAAAAGCTGGGAGTCAAGCCAGAGGAAGCGGTTTATATCGGCGATGTCCAAGATGATATTAAAGCCGCTCGCGCCGCGGGCATGAAAGTAATAATCTATTCTAAGAAAAATCTGCTCGAGGCTGATATCTGTACGGATTCATTTAAAAGTTTGCCGGAGTTGATTGAGACGCTTAACCGATCGACCGAAACAGAGTAAGAATAAAAATAAAAAATGTTAGATATAATTTTTACTAAAATTATTAAATTTATCCCGGTCCAATGGCGTTCGATCTTAAGCCATGAGGGTTTTAAGCGCTATTTTAAAAATACTGGCTGGATGTTCCTGGGCCAGATATTTTCGCTTTTGATGTCGTTTATCGTCGGTATTTGGATCGCTCGTTATCTAGGTCCGAAGAATTATGGGGTTTTAAATTGCGCGATCAGTTTCGCCGGCTTATTCGGTTTTATTTCTACTTTAGGCATAGACGCGGTTTTAAATCGGGAATTGGTTAGGTCGCCGGAGCGGCGGGATAGTCTCTTGGGCACGGGTTTTTATTTTAAATTAGGCGGCGGTCTCTTGGCTTTTATCAGCGCGATCGTCGCCATATCCTTAACTAACGCCGATTATCTAGTAAAGACCCTAGTCTTGGCTTTTTCTTTCTCTTTTATCTTCCAGGCCATAAATGTCATCAGTATCTTTTTCCAGGCCGAAGTTAAGGCCAAGAAGAATGTCCAGGCGCAACTTATTGCGACGCTTATTTCTTCGGTCCTTAAGGTCATAGTGATCGTTACCGGCCGTGGCGTCTTTTGGTTAGTCCTGATCTATGCTTTAGATTCCGCCTGGCAAGGTTTGATTTTATTACGTCTTTATCAGAATACGGGATTAAGGATCAAGCAGTGGAAATTAGATCGGCTTTTAGCGCGGCAGTTATGGACCAGCGCTTGGCCGCTGATGCTTTCTGGCGCCGCTATTTTTATTTATACGCGGATTGATCAGGTGATGGTTGAGTATTTTTTAGGTACTAAGGCCGTCGGCTATTACGCCGTCGCGGTCAAGCTGACCGAAGTTTGGGGCATCATCCCCGGTGTGGTCTGCGCCTCGCTTTTTCCGGCCATTATTAACGCTAAAAAAACTGACGCCGAAAGTTATCGGCGTCGTTTGAAAAATCTTTATATTTTATTAATTTCCGCCGCTTTAATAATCGCCCTGATCATGACTGGCCTAGCCCCGTATCTTATCCGTCTTTTATTCGGCGCGGACTATTTACCGTCTATCGGCTTATTGCAGATTTATGTCTGGTCTAATATCGGTTTATTCTGGGGTTGGGCGCTCAGCCAATATTTAATGTCGGAAAATCTTAGCCGGATTATTTTTATTGTCAATTTTACCGCGATGCTTTTAAATATCGCCCTTAATCTGATCCTGATTCCCTGGATCGGTTTAAATGGCGCGGCGATTGCTACTTTAATTTCTTATTCTATTATTCCGGCTTTAGTTTTCGGACTGCGTCGCTACGCGCCGCATCAATTCTCTTAACTTCTGGTCATTTTGGGATTTACGGTATTGGGCGCTCACCAGCGCCTTAGCTTTTTGATTGATCAGCTGGCGACTGTTCACGTCGTCTAAAATTTGGTTGATTATCGCGGCCGCTTCAATCGGTTGTTTATAATCGAAAAGGATAACATTTTCTTGATTTCTGATTCCCGCGATGCCGCCGACTCCGTTTGGAGTAGAAACCACCGGGACGCCTAGAGCCATGGCTAAAATATGTTTAGTGGAAATACCGGCGCCGAAAGTAACTGGGTTTAAGAAAAGGGCTTGTTGCGTAATGAGCTGATAAGGGTCGGGGAGAAAGCCGAGCGCTCGGACCCGGGGTCGACCGGAAAATAATTCCGGGCCGCCGCGGCCGATAATTATCAGTTCGCTATCTTGGTGCTGTCGATTGATCAGGGGCCAAATTTTTTTAATAAAAAGATTTAAACCCTGGCGATTAGGTGGGTAATAAAGATTCCCGATGAAAACTAGATTTTTATTTTGCGGCTGATAGGGATAGTCTAAAAAAGAATCTTTGATTCCGTAAGGGAGGACGGTAATCGTGGGCACCGGCCGGGGACCGTATTTGGTTTGCCAATTTTTAAGAATCCAATCGCGGTCGCGTTCAGTGACGATAGAAAGATATTTAAAATTTTGGAGCAGGCTAAGCTCATAATCTTTAACCCGATTCTTTTCACTGGCGTAGATTAGGCGCCAGAAACCGGTCGCCCGCTGCTGCGCCAGTTCGTAATTAAGGGAAATAGCGTCGTTTAAATCTAATAAGGTCCGTCCACCAATATCCGGCCGGCTTGGTTTTAAAGCTGATAAATAGCGCGCGCTGCGCAGCGTATGGCCGTAAAAGATTTGATAATTCGGGGCTAGTTTAATAAGCTCTCGGGCGATTCGAGGAGAATAAAAATAAGAAACTTGGAGCGGAAATCGAGAAAATAATCGGGTTAAAACTCGGAGTCGGCACTTTAATCGCGACTCATAAAAATTAAAAACTTGGCCGCCGCTTATTTTTGCTAATTAGGTTTTTATTTCCGGTGAAATTTTTTCCTCGCCCGCTATAAATAAATCGATCTGGTAGTGCGGCGCTAAAGCCGCCAGTTCGCTTAAGATATGTTCTCTGGTACCGTCAACCGCTGGCAGCGGCGGACGGGTTACGAAAAATAATAATTTTGGTTTAGAGTCCATATTGATCAGTTAAGATTTTAATTTAATATTCAAGCCGCTTAGCCCACCGGCTAACCAGGCCAGGATATTTTTGATCTTAGCGCCGCCTTTGATTATTTGATAGAAGCGGAAGGGCGTATAAATAAAAATGAATAGGAATAAGCCATAAGCTAAGCCGGTTGGCAAATGTTTACGGATAATCAGAAAATAACTTTTAGCTAGATTATTTAAAGCAAAAGCGCTGCTCCGGCTAGCTCCGCCGGGCGCGATATTATGCCAGGCGGTAGCGGCTGGCACATAAATTATCTGATAACCGGCTTGCTTGGCGCGCCAACTAAAATCCAGATCTTCGCCGTAGAAAAAAAAGTTATCATCAAAATAGCCGATATTTTTTAGCGCCGTCTTATTAATTAGCAAAGCGCAACCGGAAAGAAATTCCACGGCCTGGGGTTTAAGTCCGGCCGGCCGGATTTTATTTTTAAGCGGGACACTCAGACCCATTTTTAGAAGTTTAAAATAACCGCCAGCCTGCCAAATTAGGTTAGGATCGGCCTTATAAAAGATAGTCGGTCCAGCGAGCGCTACGGACTCATTCATTACTGTCAGTAACTGTTTTAGGGCGGTCGGCTCTAGGCTCGCATCATTATTTAGTAAAAGGAAGTAATCGCTGGCGTCCAGCGCGATTTTTAAACCCTGGTTGACGCCGGCGGCAAAACCCAAATTTTGACTATTGAAAATATAAGTAGGCTGCGGAAATCCCGCCTTAAGACGAGAAGTAGAATCATCAGCCGAACCGTTATCAATAATTATTACTCTTAATTGATGATCCGCCGGAAGGATTTGCGCCTCCAAAGACTGGAGGCCATTTTTAAGGTCAGTATAATTTTTATAATTGAGGATAATAACGGTAATGATTTTCATAGAGATTTAAATAAATCACTGATGGTTTGTCCGATCCTAGTGGCCCCTAATTCTTCCCGCCAATAATGAGCGATAATTTCCGGTTGATATTTTTTTTGTTGCCATTTATCAATTTCTGTCAGGAGGGCCGCACCGATATTTTTAGGATCAGAGTCGGCCGCCAGAGTTCCGTATTTTCCGCCGCCAATAAAAAATTCAAAACTTTCTAAAGGCGTAGCGGCTAAAGAACAGCCGCAGCCGAGCGCCTCTAAGGCCGCGAGGTTGAAACTGTCGGCCAGAGACGGCGCTAAAAATATTTTAGCTCTAGCTAAATAAGAAAAAATGTCCTGATGAGCGATTTGTTCTTGAGTAGTAATTTTTAAAGTCGGCTTTTGTTTAATTATTCTGGTTAGTAATTTATTAGCGCCGCCGCCGATTAGAAGTATTTCCCAATCAGCCGGTACCGCTAGGGTCGTTAAAGTTTTTACCAGTCCGACCGCATTCTTGCGCTTATCGTCCCAGCGGGCGATACTAATAATTAAATTATTTTTTTCGTTTAAGGAATTTATAGTATTTATCTCCGCGTCCAGGGGATTAGGGATAAAATATATCTTGTTTTTTAAATCTTCTCTCTGCCAGAAATTTAGAGAATGTTGGAGATTTTTTCGCGCCCGGGGTGATTCAATTATTACCGCGTCCGCTATCGTTAACTGTTCTAAACGCCGGTGGCTGATTAATTTAGGAAAGATATACCATTGGATCAAGCGCAGAGCGTAAACTAATTTATCATAACTAGTCGAAGTGATTCCGGCGACCCGTAAGTAACTCGGCAGGAACGGATAGAGCAGGCGGCCGTCGGAATCAAGTTTTAGGACCGTTTTTACCCCGGCGGACTTCAGAGCTTTAAGAAGGGGCGTAAAGCGTAGTGAGAGCCAGGAATAAATTAGGATTATCTCTTTTTTTTCGGCTGACCAGAATGAGACGGATCGCATTTGCGCGGTGCTAATTATTTTTAATTCTAATCCGTTTGAGTCGGGCGAGCCAGTCCTAAAGAGATTGATCGTTTCCGTTTTAAAACAATAAATTGTCACTTCATGACCCAAAGCCGCCAAAGATCGGGCAATGATTCCCGGGTCCTTATCGTTTTGGACATTATAGAAATTATTGATGAAGAGGCCGATCCGCATAAAGTTTTTTATATAATCCTTTCGCCGCATTAAACAGCTTTATTTTTTTTAGGAATTTTTTAAGACGATAGCGGCCGGTAATCAGGGAAGCGGCCGCCTGGGCGTCATATTCCGGGTTGGTTTCGATTCTCGTCGGATGATTTAAATTTAAGGGTCCTGGCTGATCGATCAGAGTAACGTTTTTAGGTTCATAACTCCAGCCGATATTAATAACCAGATTAATTCCAGGGATAATAGACAGGCCGCCTTGTTGAAAACAGAGAAAAGCCAGCTGATAATCCCAGTTATTCCTTTTTTGGTTTTTCATCTCCAGGAAAAGATCCAGCCAATATTCTTGTTGTTCTTTTTTAGAGAATATTTTAGCGATAGTTTTTTGTTCCAGGAATTCTGGCAGGCCGGTCAGATTAAAATCATATTTTTGCCAGACGCGGCGCCAAGTTGCCCAGCCCCAGGCGCTAGGAAGTTGAGAAAAAAAATAATCACTCGCGGCGCGCTGGCTGGCCGCGACATTTTTATTGCCGCTGATTAAAAAGATATTTTCTTGATCTTTATATCTAATTAGTAGTTCCTGACAGAAATAGAAAAAAGAGTTGGTCGCTAAGCAGTCGTCTTCAATGATGATACCCTGGTCGACATTTTGAAAAAACCAATCTAAGGCCCCGCTGACCGCGCGTCCAACGCCTAAATTAGTTTCTCGGAATAAGGTTTTGACTTCGCACTCCCAATCAATAGCCGCTAAGATCAGGCGCCGGGTTTGCGCGCAAAGTTTGTCGTCGCCTAAGACCTTATCGCGCGGACCATCAGCGGCGAGATATAAATACCGCGGTCGGATTTCCTGGATCCGGCTAAAAGTCCGTTGCGCCGTTTCCGGGCGGTTATAAATCAAGAATAAGATTGGCGTCGTGAAATTCTCAGGCATAGCTGATGACTTAATCTTTTATTAGATGGAATAAATGATCATAGTTTTTTTTACCGAAAATGGCAATAAAAATCGCGGCTAAGATAAATTTGCCATTGATCCGCCGCCAACTGACAAAACCAGCTTCTTGGCCGCGGCGGATAAACGCCCGGATCTCCGTCCAGTTCCGCGGCTCCAAATTTATCAAGTCAAAAATATATTGGCTAGTTATTCTCCGACCCCCTCCTGGCGCTAATGCTTGGTAAAAAGTATAAAGATTAAAAATATTAGTCGCCGTTAAAGTTTGCCAGCGCTTATCTGGATAGGGGTGATTCTGATAATAATAGAATTGGCCACTAAGGACAGCCGCCCGGTTATTATTAGTTTTTAAGATATTTAGTAAGAACGGACGATCAAATAAAGCGGCGTAATTTTTTAAATCGATAAATTCCGGCCGGATAGACGAACGCCGGTAAATAATCGAGCCGAAAGCGATTTTATTTTCATTTAAGATGTACTTGGCAAATTCTATCGACGAATAATCTTGCCAACCGCTAGTTGGAAGTTGATCAGTAGGCGGATTAACACCGGGATTAAAGTAGCTGGCTGGTGAAGCGACAAAAGCCAGGGTGGGATTATTTTCTAAGACGGTTAGGGCTTGTTCTAAATATTGCGGATGGAGAAAATCATCCTCGTGCAGGCACATGATAAATTCGGTTTCCGTCGTTGTTAATAAACTGCTAACGATATTATTAATCGCGCCGAGGTTTCGACTGTTACGCTCCAGGGTAATATCTAAAGCTGAAAATTGAGCGATTAAAGTTTGATAATCTACGCCGCTACCATCGTCTTTAATTTTGACGGAGAAATCTTGCCGGCTCTGTAAAGCTAGGGAATTCAAACAGCGTCGGAGCAAGTCCGGTTGTTTGTAGCTCGGGATAATGATTAATAATTTTTTAGCCATTTTTTAACTTTCGGATTAAATTTTCTAGAGTGGTGATAAAACGATAAGTTAGAGTTTTTCGGCGGGCGCTATAGGGAATTAAGTCACCGCGTAATTTGTCTTGATCGGCTGGTACGCACTGATAAGTTTTAAGATCAACTAGTTGTGGCAATCCGGCGTAAGGTTTTCGGGCGATTAAAAGGGAATCGGCTCGGTCGGCACTATACCAGTCGAAATCAGTAGCCCGAGGTGCGCAATTAGTATGAGCGTGGATCGGTTCCAGCTTAAAGTAGCGAGTCAGGGCCACTAAGCCGTCGGTAAAGAAACGATAACAATCAACCGGGTAGCGATGTTCACCAAAGCCGTTCGGCACGATTAGGCACAACAGTCCGTTCGGTTTTAAAATTCTGACCATTTCTGACAGCGTAATCCAAAAGAATTCAGTATGCTCAAGAGTTTGTCCGGAAATGACGAGGTCGAAACTGTCCGTGGCGATTTCCGACCAGACGTAAGGATTTTTTAAAGCGATATCAACATTAGATCCCGCTGTCATATCTAAACCGCGATACTCGTATTTTTTATCAGTAAAAATATTTTTATATGATCCGTTGACATCATAACTGCCGACATCCAAAATTTTTATTTTATCTTGTAAAATTTTAGCGGCATAATTTTTTTCAAACCAAGCCATTCGAAACATTGAACTTTGATGCATATAAGAAAGGATGATTATTTTTTAGGGTTAAAGATAAATTAAACCCAGACCGTAACCGCCTTGGTTAGAGTCGGCGATAAACTCTTCGTGGCGATACTGATCTTTTATCTCCGTCCAGAATCTATAAACTTGGGCGTCGGGGTCAGACGGATTGCGGACGATATCATGTAAGGCGATCAGGCCGCCCGGATGGACTAATTTTTTATAAGTCATAAAATCAGCCTTAGCTCCTTCGTAAGTATGGTCACCGTCAATAAAAAGAAAATCTAGGGCGCGTCCGTTTAAAATAGTCTGTAATTTTTGGAAGGTGGCTAGTTGATGGGAATCGTCCCTAATGAAACTTATTTTTTGTTCCCCTCGGGCGAAACTAGAATAAAATTTGGCGCGCGTCGATAAATAACCGCCGCCGAATCTGCCAAAAGGCAGGTCCAGACTGATGAGTTCAGAGTCTAGCGGCAGGATCTGGCTCCAAAAAAACAAAGTGCCGCCCGTGGCGGTCCCGATTTCCAGCATGATTTTCGGCTGTCGTTCCTGGACGACGGCCATTAAAGCCAGAATCTCCGATTTTATTTGGGAAGGATGGATATTGATATTAAGTCCCCTAAACAATAGGCCGTGGTAGAAATTAATAGCTAAATCCCAGGCTTCGTCTGGAGTAGTTATTGTCTGTCTGGCCGCCCGGAATTTTTGAATCGCGGAATTTAGGAGAAAAGGAAAGTAGATCTTATTTAAAATTATTTTTCCCAATCTTTTTAGGTTTTCCATATTATAAACTCGTGAATTTTTTATTTTTGTCTAATCCTGAAGCCTAACGGCCGCTACGCGAGACGATAGTCGCTAAAGTTTTGAGGATGATCGAAAGGTCTAAATAGATTGAGCGTCTTTTCAGATAAAATAAATCATACTGTAATTTTTCTAGGCTATCGGTTAAAGAGGGCGAATGATATTTACCAGAAACCTGGTCCCAGCCGGTCAGTCCCGGTTTGATTAAGAGCCGGGTTTTATAAAAAGGGATTTGTTTCTCCAGCTCCTGGGCTATTTCCGGCCGTTCCGGTCGGGGACCGATAAAACTCATCTCTCCTTTTAGGATATTCAGTACTTGGGGGATTTCATCCAGCCGCGTGGTCCTTAAGAAAGAACCAAAGCCGGTGATGCGTCCGTCGTTTTCAATTGTTGGCGTCAAGTCGTTATTTACTGTCCGCATCGTTCGGAATTTTATCAACTTAAATATTTTTTCTTGTTTTCCTAAACGTTTTTGATAAAAGAATACCGGGCCAGGACTGGTCAGTTTGATAAAGAGGGCGATGAGCGGCCAAAAGATCAGAGAAACGGCCAAGATAATCAGGGCAGCCGAGAAATCCATTAATTGTTTAGTAAAATTAAAATAATTTTTTTCGCCTTCTTTAATATTTTCAATAAACCAATCCGGGCCGATAGCTTCCACTGGGATCTTGCCGGTTAAAAGTTCGTAGAAATTCGGATAGTTAAAAAAATTGACGTTATAAGCTAGACAGGCGAATAAAACCGCACTAATCTTTTCGCCGCGACCGAAATCATCACAGACCACGATGGTATGGATATTCTGGATTTTTATCTGTTCCGGAAAAGTAGCTAATTCGCTGTGATCTTTTAAAATCAGAGCGGCTTGATAACCGGATCCGGGATTATCTTTAATCTCCGCGATTAACTTTTCGGCTAACTGATTGGAGCCGATGATTGCTAAAGTCTCTTTTTTAAGCCAGGAATGAATAGCCATCTGGTAGAGACTCCGCCAGACCAGGAATAAAATCAAAAATATTACGCTAAAGAGGACTAAGTTAGTTTTCGGCGTGATGCTCGTACTGGCGTTTATGTAAAAATAAAAAATCGATAGGACGCTGCTGATCAAAGCCGCCTGGCCGGTGGAACGAAAAAATTTTCGACTGACCGGACGTAAATTTAAGTTATAAAGATCGTTAATATAGAGGATTAAGAGCCAAATTATAAAAACTAGCCAGAAAATAGGCCAATGGCTGGTCCAATTATCTAACCAGAGGGTTTGCCGGTAGCGGATAACCAAAGTTAATACTAAAGCCAGGTGCAGGCAGACTAAATCGCCCAAGAGGAGAGTAATTTTTTTGAAACGATTAAGCATGATGGCGGGGGTCGAAAAGTTTTTTAAATACACCAGTAATATAACAGTTTGAGCCCCAAAAATCAATGAAACATTTCAAAAAAAATGGTTTATTATCAAATCAAAATATGCTACAATAAAATCAGGTTAATATATTTTTATCCCCATTATTTTTATTATGCCAATATTAAATAAAAAATTCTATTTAAGGCTACTAGTGTTAGTAGTCGGATTTTTATTTTTATTCTTAGGAGTGGTTTCAGCCGCAACCCCGAGTCCGAGGCCGACTCAAGTAAAGACCAAGGAAAGTTCTACGGTCTATTTTTTAAGCTATAAATACGGTCTTAAAAAACCTTATGTTAATGCCGCCGCTTATTTAAGTTATGGTAATAAATGGCCGCAGATAAAAATTATCAGTTCCTCGGAACTAGCCACCTGGTCGGAAGCTAAATTATTCCGACTGGCCACCTCTTCGGATATTTATTATATCCAGGATCAGCGGAAGATTCTGGTTAAGAGTCCGACCGACTTAGCTAAATTCAATTTAGCCGGAGCGCCGGTTTTAGAAGTGGGTAGCGTTGATTTAGACCAATACCAAACCGCTAGTTACGCCGCTATCGGTTGGGAACAAGTTAGTACTAGTAGTTTACTAGTCTTTAATGATCAGGTTGCCGGCGTCAATGATAATACGCTAGTTCCTAATACTGATAATAATTTATTAGGCGTCTTCCGTTTCCAAGCGCCAGAAACGCCCGTAACGATCACTTCTTTAACTTTTTATTTATTA
>Ga0172379_10007262_pt1 | contig 14440 bp, 17 predicted proteins | sample GrowelOW334metaG_FD_119756 | JGI IMG/M metagenome (GOLD analysis project Ga0172379, IMG submission 119756) | Groundwater microbial communities from an aquifer near a municipal landfill in Southern Ontario, Canada - Groundwater well OW334 metaG | ecosystem: Environmental > Aquatic > Deep... | reverse complement strand
TAAATTGCGAAAAAACATAAACTAACGCGGAGGCGATGATTAATGTTCCAAAAAGAGTGCCGAGAGAACGAAAGATGCCAGCTAAAAAATTAGACCAAGAAATTTTAAACGGATTAGTGTAATTGTCTATTTTTTGATTGATTTTTTGCAACTCGAAAAGTATTTCTTGATTTTGATCCATATTATTTATTAATTGAATTTTTAATTATGTTGGTTATCTCAAAAAATTTTTCATCGGAAAATTTTAAGTGAGGAATGGATTTAAGAACTGGCCCAACCAAATCAATATTGGTCCGAGGAATAATATGAATATGAGCGTGCTCAATTTCGTTGCCCATGGTGATGAAACTAATGTATTCTGGATTTAAGGTAGAATTTTTAATATCAATGGCTAATTTTTGAGCAACTTGCCAGTATTCATCAAAATTGGGAAGGTCGTAGACCCAGCGAAAATGAGTTTTAGGGATTAAAAGAGTGTGACCGATGGCAATTGGATTGATGTCGAGAAAGGCTAGAAATTTATCGTCTTCATAAACTTTATGACATGGAATTTCCCCTTTTATTATTTTGCAAAAAATACAATCATCCATAAGTTCAGTTTAACAAAAGACTAAGGTATAATACAATCGTTTTGATTGTTCTTTAAAATTTAAAAAAAGAAGGGGGTAATTATTATGATTATCATACATGATGCTCATTCTGAGAGTAGACTTTATTGTGTAGGTTTTATTGAAAATGGAGAGGGTATGAATATTGGAGTAATTGGTCCTGGAGAATATGATCTTGGTAGTGCTAAATGTGATGAAATAATTACAGTCATTGTGGGTGAAATAGTTATTAATGGAACTAGGTGTAAACCATTTTTTTTCCATCGAAAAAAGAAAATAAAAAAGGGTGAATTAATCACACTCAAAACTGCAAAGACTTCTATCTATTTAAGAAAAACAAAAGGTTATCGTTAAGTCAATCAAAACATGGTTGGAGGTGAAATAATATTAAAATATTAAGGCTGTGCGCTTTAATTAATTTTATAAATTTCAACTCCAGCCTTACTCTTTTTCTAAATCTGGAAATAATAGTTTGATATTTTTTAAAATAATATCAGTAGCTTCGGTTAATGATCCATTAATGGTGGCACCAGCGGCAGCCATATGTCCACCACCACCAACTGCAGTGGATATTTTAGATAAATCGTATTTACTTGCATCTCGAGTCCTGAAACTGATTTTAATATAATTCGGCTGATATTCAATCATACTAATTCCAATTTCCCATCCAGTAACTGATTTAATTGAATTGGCAACCTCTGAACCATTAATAACACTATTACTAATCTTACTTTCTTTTATAGTTTCAAAATCAAGTGAAGCTATGGCAACTTTTCCTGAAAGATAGGTTTTAACTGAGCCAAGTATAATCGATAAAAATTTAAGACGGTCGGGATGATCATTATTTTCAAGTTCAAAAATAAATTTATTGTAATTGGGATTTATTTTGGAAAGGTTGGCAGCAGCTAAAAAAGTTTTGTAGGTGGTGTTTGTATATTTAAAACCGCCAGTATCGGTGTAGATGCCAATAAATAAACAAGCAGCAATGTTTTTGGTTATTTTAATATTGTTTTCTTGAAATAAATTGTAGATTAATTGACAGGTGGCTGGAGTTTTAGCGTCAACTAAATTAATATCGGCAAATTTTGGATTACTTTGATGATGATCGATGATGATGGTTTTTAAGTTTTTATTAAAAATAATTTCACCTTGTCTGGAAATTAATTTTGGACTGGCAATGTCGGCAATAATAAACAAATCAAAATCATCTTGATTAATTTGAAAAAAATTCTTGGGTAAAATTTTATCAGTGCCAGGAAGAGTGGAAAAGTTTTTGGGAAATTCAGAATCGCCGCCAAGAAGAGTAACTTTTTTACCCATTTTAGTTAAGGAGTGAAATAAGGCTAAATTAGAACCAATTGAATCGCCATCGGGACTTGGATGAAGAGTGAGTAAAATGTTTTTTGCTTTTTTGATTTCGGACCAGATTTTTTTATTCATATTTGGGGTAACAACATTTTTTGTATTTTTTACCGGAGCCGCAAGGACAAAAATCATTCCGGCCGATAACTTGCTCATTCTTAACTGTAATTTGTTTTGGTGGTAATTCTGCTTCGGCTTGAGGATTTTCAGACATAGAATCTCCCCTGCCTTCGGTGACATTTTTGGGAATTAAATTAGGATCAGTGACTGGCTCGAGACGGTATAGTTTTCGAACTAAATTATATTCAAATTGAGACATTAATTTTTGGAACATCTCGAAACCTTCTTTGCGGTATTCGATTAAAGGATCTTTTTGAGCGTAACCACGAAGACGAACACCATCACGCAAATCATCGAGAGCGGTTAAATGTTCAACCCACAAAGGATCGATGGTGGAAATGATTGCAAAAGTGGAGACACTATTGGCTAGATCAGCACCAAAATAATTGACACGTTGTTGCCATTGATCTGTTAGAGTTTTGATTAAAAATTCAGATGAATTATCTGATTTTTCTAATTTGTTTTTAAGATCAGCGCGTTGTCGAGGATCGAGGGGTAAGATCTCACAAAATTCTAAAACTACTTTTTCAGAATCTATTTTTCCACTTTCATAATCAGAATTTATTGAAATAATAGAATTGATTTGAGTGGTAATATTTTTAAAAATGGTTTCCTTGTTTTTTTCGGGGTTGTCTTTTTGATTTAAAAGAGTTTGGTCGCGTAATTGATAAATAATTGTTCGTTGTTTATTAATAACATCGTCGTATTCGACTAAATTTTTACGAGAATCAAAATTAAAACCTTCAACTTTTATTTGGATTTGCTCGATGACTTTGGAAACTAAAGGATGAGTTAATGGAATATCTTCGGGCATGTTGAAGCGGCTCATAAGAGAACTAATTTTTTCACCACCAAAGACACGCATTAAATCATCGTCAAGAGCGACGTAAAACCGAGAAAATCCAGGATCACCTTGACGACCTGAACGACCACGAAGCTGGTTATCAATGCGGCGAGATTCATGGCGCTCAGTGCCGATAACACAGAGACCACCTAGAGATAAAACTTCATCGTGTTCTTTTTGCCAAACTTTTTTATCAACATCGTCTTTTGGACCACCGAGGATAATGTCAACACCACGACCTGCCATGTTTGTGGCGACAGTGATGGCGCCTTTTTTGCCAGCTTTGGAAATAATTTCAGCCTCGGATCGGTGATTTTTAGCATTTAACATCTGGTGGGGTAAACCTTTTTTCTTCAAAAGATTGGAAACGATTTGGTTTTTTTCAATTGAAGTGGTACCGATTAAAACTGGTTGACCAGCTTTATATCTTTCCTCAATAAAATTGGCAACAGCAACATATTTTGAACGTTGAGACTTGAAAATTAAATCACCTTCATCAATTCGCTGTTTGGTTTTATTGGTGGGAATTGAGACAACATCGAGATTATAAATTTTTTTAAACTCTTCTGATTCAGTGGCAGCGGTTCCGGTCATACCGGCGAGTTTGTCATAGAGACGAAAATAATTTTGAAAAGTGATGGTGGCCCAAGTTTGAGATTCTTGTTGGACTTTGACACCTTCTTTGGCTTCAACAGCTTGATGAAGACCATCAGACCAACGACGACCATTCATGAGACGACCGGTGAATTCATCAACAATAATTATTTCTCCATCTTTAATGACATAATCTTTGTCTTTGTGAAAAATAGCCTGGGCTTTAATGGCGTTTTCAATGTAATGAATGGTTTCAAAAGATTCTTCATATAAATTGGAAACATTTAAAACTTTTTCAACCTTGCGAATACCATATTCTGAAAGAGTGGCGGAACGGGTTTTTTCATCAATAATATAATCGGTTGGTTGAAGTTTTTCGACAATTTTGGCAAAATTGTAATATTTATCGACTGGTTGGTTGTTGGGGGAAGAAATAATCAGCGGCGTTCTGGCCTCATCAATTAAAACAAAATCTACTTCATCAACAATAGCAAAATAATGAGATCGTTGAACGACTCGACTTTGGTCTGGGGCCATGTGATCACGAAGATAATCAAAGCCAAATTCATTGTTTGTGCCATAGGTGACGTCAGCTAAATATGCTTCCTGGCGAGTGACTGGACGTAAATGAGCTAAACGATTGTCGATGGTCTCACTGGGATCGGTATAATCGAGATCTAAAACAAAAGACTGTTCATTAACAATACAAGAAGTGTTGACACCTAAAAATTTAAGAGCTTTTGGATACCAACCAGCACCGACACGAGTTAAGTAATCATTTGGAGTGATGATATGAACACCTTTTCCAGTGAGAGCATTTAAATAAGCAGGGAATACAACAGAGTGCGTTTTTCCCTCTCCGGTTTTTTGTTCAGCGATGGCGCCTTGGTGTAGAGTGATAGCAGCCATAAGTTGGACATCATAAGCTCTTTCGCCAATAATTCGATTAATGGTTTCACGAACAACAGCAAAAGCTTCTGGCAAAATATCATCGAGAGTTTTTCCTGTCTTTAGGAGTTCTTTAAAGTAAATTGTTTTTTGAGAAAGTTCTTTATCACTCAATTTTGAAATTTCTGATTCAAAATCGTTAATTTTTCGAATAATCGGGTTGTACGATTTGATGCGGCGGATATCTTCGTCAAATAAATTTTTGAGTGACTTGAACATATGGGTAATTATATATTAAAAAAACACCTTCTGGACCTTTCCAATCTTTTGAAAGGAAAAGTCCAGATTGAGGTGGCTCCTCTAGCTATTGTTTGGCCTAATAATCTCAAAACCAGTGTATGGTTGTAAGACTTTCGGAATTTTAATTGAACCGTCGGCTTGTTGATGATTTTCAATAATAGCCAAAACGGCACGGTCAGTAATAAGGGTGGCATTTAAAATATGGACTAATTCATTTTTGCCGTCGATCTTAACTTTAGTATTTAAACGACGAGATTGATAATCTCCACAATTACTGCATGATTGAGTTTCGCGATAAGCATTTTGACCAGGGAACCAAGTGTTAATGTCGTACATGCGACGATTAGGTTGAGGTAGATCACCAGTACACGCTTTGACAATTTGATAAGGTAATTCTAACTCCTGCATTAATTCTTCTTCGTTATTTAACATTTCTAAACACATTGCGTCGGAAATTTTGTAATCTGGTAAAGTAAAAACATTCATTTCAACTTTATTAAAAAAGTGAACACGAAGCATGCCTTTCATGTCTTTGCCATAAGTCCCCGCTTCTCGCCTAAAACAAGGGGAATAATTTACATATTTAATTGGAAAAGATTTCTGATCTAAAATTTCATCCATGTGATATGGAACAACGGCGTGTTCAGAACTGCTGATAAAAATTAAATCGTCTTCAGGAATTGAATAATAAGCACCCATTAAATTTTTATTGCTGGCATAACCGCATTTCCATTCAGTATCACTTTTAACCATGACTGGAGGAATCATGCCGGTAAAACCTTTTTTGGTTAATTTAGTGAAGGCGTAAAACATAACGGCCATTTCTAAAACGGCACCCTGCCCTTTGAAATAACCAAAACGAGAACCGGAAAGTTGAGCTGCTTTTTTAATATCAATAATGTCGAGTTTTTCACCTAGATCGGCATGGTCGAGAGGTTGAAAATCAAATTTGGGAATTTCTCCGACGGTTTTGAAAACAACATTATCATTATCGTCTTTACCGATTGGAGTATCATCTGATGGAATATTGGGAATTTCTTCTAATAAATTATCTCTAATTTTTTCAGAAGAAGATAACTCACCTTCTTTAATTTTAAGATTATTTTTAACTTCTGTACTTTTAATGAGTTGTTCTGATGTTGGTTTACCTTTGAAACTACGACTTAATGCATTTTGTTCTGAACGTAGTTTTTCGACTTCAGACAAAGTTGTTCTATAATTTTCATCAATACCTAAAATTTGACTAATAACACTCAGGTCTTTTTGACGATTTGTAAGCGCAGTTTTAATAAGTTCGGGCTGTTGTCGTAATAAATTGATATCAATCATTTGATGATTTTATTGTAGCAAAATCATTGAAAAAAAATGCCCGCAATTTTATCGCAAGTGAAGAAATATATCAAAATATATCTATTGCTTAATTTATGTTTTTATACATTATTGTAGATTTGATAAAATCCTTTTATGGATTCAAAAGACATTTCACTTACTAATAGGTTGCAAAAAAATATTGATGAAAATCTTAAAATTATTGATAATTTATTTTATTTAATGAAAAATTTAGACAAAATTAACGCTCCTCCTCTTTCTAGCTCAAATGAGATAAAAGAAATTTCTAGCTCTTTGTTGGAAAATATTAAAAAATTAATAGTCATTACCCAGGAACAAATAAATATAACTGCTGATTTGGTTAAAAATAATGGGAAATTATAAAGGCAATTTTAGTTATGGATACAATAGAAGATTTAAAAAAATCAGAAAATGTAAAAGATGAATTATTAAATTTACGTAATAATTTTGATAATCTTAAAAGAGATACTGAAAGTATTACTGCTGAGACGAGGAGTGGTTTGGCAAAAAAATTTGTTAATTTATATTTTTTAACATTAGCCCTATCTTTTGTAATCCCATGGTCTTTTAATTTATGTATCTATTTGATTACTGGTAATTCTGAATTATTTATCCCCATAAAAGACATGGTTTTATTAATCTCATCAACCTTAGGTGGACCTTTAGGTTTTATAGTTGCCTTTTATTTTAAAAACGAAAGATAAAACTATAAACCAATTTCTGGGGCGATTTGTTGCATTGAAGTCAAACAAATTTCGATAAATTTTTCGAGGGGAATATTGAGTCCTTCGTTTAATTCACACTTAGCAATTTCATCACGGCGAGTGCCGGCGGCAAAACGAGGTTCTTTTAAAAATCTTTTTAAAACAGAAGAAACTTTGACATCGGATAATTTTTTGGATGGATAAATAAAAGCGACAGCGGTAATTAAACCAGTTAAACTATCGGCACAAAAGATAGCCCATTTGGCTTTGTTATCATAAATGTTATTTTGTTTACCATCGTGGGCCAAAATTATTTGATTAATTTCTTCTGGAATTTCTAAATTAAATTTGACTAAAATTTCTTTTATTTTAAGTGGATGAGTTTCTTTATATTCACCAAAATAATCAATATCGTGAATTAAACCAGCCAAAAGCCAATCTTCTTTTGATGGTTCTTTTTCGTCTAACTGATTATTTTGTTTTAAATAATCATAGATTCCACCCATGCAAGCTTCGAGAGCGAGTGAATGGTAAAAAATATTTTTTTCTAAAGTTTTTTCAACTGCGTCTTTGAAAATTTTTCTGTCTGTCATATTATTTTTCAAATAATTTCCAAACACCTTCGGAAATTATTTCAATTTTATCACCGTCGATTTTAATGGCTGAATTATCATCTAGGCCGTAAATTGAATATGGATAATTCTTGGATTCTAATTCTAAAAAATCAAAGTTTAATTCAGGAAACCAAGAACTGTTAACATGTGTAGTGATCATAAAATTAACCAAACCCAACGCTTGATCACTAATGGTCTGGCCAATTTTTTCAGAAAACTCTTGTTCTGATTTGGAATTTAATAAACTAGGTGTGGCGATTATAGTACCCGCACTGACACCGATGTAAATTTTGGTTTTTAATAATTCAGGTAAAATTTCTGATAAACCAGATTTGTTAAACCAATACATTAAATGGTAAGTATTTCCACCTTCGACAAATAAAACATCTACTTCTTTTAATCTTTCTAACCAAATTTCTTTTGGTAAAGCGGAAATATCGACAATATCTATACTATTGAATTTAAGGTTTTTGAGTTGAATTAAATCTTCAATAAACCAATCCTTTTTATCACCTGCTTCTAGATTAGAAGCGGTAGGAATGAAAGCAATTTTTGATTCTTCGAATGGTTTTTGGAGTAAATCAGACAAAGCTTTAATAATGGACTTATTTTCAAGACCGCCGGATGTTAGAAGTAATTTCATATTTTATTATAATCCTAAATAATGTTGTAATTTTAAACTTTGCATTAATAAAAATTCAGCCTTAGTATTAGCAGAATCGATATTACTGTTAATGTAATTAATGTCGATAATTTTTGATATTTGAGGATTATTTTTTGATAATTTTGGAAAATTTTTTAAAATATTTTGAATAAAAACACAATTTTTTGGATCATTATCTTGGCTTTTAACTAAAAACATAACTGATCGTTTTAAATCAGTGCATATGTTTAATAATTCTAATTTTGAATTATCCATAAATAAATTCTGGAAAATATTTTTTAACTATATTTACAAATTTTTCTCTAATTATTGGATCTAATATTTCAGTGCTGGGGTTTGTTTCTGGTCTAATGTTGGCAACAGCGGAACATTCAATAGTTTTAAATTTTAAATCGATTCCCCCGCCCCAAATATTTTTTTGTAAAGATCCAGAATCAATTAATATTTTTTCAATGTCGGCATGAAGACGAGAACCACCATATAAAATTTCTTGATCGACATCGGCAACTAATTTAATATATTCACCAAATTCTTCTGATAATTTTTTAAATTCTTCCTGGATTGGCGGTGATTCTATTTTTAGAATAGCCATTAATCCTCCTTTCTCATTGATGGAAATAAGATGACGTCTTTGATGGTTGGCGAGTCAGTGACTAATTGAACAAAACGATCGAGGCCCATTCCCCAGCCTGCCGTTGGAGGCATTCCGTATTCAAGGGCACGAATATAATCGCTATCGAATTGAGAAGCAATTTCAGAACCTTGGTCGGCTAATTTTTGTTCATCTAACCAGCGATCGGATTGATCTTTTGGATCATTTAATTCATCGTAGGCTTTGAGAAATTCAATACCACAAGCGAGTAATTGGAAAGAAGCAATTTTGGTGGGATCAGACTCTTTACGTTTAGCCAAAGCAATCATTTCAGCTGGATAATCCATGATAAAAGTTGGCTCAATTATTTCTGGACGAACATGTTCTTTATAAAGTGAGTCGAAACATGCACCGAGACCATAAACATTTTTTAAATCAACTTTTATTTTTTTATTTTCTAATTCTTTTTTAAAATCTTCCTCTGATTTAATTTCATCAATATTGATGCCAGTTTTTTCTAAAATGGCATTTTTAAAAGTTAATCTTTTAATTGGTTTTTCAAAATCTAAATCAATGCCTTGGAAAGAAAACTTGAGAGTATTTTTGGTGATCATTAATAAATGCTTAATCAATTCTTCGGTAAATTTCATTAAAACTTCGTAGTCAACATAGGCCCAATAAAATTCAATTTGAGTAAATTCTGGATTATGAAAACGAGAAACACCTTCGTTTCTAAAATCACGACTGACTTCATATACTTTTTCAAAACCGCCAACAATAAGGCGTTTTAAATATAATTCATCGGAAATTCGAAGGTACATGTCCATATCGAGCTCGTTATGGTGAGTGATAAAAGGTTTGGCGGCAGCACCACCGTAAACTGGTTGAAGCACTGGAGTCTCGACTTCCATAAAACCGTGGTCGTCTAAAAATCGACGCATTTCGGATAAAATTTTTGTTCTTGTTTCAAAAACTTGACGAGATTCTGGATTGACAATTAAATCAACATAACGCTGTCGATAACTGATTTCAACATCTTTAAGACCATGCCATTTTTCGGGTAAAGCGCGAATATTTTTAGCTAAAATTTGGAATTCTTCAACGTTGACAGTAATTTCGCCAGCTTGGGTTTTGAAAATAGTTCCAGATATTGAAACAATGTCACCTAAATCTAATAATTTGGTTTGAGACATTTTTTCGGCTAAAGTTTTTTCTTGAAAGAAAAGTTGAATTTTACCAACTCGGTCTTGGAGGTCAGCAAACATAATTTTGCCGTGACCACGAAGAGACATGAGACGACCAGCAATTAAAACTGTATCGTCCATCTTTTCCTTAGCGTCAGCCGTACTTATTTTGTTTTCAAGATTTGGCTGAGGATAAATATTTGTATTGAGACTCTTAAGTTGGGTAAGTTTTTGCTGTCTCTGTCGCTGAAGTTCGTTTAATTTTAAATCCGCCATAAGTAATTTTACTACATTACTTAATAGAAACGATTTTGTAGGTTATTTTTCCGGCGGGAGCACTGACTTCAACTTCGTCATTAATTTTTTTACCAATGAGAGCCACACCTAATGGGGACTCATCAGAAATTTTATTAACGGTTGGATCGGCCTCAAGATGGTTAACAATATTAAATTCTTTGGTAAGATTGCCAGAAACTTTAATTGTTACCTTACAGCCAATTTCAACTTTGTCACGCTTACAATCACCACTGATTATAGTGGCATCTTCTAGTGTATTTTCTATGTTGTCAATTTTTTCATTGATAACTTCCAATTCGTCTTTTAATTGAGTGGCGAGACCATCTTCGCCGGACTCATCCGGTTGAGCAACTTCCTCAATTTGAGTAATTAAGTGCTCTTGTCTATTTTTAAGTTCGTTTAATTGTTCGACTAAACTATCATAACCTTCTTGGGTTAACAGATTTTTATGGCTCATTTTTTTTAAAAAAATAAAAATAAATCCCCAGCTTTAAGGCCAGGGGTTTTGGGCTATTGGGGTATATATTAGAGTAAATTCTTTTCTTTGTCAAATGCATTTAATTGACCATGTCCTATAATAATGATAAAATTTAGTGTTCTTTTACAGATATAAATATGTTTATATAAATCAAAAAAAAGAGAGGTGTGAAGTTAATGGGTAAAACAGTAAGTTCCTTTGTTCCAGTGTGGAAAGTGGCTAATTTAATAATCAAGAATGGTGACACTATAGCAGACGAAAAGGGTTTAGAAGTAAATAAAGGCTTGTTCTCTTTCGTTAAAGTTCCTAGTAGAATTGGCATTTTGCGTTCTACTGTTGATGCTCCTTTTAAAGGATATTTTGGTTTTTTTACAAAAAAAAGATTAAAACTTTTTTTAGGAACAATAACTGTGGGGAGAGATGGTCCATTTCAAGTCGATATATATGGAGCTCAAAATTATGATGCAATGATGATTATTGTTAGTTTATTAGAAAATGAATTTTCTAAGAGTAATATGCATTTGTATGTCCATGATGATACAAGATGGGAAATAGATTATCCTTGTGATTGTTTTTGAACATATTTTTATTTGAGCCTGAATGGGATTTGTCGCAAGACTAATCATAAAACCGTTCGGGCATTTTTTTGATGATTTTTCAAAATAGTATTTTTAGGTACAATGGTATATGTTCGATTTTTTTAGACTGGTGCCAAAAAAAAGGTCCGTAAAGATTAAATCTAAAAATGGGATTATTTTTAATAATCCAACTGGTGGTAAAAAATATCTTTTTTATGTCGGAACATTTATATTTTTTTTGGCAATCGGATATTTTTGTTATTTATATTGGCCGCTAGCAAAATCTATTATTGTTTATAAAAGCGGAGGAAAAATTTTTTCAAAAACTGAAATAAAACAAGATGTAGCAGAAATAAAAGTAGTAAAAGAAGAATTTTGGGTAAAAATTCCAATGATTGGAGCTTCGGCAGAAGTTAAGAAAAATATTTCTCCTTTTGATAAAAAGGAATATTTGCCAGTTTTAGAAGGTGATTTTGTAGCTCAAGCTAAAGGTACTGGCCTGCCGGGGCAAAAAGAAAAGGCAATATATTTATTTGCACACTCAACTAAGCAAGGAATCCAAATGGTAAGACAAAATTCTGTATTTTATTTATTAGGAGAATTAAAAACTGATGATTTTGTTTTTGTTGGATTTAATGGAGAAATTTATAAATATAAAGTTTATGGTCAAAAAATTGTTGGAGCGAATGATATTGAGTATTTGGATTATAAAGAAGAAGGAGGAGGAGAAGTGTTAATTTTACAAACATGTTGGCCAATAGGAACTGATTGGAAAAGATTATTAATTTTTACCAAAAGGATTTAAATGGGATTAAATTTATCTTTTAGTGATAATTATTGGGAGGATTTGGAACGGTATTTAGTTGGGCCAAGTTTTAATAAAGAGTTGATTAGAAAAGCTTATAATTTTATGGCCGAGGCTCATGAAGGGCAAACAAGATATTCTGGAAAACCTTATATTTCACACCCGGTGTGGATTGCTAAGGTAGTAGCTCAATTGAATATTGGACAGGAGGCAGTAGTTGCGGCTTTGCTTCATGATTGTGTTGAGGATACAAATGTAAAAATAGATGATATTGCTAAAGAGTTTGGTGATGAAGTTGCACTTTTGGTTGCGGGTTTGACTGAAGTAAAAACAAAAACAAAAGGATTGCAAATTAACCAAACAAGTATTGAAGTTTTTAGAAAATTTTTCTTTTCATCAATAAATGATGTGAGGATTTTAATTATAAGGTTGGTAGATAAACTTCATAATAGTATGACAATAGAATTTTTACCGAAAGAAAGGCAGTTAATATATGCTAGAAATATAATGAGGATTTATGGACCATTGGCGGAATATGTTGGATTGCATTATTTTAAAAAATTAATAGAAGACCGGGCATTTAGAGTTCTTTATATTGATGAAGCAGAAAAAATAAAAGAGATATTTAAAGAAAAATCTAAAGATGAAATAAAGGCCTTAAATTTAATTGAAAATGAATTGAAAAGTGTTTTAAAGATCAATAATATAAACGGGGCCATGGTTGAGGGGCGAATTAAAAGCCTTTATAGTACTTATTTAAAAATAAAGAGGAAGGGAGAAAATTATCAAGTAAACGACAGAGTGGCAATTAGAGTTTTGACCGATAATTTGGTTGATTGTTATACAGTTTTAGGATTACTGCACGCAAAATATAAATATCTACCAGAAGAATTTGTAGATTATATTTCATCTCCAAAACCAAATGGCTACAGATCGATTCAAACAACTGTTAATTGGAAAGATAAAATGACGGTAGAAATTCAAATAAAAACCAAAGAAATGCATGATTTTAATGAATTTGGACCAGCCTCTCATATTGCTTACAAAATGGGAAAAGGAATATTGGAAAATGGTCGAGGGATGGAATGGATTAAAGATTTGGTTAAATGGCAAAAAGGTGATGATAATGTGAATAATTATCGAATTAAAGTGTTAACTAATTATGTTTATGTGTTTACGCCAAAGGGTGACACTATTCAACTTCCAAAAGGATGTGTGGCTTTGGATTTTGCCTATAGAATACACACTAGTATTGGTGATAGATGTAAAGGGATTAAAATTAATGGAAAAATGGCTAGAATTGATGATGAAATTAAAACTGGTGATTTAATAGAAGTGCTTTTGGGTAAAAAAATAAACGTAAATAAAAATTGGTTAGATGTGGTTAAAACCCAATTAGCAAGGGAACATGTTAGAAAGATGGTAAAGTTTGACCAATAGAACAAACAGTGGGTGAAAAATTATCAAATATTTTTTGAAAGCCATAATCTGGATTTGAAAATTTTACAAACTGTTGATTTTTATAATAAAAGAAAAGTTTAGATTTTTCTTGGGGATCTTTTAAACTGTCTAGAACAATTTTTAGTTGAGAAATTTCTTTATTAATTCTTTCTGATAAAAAATTGTCTGGACTGGTAAAAATATCGTCGCCGTATGCTTTATCTAATTTAGTTTTTGAATAAACATTTTCCAATCCAAAGTTATCACCTTGAAAAATATCAATTAGTTTAACTAAATGTGATTCAGTATCAGAAAAATTATTATGACGAGATTCATATCTTTTATATAAATTTCTAATTTTTTTTCTAAGAATAAAAAATTCTTTTTCTTTGAGTTGATTTAAAACACATGAAACAAACACTCTTGGTTCTAGTTTTTTAATATCAGCTAATGGCTGATTGGTTGCAATATGATTGGCGGAAATGTCATCAGTAATAATTTCACCACCATCATGGATTAATGTTATAAGCTCAACATCGCTAAAATTTATAGAATTAAAATTTAAATTTTTAATATCTCTACTAATTTTGAGCATTTCCAAAGTGTGGTCATAATCCGTATCGTTTAATTTTTGGGTAAGTTTTTGATAAGGATGTTCTTTCCAACGAATTACATTCGTAAGACAATTTAAATAGGTTTCAAAATGATTGGAAAGTGGAGATAAAAATTCTTTATTTTCATCTGATAAATAGGAATAGATTTCATCTGTATTAAAAATTACGGCTTCAGGTTTTTGGACATATTCAGAAAGGAACTCTATACGATTTTGAACGGAAGGGAATTCTTTAAGACTCATTTTATTGTTTTAATATAATTAGATCCGATAATATCAAATTTTATTAGAACAATGTCTTGGATATTAATTCTTTTCTAAATTTATTTGAAAAACGATGGGCTTCGTCGCGAAGTTGTTGGAGGAGTTGAAGAGAAGGGGAGTTTTTTGATAATTTAATTTCTT
>Ga0172379_10007261_pt1 | contig 14441 bp, 9 predicted proteins | sample GrowelOW334metaG_FD_119756 | JGI IMG/M metagenome (GOLD analysis project Ga0172379, IMG submission 119756) | Groundwater microbial communities from an aquifer near a municipal landfill in Southern Ontario, Canada - Groundwater well OW334 metaG | ecosystem: Environmental > Aquatic > Deep... | reverse complement strand
TCTGCGTGTCACCCCTGTTACCCCGGAAGCCCATCTATCGGTTCTGGTAGTTTTCGTCAGGATAGATGCTCCGGTCTTCCCCCTTGTATTACGGGGTCGACAACTCCATTGTCTCTTTCGAGGCTACATCTGGGTTCGCTCGCGCTGCGACCCGCAGGTTTGCTCGACTCCCTAAAGGAGCCTTTGTCAGGGAACTTAGCGCTTCGGGTTACCCTTAACACCTCCCTCAAGCTACATGGGCGAACTACCGAACTCCCATGATCGGACTTTAACCGACAAGTCATACGTTTTCCACGGCATACAATACAAAGCGAGAAGCCACGCTTGCTGAGAGATCATTGAATCCGGTTTGAAAGGTACGAAGTCTTGACACCGTATTTTACCTTCTTGTAAAATCCGAGTATCTTCCTTGTCTGTAAATTGCTAACCACGGCGAAGACGTAGGGTTTCATCTCTCTAATCAATGATGGTGTTTCCTTAGTAATTTTGATATGAGTGACCGAGATGTTGACACTTTGATATCGAACGGTTGGTGTCAACGGATGCAGGCTTAAAAACTTTGGCGCTAAAGAAGCAACATTCCGAGTCAATGGCGGGCCTTACTGAGATGAGCTATAAGGTGACTCCCCATACAATATTGTTTGCATCCAATGTGATGAATTACGCGTTTTTCAGAATCATCGGTTTGCATGTCGGCCAGAATTTCGTAAGGGAGTACAGCTCAACCCGATATATCGGAAAAGGGAAAGAACTTGCGTCCATAACTGAAAGGAATTACACCGACAGCCATGAAGGCGACAACATAATGATCGATAAATGGGCCGCTTTCGTTAATATATCAGGCTGGTTTAAATGGCGAGGCTTTGAGGATGTCCCTCCGAATTATTTACAAACGGGATAGGCGATAGGGGCCATATGAAATTATCCATTCCCTTGAAAGACATTATGATCGCACCCGGCAAGCGCTTCGATCCCGCTGAATATACCGAACAGGACGTGATTACCAGCATCAAGAAGCTTTATGGTGTGATTGCAGAAGTAATGGATATCGTGGTTGACGGCGGAATGGCTCACATTTCATTCCGGGATGCAACACCGGAAAAGCACAAAGAAGCCTTGGAAAAACTCCGCAAAGGAATTGAAGAGGCGCAAAAAGGTCAGCCTGCAAAAGCACTGAACCTCTTCAAGGAAGTCCTTGCCGTGATACCAGAAAACCTTGATGCTCGCCGGAATATGGCAAAGGCATATCTGGAACTGAGCAACATCGAGAAGGCCAAGAAGATATTTCAGGAAGTCCTGCAATTGAATCCGGCTGATCATAGTGCAGCAATCTCCCTGGGAAACATTTACGCCCGGAATGAAAACAACCTCGATGTGGCCGCATTCTATTATGACCACTGCCTACAACACCATCCCGATGATTCAATGCTGACCTGTAACTACGCAGCTCTGATGCTTGAGAAAGGCGAATTTTAGAAGGCGGAAGTACTGTTCAAGAAGGCCATCAAGGGCGGCAATGTGCCCAACGCCTATTATGGTCTGGCACTTCTTTACCGGATGGCGGGTGAGTTTAAGGCCAGCAAAGACGTTTTGGAAACAATGTTTGTCCAGATACCGCAACAGACATTACCAAGAGAATATGCGCAGATATACGCGGAAGCCAGGAATCTCTACAGTGAGTTGAGCAAAGAGAAGAAACATTGAACTATGTGCGGGCGCGTTGTTCTGTTAACTGACCTGTCGAAAATAACTGAGTCCTTCGTGGTCGATAATCTGAGGTTCAAATACAACTCTTCAATTTTACCGATCGGCCCAGAATATTCTATTCGGGATGAAATATGGTACTGTTCAATATTGCTTTTTCAGAAGATCGGCGATACTGGTCTATTACGTCAAGGTAATATCTGAAGATTCTTGCCGGTGTCGTGACAGACTTGGCCATTATGCATACGGTCGTATTTCAGAGAAAGGATTAGTATGGAAACAGAGGACGTTTACGGACGTTTTGTGGCATGGCTTAAACAATCTTGGTACGGGGTAGCCTTGTTGATTTGCATGATCTGGTGCCATGCTGGCTGACCCATGAATGGAGGGCGGCATGACGACTGTTGAGCTTTTGGCGGCATTGGCGCGGGAATGCCCCAACGGCGTGTCATTCGATCCGATGGCGGTGCGGCTGTTGCGGCAGAAAGCCCCGTTTGAGGATTGGCAGATCGAAGACCTGAAAGCCGCGATGTTCCAATTGGGGAGCGGGATGTGGTTTTCCCGCGAGATGATTTCGGATGATGAGTCCCGGTTGGCGTTCGATGGGCAGGCGATGGAATGGCTAATGGAATACGGTTGCTTTTCGGTCGAACGGCTGTTTAGAGATTTTTGCGGTGTTTTCCGCTATATTGCCACGCCGGAGGATTGCGCAGCAGTTCTTAGGCATTTAGGTTTCACGGTCGCTGTGTGGGGAAAGGGAGGTTATTTCTGTTTCCAGCCCCCACCTAGTCTGGACGATAGTTTGGCGGCAATCTCGGAAACGATCGCCGGATGGCTTGAAGAGACGGACGGCACGTTGACCTTCCATGAAATGGAACAGGCGATGCCGCACCTGACCCCCGAGGCATTAGAGAGCATTCGCGTGCACTTCCTGCCGGAAGTCCATGAGGCGGAAGTCGTTGGGGTGCCCTGCTGGTGCAGTACGGAGGCGATCCCCCTGCCGGAGGATTTTTCGGAAAAACTGACAACCGCCGTCGATACGCTGGTTGCACTGGAAGAGAGAATGTCTGCTGCAAATCTAGAATTCGCGTTGAATTTGCTCTACCGCATCCGGTTCCGCAAGGAATACGCCCTGCCGGATAACGACACCTTCATGCGCGTCTGCGCGAAACACTATCAGGGCGGGAACGATGTCTTTCCGAATACGAAGAAACCCCGCGTAAAAGCAAAAGACTGGTCCATGCCGGGCAGGCGTGTGCGTAGTCCGAACACGCGCTTCCGTAACCTTGGTGTGCCGATTGGTGTAAAACTGGTCTTCACAAAGGACAGTCATATCACTTGCACCGTGCTGGATGACTCCAATCAAGTGGAATATAACGGAAAGGCATGGGCGATTTCGGCCTTGGCGATTCACTTGTTGGATGGGTCTGCTGGAAATGGGTTTTGTCATTTTAGCTACGAAGGCGAAACATTGTGGGAGCGACGGTTGCGGCTGGAGCGGGCGAGCCAACAGGACGCATATCAGGCAGCGGAGATGCCGCCGCTCGCTGAGGCGCGGGAGGAAGAAAGCAAAATCATCGGCTTGGAGGGGCGGCCGTTATCGCCATCGACTTGGCGGTCGTTCAGAAGTGCCGGCACCAATCCGCGTGTCGCGGAGTGGGCGAGACGCGTCGAAAACGGAGAATGCGTGGAGAATATTGCAAGCGAGAGTGGTCTCATGGTTTCGACTGTGAAGGAATACATCATAAATCGTCATCGCTATTTTGTTGTTTGTGAAAAGAACGGCATCGTGCCGGAGGGCGGCGCGGATGTATAGTTACGAGTGGAACAGTTGTACGGGCGGGTACCGCCTGACGACGCAGACAGGGAAGTTCGTGGCGAGCGAAATCCGGCCAGTCTTCGCGGAGGAACTGGTGCTTACGGGGTTGGAGATGCGGTTGGCGTTCGATCCTAAGGAGCGGCGTCCGCTCCTCTGGGCGAAGCAGAACGTGTATCTGTATCGCGGCGAAGAAATCGCGAAACTCCATAAAACACGCTACGGCAAGCCGCTGGACATCGAATGGAAGGGCGTGTCGTGCAATGACGAAGACTCACACAAAGGAACGAGGACACGAAGGAAAACGAGGCTGGTTCCTGTGGATATCGGGGCGATGGTGGCCGAAAACCGTGACATCATGGCCGCGCTGGTGGCGGACACACTCAAGCGCATCAAGGAGATGTACGACGCCTACGTGGAAAAGTGCGACACAGTTTATATCGGCTTCAGCGGCGGCAAGGACTCGGTGGTTTTGCTTGACCTCTGCCACAAGGTCCTGCCGTTGGACGTACCGGTTGTTTTCAGTGATACGGATATGGAACTGCCGGATACCTACCGCGTTTGGGAAGAAATCCAAAACAGCTACGATGGTCGCCCGTTCTTGAAGGTTTCCGCTAAGACCCGCGCATTGGAAAACTGGCGGCTCTTCGGCCCGCCGTCGCGGTCAGTCCGATGGTGTTGCTCTGTTCACAAGAGCGCGCCCGCGCTGATCGAACTTAAACACCGGCTAGGTGTGACATCGGTCAAGGCAGCGGCGTTTCTTGGTGTTCGGGGAGAGGAGAGCCTGAGCCGATCCGCTTATGAAGACATTGGTGAAAGGGTAAAAACATCGTCCCAAGCCAATCTGATGCCGATTCTGGAGTGGGGTGCACATGAGTTGTGGCTCTATCTGCTTGACAACGATTTGATGATCAACCGTGCTTACCGATACGGTCTGTCCCGTGTCGGGTGCGTGGTATGTCCGGAATCTTCCGAAAGGTATGCGTGGTTCGTGGATGCGATATATCCGGAAGCGATCAAACCATACAGCGACGCGATCATTGAAACCAGCGCAAAAGAGTTTGTTTCCCAAGAGGAAGCGCGAGAATTCCTGGGAAGTTCAAACTGGCAGGCGCGGAAAAGCGGTGTGACATTGAAGGAACACCTTTCACGCCCCGCTGAAAAGACAGAAGGGTTGAATATCGAATGGTGCGGCGCAGAATTGAATGCCGCATCGTTTTTGGAATGGTTGAAAACGGTGGGAAATGTCTTCACAGATGAATCCGATGATTGTTTCCGGCTGGTGTTGAGAGACGGACGGAGTGAAGGCATTTCGTTCAAGGTCTGTGATTCTGCAAACGGCGCCGGGAAAATCAGGGTTTCATTTGTGGACGATGCGGAACGGAAGCGGCTTTTGCCGGTCCTGCGGACGGTCTTGCAGAAGTCCGTGGCGTGTGTTGGCTGCCAGGCGTGTGAAGCGGAATGCCCAACGGGCGCGCTTCATGCGAGCAATGGCAGGGTGGTAATTGACGAAACAAAATGTATCTATTGCCTGCGGTGTCACGGCATGGACTTAGGATGTTGGAGGTATCGATCAATGAGGGTGCCAGAAACGAGCGGTTCAACGCTTAGTGGAATCAACGTTTACAAGAATTTCGGGCTTAGGACGGAATTCGTCTCCGTTTATCTTGCCGAACGCGAGGCGTTCGACCAGACGGCGCAGCTTAACCGTGCCAAGCAGGTTCCGGCGGCGAAAGCGTGGTTTCGTCAAGGATTGCTCATGGAGGCGAAAACGACGGCGCCCACAAAGTTGCTCGACGTGTTTGAGAAAAGGGGCGTGGAGGATTCAGTGGCATGGGACTGCGTTTGGATGGGGTTGTGCAACTATGCGCCGGTGGTGAAATGGCAGGTCTGTACGCTGAAAATGGATGTGCCCTATACGGATGCCGATCTGTTTGACATGCTTGGAAATGACATCAGGGATGTGACCAAAAAAGGCGGGATGCAAGCGTTAAAAAACATGCTGGTCTCGACTCCGTTTGGTACGGGCGAATACAGCGTGTGCGAGTTGACAAAAAAGGGGAAGCTCACGGTCGGATTCACGCGTCGTTCGCGTTTGGTGGATCCGCTGGTAGTTCTTTACGGGCTTTATGTGATGGCAGAGAAGGCTGGGCGCGGGGCGTTCACAGTGCGGCAGATGATGGCGGCGGAGTTCGACGGGGAGGTTGTGTCGCCACTGGCGGCGTTCGGCATCCCGCCGGACGAGTTCAAGAAACAGTGCATGGGGTTGGCGGCGGTGTATCCAGACTTCATCGCGTGTAGCTTCACGCTGGGGCTGGACGAGGTTCGGTTGTTCCCTGAAACGAAGAATCGGGACGATGTGGTCGAATTGATTTTGCGGAAGTAGCCTAAACAGGGGGATTGAAAGACATGGCGTTCTACAAAGACTATTTCGGGATCAGACCGGATTACGCGCCAATCATGACGCGTGCGGACATTGATATAAGTCCCGAAACATGGCTGGCGTTTTACCCGCACGACTCGTTTGTGGAGATTTTACGGGAGTTGCTTAAGAGCCTGAACGGCGGAAACAAGACGCTCTGGATCACGGGCGCCTACGGCACAGGCAAAAGCCATACGTCGCTGGTGCTGCAGAAACTTTTCACCGACGACGAGGCGCGCGTCCAGAAATGGCTGGATTTGCGCAAGGCGCAGATACCGAACCCCGTGCGGAAGGGGATGCTGGAACGGCGCGGCGAAAAGACGCTCGTAGTTTATGACTTGAACGCGGACGGCGTGGACGCGAAAAACCAGTTTCTGATGCGCTTGCAACGTGGTATCATAAAGGCACTGGAGACGGACGGATACACGATTCCGCTGAAAGGCAAGCTGGATGATGTCATTGAGCGCATCCGGCAGGATGAGCCGCATTTCTTTGCAAAGCGCGACGAGATGCAGGCGCGGCTTTCACACCTGCATGCGGGGATCAAGACCTCAGACGCACTGGATAAGAAACTGTGGGATACGAATCTGGAGGCGGGTCTGGTCAGCGACGCGATGCGAGTACTGGAGGCACGGCACATCTATCTGGGTTTGAGCGCGGAAGAGTTCCTGGCGTGGGTGGACGCATCCTTGAAAGCGAACGGACTTTCCAAGCTGGTCTATATCTGGGACGAGTTCTCGGCGTTCATGGATCGCAACCGCTCGGAATTAAAGACGCTGGAGCAGTTGGCGGAGGCCGCACAACAGGGCCGGTTCTATTTCGTGCCGGTGACGCACACGGAGATTTCGTCGTACGTGGCGGCTGGTTCGGAGAGCGCGAAGAAGGCGAACAACCGGTTCACGTTCAAGCGGCTTGACCTGCCGAACGAGACCGCGCTGAAACTGGCGGCAGACGCCTTCGTTGTTAAACCGGAGAAGGCAACGGAGTGGTGGCAAGAGCGCGACGTACTGTGGCACAGTGTTAAAGGCGTCGCTGAAAACTACATGGTCGTCAACCAGGCGGGCATCGAAGCGGCGGATTTCAAGGGTATCCTGCCGCTACATCCGATGGCGGCGTTCATGCTGAAACATCTGTCGGTGGCGATCGGAGCAAACCAGCGGAGCATGTTCGAGTTCCTGAACGGCGAGGAATTCAGAGCGTTTATTGAAAAAGGCGGGCTGGATGTTTCCGGTAATCAGTTCCTGACGGTGGATCATCTGTGGCGGTATTTCGTGGAACGGGACGATCTGGGGACGGGGCAAGCCGTGCAGGAAGCGCGGGCGGAGTACGCTCGACGCGAACAGGATTTGCAGCCGGACGAGCGGCGCTTATTCAAGGCGGTGTTGCTGTTTGGTTTGATCGAACAGATGCAGGGAACGGGGCATCCGCTGTTGAGCGCGACGGTGGAAAATATCCAACGCAGTTTCGAGGGGGACGGCGCTTTGCAGGGCGTGGATGCGATCCTGCGCAATCTGGAGCAGAAACACTGCTTCACGATTGTGAACGGCCGTTGCGAACGTTTCCGTGACCGCTTGGACACGAAAGAGATCGAGGAGAAAAAAGCGGCGTTGGATGGCAAGTTTGGCGACCTCGTGCTGAAAGACACCGAGACGGAGCTGGTTAAACAGTTGAAAGGTGTGAACTACGGCGGGCGTTTTGATGTGCGCGCGGCGGGCATCAACGGTCTTTCGGCATCAAGCATCGCAAAACGCGAGTCTTTTTGTGACAACGGGAACCGAGTGCTTGTGCAGTTCATTCTGGCGCGGGACGAGCAGGAACAATTGCGCATTCCCGATAAGGCAAAAGAGTTGGCAAAACAGTTCAAAGACCACCGGATGCTGTTCGTGACGCTGCCGGAGGTCAGCTTCTGCCGCGACAACGCGAAGGCATGGGAAGAGTTCACGGAAAACAGCGCCCGTCTCGCATTGGCAAGCGACAGCGCGAGCAAGAAGGTCTTCGAGACGCAGGTCAGCAGCGCCAAGGCGGCATGGCATTCCAAAGTGACGAGCGCTGCCAAACTCATAGTGTACAAACCCAATCCAAACGGGGAGCCGTTCGCTGAAGAAGTGACGTGGGGGCAATTGAAAAGAGATTGGCTCACCGGCTATGCGAAACAGACGTTCGGGGCATATACGGACGATCTGTGTGGCTTCTATATCAATGCGTTTGGCTTGCTGAACGGCTTGCAGAGTTGGGCATTGGCGGGCATGGATTTCGATAGGTTTGTTGTCAACAATCCAAAAAGCTACGGTTCGCAGAAAGCCGTGGTGGCGACGTGGCAGAAGAACGGAATCACTGGCGACGCAACGTGGTTCGACGCGAATCCGAACCATCCGCTGACGCAGTTACGGGACAAGTGCAAGGCATGGCAGGACAACACGGTGGGCGCGGGCAATACCTGCTCCATACGCAAACTCTACATCGACTTGCAGCGTCCACCGTTTGGACTGCTGGGGGTGCCACATTCGGCCTTCGTGCTGGGCTTCGTGCTGAAAACATGGTTGACCGGACAGCGCAAACTGCAATGGACGGACAACGTGACAAGCAAAGCGCTGGACGCAGCGGCGCTGGCGGAAATCATCGAGGCGGTGGTGAAAGATGACGGCGCCAACGCCATCAGGAACGAGAAACAGATCTGTCGCCTGTCGAAGGAGGAAAAGACGTTCATCGAGCAGAGTAGCGTGATTTTTGGGAACAGTCCGATAGCGGACGGTACGGTGGAGGCGGCGCTGAACTCGGTCGGGACACGGTTGGAGCAGATTTCTCAGCGCGTGCCGCTGTGGGTGCTGCCGGAACATATCCGTGCGCAAGCCGAGCCGAGCGCGGAAGCGATGGGTAAAGTCATCGATGCGCTGTGCGCGGCGAACAGCATCAGTTCCAAAGGGGACACTGAGACACGCGGAAACAAGGTAAAGGAGATCGGCGAGATTCTTCTGGGGACGCCGGGGCTGGCGGGGGCGATGGCCAAGTATATAGTGCCGGTGGTGTTTGAGGAGGCGATCCAGCGGTATGTCGATAGCGCCAAGCCGGAGTTGAAAGCGGCGGCGGAACGCATGGGCGATTCGTCGCACAGCTATTGCAGGGCGGTCAAAAACCGTTTTGCGGCAACGAGCGGTTGGCTATGGAAACGCGGCGACGCCGAGGCCGTGTTGGAAGAGGTTTTTCGGCAGACGCTATGCGCAGAGCATATCCGCGGGCTGGCTGGCTCATCGGGATACATGAGCTTCGAGGACGCGCTGTACCTCTTGCGTAACGCGGTGTTGAGCGAGAACAAGGTTCCGACGGCGTTCTGGGCGAAGAAACATCCAGCGTTGCAGCGCTTCTATGAATTGCTCAGCAGGCCGTCGTTGTCCGGCGAGGACGTAAAAGCCTTTGAAGAGATTCTAGAACAGCAAGACGGGGTTATCCGTGAAGTGTTCTTCGACGTGGCGCAAGCGCGGCAACTGGGTGCGATGCGGGAAATTTTTGGGGAGATCTGGCCGATGGCGACCGCGGAAGGCCGCGAACTTTACAATACCTTCCCGCAGGATTCGGCGAGAGCCGATGAGCAGAGTTTTAAAGCGCAAGGGCGTGGCAAGATCGAGGAATACAGCCGGACGCTGGTTTCCAAGCAGGTGGCTGCGCTGTGGCGCGAACGTACAGGCACGGAATCGCCTGTCGAATGGAGCCGCAAACACGCGCTGCCCGCCGAATGTGTTTTGGCGGTGGACGATGCCAAGGGCATCGTCGATGCGGTCGCGAATCCTGGAGGGGTGTCGGCGGAACGCTTACAGTACATGCACGACGAACTTGAAAAAGAGAGTGCATTTGTAGATGTGGCCACGGCGGGTGAAAAATTCCTCAAACGGGTGCTGCCCGCGCGTTATCAAAAGATCGGGTTCAGTGTCGGAGAACTGAGCGATTGGTTGTGCAGAAAATTGGGTGACGCACCGGGCCGATGGCTGACGGACGGAGGGCTTCGCGAAGCGGTCGAGGCGTTCGTCAAGCAGGGATATGACAATCATGTGCGGAAGCAGGCTGCTGAAAAGGTGAATATGCTTCCCGATGCCGAGGCGAAGATACTGCTCCTGAAGATGATTGATCAAATCCCCGATGTAGGGCTTTCGGTGCTGGAGTAATACCATGACACTGAGCGAGTATTGCGAATACATCAGGAATCCCCTCGCGGAGGCGAAGGCGCGGGTGATGATCGTGCCTCCGGGAGAGAGCTGGACGGCCTTGCGCCGATTCTGCAAAGAACGCGGCGACATTGAGTTGCGTTTGAGCGAGCTGGTGAGGGAAGGCGCGTGGCTCCCAATGCCTGACGAAGTCTTCGGGCGAGTGCGCGATACGATGACGGCACAGGAGGCAAGCGGTAAGGCTGTGGTATTGCTGGGGCTGCACGGCTATCTTGCGTTGTTAACGGACGAGAATAAACGGGCTGCGATGGTCGCTTTACGCGAATGGGTGGACGGTGCGTCTGGGCGGGAAGCGATCTGCTTTTTGCGGAGCGATGACGGCACGGGATTGATACTCAAGGATGTTTTCGCCAATCCGCGCTACCGTCAGGGGAAGCAACTGGTTGAAATTTTGACAGTCGCTCCCGAAGAAGCGGAAAGAATCGCGGGGCGTACGGAGGTGCTGCTGGTCGGGGACGATTTGGCATCCTTCATCCCGGAAGCGTGCGACACATTTCAGAAGTATTTGCAATATACCGAAGAACATCCGAACGACAGCTCTGCCCGGCGGATTGTTGTAGCCTCGGAAGGGCGGGAATTGGCGGGGCTCAGCGCCGAGGTGCGGCAGGTGGTGTGCCTGCGGGATTTCGCTCGCGTGTTTTACGACGTGGAAGATGCGGGATTGTCCGAAGATGCCTTGCGGTGGATGTGCGAGCGGGGAAAAGATGGTGCGGGGAAAACGCTGTCGGTAACGCTAAAGGCGCTGTTTTTCCCGGAAGGTGGAGTCGCAAAGCGCGTCTTGCGTGTGCTTGACGGGCGCAAGGGTGCGGAACGAGAGGCGATACTGTGGCTGGTAAAACACGGCGCATCCAAGGGAAGTTACCTTGAGTGTGTTGTAAGGCAAGAGGGGGTTCATGTCGGCAACTTCCGCTCCGCATACGTAACGGGCGCCGCGGAATGGCTGGATGAATCGGTGGTATATGCTGACGAACGCAGGGATGCTATATGGGAAGCGGACGTTAGCAGGTCCGACGCGGACATCCGGCAGTTCATCGCGCGTTGCGCGGGCGAATCCACGTCGCGAGTTGCGCCGTGGTTAAATTGCAGGACGGACGCGGAGCGGGCGGAATTAATGCGGCGCTGCTCGGTGGACGGCATTGTGTCAAACGTCGTAAAAGAGGTGTATCCAGAAGCGGCAACGTATCTGAACGCCGATCTCGTTTTCGGCGACGTGGCACTGGAAGAATATTTCATGGAATACCGTGAACTGAAAATGGCTGGCCACGTGCCGCCAGAGTTTTACGATAGGGCGCAGCGGGTGGTTCCTCCGAGGTCGGTGCAATCACGGGACACGATGGTGCAACGGTATGCCTCGGACAACGGGTGCGCGTTACTTGTGGTGGACGCGATGGGCGCGGAGTGGCTGCCGATGTTGGTGGCCTTGGCGCGGGAGCGGAATCTGGGCGTGGATTCGATTGCGGTCGGCGAGGCGCATTTGCCAACATCGACGATATTCAACAACATCTATTGGCCAGACGCCGCGCGGCGGTTGCCGGACATCAAGCGCTTCGACAACATCGCGCATAATGGGGCGGAGGCGCACGAGGAGCGGCGCGCGGAGGAGAATCTGGCTGCGGCGCTGGATGTGATCGGCAGCGAGGTTTTACCGCGTGTGGCGGAGGGGCTGGTGAGGTTTGAGCGGGTGCTTGTCACAGCAGACCACGGGAGTTCGCGGCTTGCGGTGCTGGCGTGGCAGGACGAACCGAGGCTGGCGCGGACGCTTGCTTGCGAAGAAGGAGGGGGAGTTGCCGATTGGCGCTACCGCGAGCGGGCGGCGCAAGGTGGATGTCCGCCGGAACTGGAAGAAACGTTGGATGGCAGGCATTGGGTGATGCGCGGGTATGACCGGTTGCCCAAGAGGGGCGGCGGACAGGGCTTTGAGCTGCACGGCGGGGCGACGCTGGAAGAGCGGCTGGTGCCGGTAGTGATTTTCTCGCGAACGGGGCAGTTCACGCCAAAGGCAAAGACTGGTGGCAAACGGGCGCAGATTGTTGAGAAAGACGATTTCGATTTGTAGTTTCAACGAGGGCAATCAACCATGGTCGATACTGAAAAATTGCGGGCGGCATTTCCGGACACGACGGTCTTCAAGGCCCCGAACATTGTGGCGATCTTCAAAGCGGCGTCGATTCCGTCGTTTTTGCGGGACTGGATTCTGAAGCGCAAGGCGGAATCGGACGGAAGAATCCACGATGCCGAGGCTTTGCGAAAATACATTTACGAAATTATCCCGCGCCGGGAGAATTTGTTGGAATTGAAGGACGCGGCGCGAAGTGAGGGGCACACGAAGAAGTTTTTGGCCAAGATTGAAATCCAATTCAGCGTGCGGTCCGACGAGTACACGTTTGCGATTCCGGAATTGGGGTTTGGGCATGCTGAAACGCTGATCGAGGATTATGTCTGGAACCGGATCAAAGATGATGTCGTAAAAACGGCTGGGGGCTGGGGGCTGGTACAACTGGGATACCGCAGCCCGGACGGCGAGAATCCGCGAGGATGTTTCACGCTATTAGAGTACAAGAATTTCTGCCCGTACACGATTGATCTGGACGCCTATAGAGAGGCCCGCAGTCAGTTCTCTGCCGAGGAGTGGATCGACGTTGTGTTGGGAGCGATAGATTACAACCCGGAGGGATACGAAGACTGGGTACAGAAACACACGGTGTTGACGCGCCTGCTGCCGTTCATCGAGCCGCGCCTGAATCTGGTGGAGCTGGCACCCAAGGGAACAGGCAAGTCGTATATGTTCGGGCGGGTAGGGAAATACGGCTGGCTGGTCAGCGGGGGGACGCTGACGCGGGCGAAGATGTTCGGCGATATCAATGGGAAGAGCCCCGGTCTGATCGCGTCGAACGACTTTGTAGCACTGGACGAAATCCAGTCGATCAACTTCCACGACCCGAGCGAGATGCAGGGCGGGCTGAAAGCCTACATGGAAAGTGGGGAGATCACGGTCGGCAAGAACCGTATCATTGGCGGTGCCGGTGTCATCCTGCTGGGGAACATCCCGCAAACAGAGATGGACGAAAGCAGAGATATGTTCCAGAGGCTGCCAGAAGTGTTTCACGAGTCAGCATTACTGGACAGGTTCCACGGTTTTATCCGGGGTCGCGACATCCCGCGCATGAGTGAGAACCTGAAAATCAACGGTTGGGCACTGAACACGGAGTATTTTTCCGAAATCATGCATCTGCTGCGCCAGCCGGCGGAAACACTGATTTACCGACATGTCGTCGAAAGGCTGGTGGACTATCCTTCCGGGGCGGACACCCGCGACACGGAAGCGGTTTTACGGTTGTGCACGGCCTACCTTAAACTGCTGTTTCCGCACGTCACAGAGCCGTACGGAATCGACAAGGGGGAGTTCAAACGATACTGTCTGCGTCCGGCCGTGCAGATGCGCACGGTGATCCGGCAACAGTTGCAGAAGATAGACCCGCTTGAATACGGAGGGAAGAACGTAGCCGCATACACGTTACGCGAGGTAGATCAATGAGCGGAGGAAAACAAATCAATTGTGCCTATTGCGACAAAGAGAAGCTTTCCAAGAATGACATTGGACTTAACAAGAAACTCATCCATCGGCAGATTAAACGGATGATGTGCCTGACGTGTCTGGCCGCGTTTTTCGAGACGACTGAAGAGGAACTGAAAGAGATGATTGAGAGATTTAAGCGGCAAGGCTGTGCGTTGTTCGGGTGAGGCAGGGGCGGAAAATGTTCAATCACGCCCTCAGACGTGGCGCTTATCATAAACTCCACGGTCCAACCTCACATTGCATAGTAGGTAGGTGCACACGATAGCCGCACGAGTTTTTTCGGCCGAACCTTTCCGGTTGTACTCTGCTACATAATCAAACCGACCTCCCTTGTTGACTTCAATAAAGTCTCAACATCACTCCACGATGTTTCAAATCCTCGGTAGGAAGCAAAAGTTGAAATTTACTAGATAAGAATATACTAATACTTTTCGCTGATGGTGATGTATGATGGTTAGTGGCGGGGCAAGTTGCCTTCCATGCTATTTTGACTAAACTGACGTTATCTTTTGCCTGGCCTCGTCTAGAAACGTCTTCCACGGGATCACCCGGATGTCGTCCGTCCGGTAGGCCTGGGTTCCTCGATACACAACCACAGGAGGTACAGCGGGGTTGTCGTTGTGGAAGGCACGCAGTCCCGAAAAGTCGTTACCGCTCACCTCTGTTGCAGATTTGATCTCAAATGCGCCGATCAGCTCGCCGTGC
>Ga0172379_10007260_pt1 | contig 14444 bp, 16 predicted proteins | sample GrowelOW334metaG_FD_119756 | JGI IMG/M metagenome (GOLD analysis project Ga0172379, IMG submission 119756) | Groundwater microbial communities from an aquifer near a municipal landfill in Southern Ontario, Canada - Groundwater well OW334 metaG | ecosystem: Environmental > Aquatic > Deep... | reverse complement strand
AGGAAAGATCAACCGTTTGAATGAATCGGCAATTGTTTCTTCCAAAATTTCCATGAAGAAAGATTCGTGGTAAGCTAAAAATGTTCGTTTGATCTGGTTGTGAATTTCAATTTCATCGTGAACAAGAGCAATCTTTAAAAGCTTTTCCCGTTCGCCACGGTTAAGCGCAAGAATTTGGTATGGTTTAATTTTCTTAATATCAATTTGAAAATCAAAATAAACTTGATAAACTTCTTTTCGTTCTTTTTCTTTCAGTTTTTCGTTTGCGATATCGGCAGTTGCGTTCTCTTTTGTTTTTTCCGATTTGATAACCACGTTTTCCAAAAGAATTTCGCGGACAACTTTTCTAACTTCCGCGTGTTCGGAAATCATTTCAGCGATTATATCTTTTGCCCCTTGCAAAGCCTCGTAAATGGTTTTAACACCAAGTTCTTCATTTATAAATTCAGCAAGCTTCGCATCAAAGTCACCGCTAAAAAGTGGATTGTCCAGAATGAAAAGTGCGAGCGGTTCGAGTCCTTTTGCTTTTGCAATTGTTCCGCGTGTTTTTCTTTTTGGTTTGTACGGAAGATATAAATCTTCCAACTCCTGCAGTTTTGTACATGCGATAATTTTCGCTTTCAGTTCATCGGTTAGTTTACCTTGTTCCTCAATACTTTTTAGGATTGCTTCTTTCCGTTCTTCAAGCAGCGTTAGATAATTTAATCGGTCTTCAATCTGGCGAAGAAAATCTTCATCAAGTCCGCCGGTTTTTTCTTTTCTATACCGGGCGATGAAAGGGATTGTCGCTCCTTCTTTTAACATTTCAATAACGGTTTCTACCTGGCGGGAGGAAATAGTTAATTCTTTAGCGATAACTTCAGAAATGTGCATAAATGATCCTTGTACTATAAATGAAAGAGAAATTTTTCGGAGATGAAAGAAAGGTGAAAAATAGTTATTTATCAACTTGAAAAAGAAAAAAGATTTTCTATGCCTTTGGGAAATAATTGCCAATTTCTCAATGTTGCGGCAAGTTTCTCTAAATAGATAACGGAAGTTTGTCTTTTTTCAATTTTATAAAAAAAATGAACCCCGCCTTAAAAAACTTTGCGGCACTATTTTTGTTAAAGATAGCAGATTCTAAAAAAAATGGAGAAAAAACAGAATGGTAATTACCGACGATTGTATTAGCTGTAACGCTTGCATTGATGAATGTCCGAACAATGCGATCTACTACCCCGGAACCGAATATGAATTAGAAGGAAAGTCAAATCCGGCTTTATCCGAAGATCATCCTTATATCGTGCAGGAATTGTGTGATAATTGCAAAAACTGCAATGACGTTTGCCCGGTTGAGTCGATCACAGAATAAATAGTTTAAAATGAAAAGAGGCTGGAAACAGCCTCTTTTCTTAAAAAGTCTGGGCGGTAGAATTACTTAATAGTATTTATCTTGCTAATGTCGTCAAGTCTTACAAATTTTTCATTGAATTTGAACGTTCCCTTATCAGTCTTAACAGATTTAATAACTTTAACATTTACCGTTGGGTCTTTTTTCTTGCCTTTAGCTTTATCACCAAAGCTTTGTTGTTTAGCCATTTTTACTTCTCCTAATGTTTAGTGCAAAAATATCAATTTTTCCGCCGAAATAAAAACAAAATCACAATAAAAATTCCAACTTAGTCCATTGGTCAATGGTCATTTGTCATTTTTAGTCCAGCTATTGTCTTCTGACTACTGACTATTGACTTTTGACTTCTTTTTCAAGTTAAATCTGCAAACTTCGCTTCCGTTATTTTTTGCAAACCAAGCGGGGCAAGGCGGATTTGCATTCCGCGTACACCGGCGCTGACGAAAATTGTTTCGAAAAGCTGTGCGGTTTCATCAATAAAAGTCGGGAATTTCTTCTTCATTCCAACCGGCGAACAGCCTCCGCGGATGTATCCGGTTAACGGCAGCAATTCTTTTACTTGAATAAGCGCAATTGATTTGCTATCGGCGGCTTTGGCGGCTTTTTTCAAATGAAGTTCCGTTGTAACCGGGATGCAAAAGACGAACAATTCGTTCGCTTCATTTCTTGCAACTAATGTTTTAAAGACCGCATCGGCATCGGCATTAATTTTTTTTGCGACCGTTAAACCGGAAAGATCGTTTTCGTCAACTTCATACTCGTATGTTGAGAAAATAATTCCTGCGGCTTCTAATATTCTAACTGCATTCGTTTTAGACATCAAGTAAATTCCAATTCCCAAAAGACAAAAAACAAATAAATCACAATTCAAAACATCATATTTCGAAGAAAGAATATTGTTGTTCGTTTTATTGTTTGTTTTTTGTCTTTTGCTATTTGTTTTTTGTTTATTGCTAATAGAGTTTATTCATCAAAATATATTTGTTAATTTAGCTTATAAAATTCTGGGAGATAAAATAATGAAAATATCTTTTGTACAATACAATCCCGTTTGGGAAAACAAGGAGGAGAATCAAAAAAAATTGTTCAGAATTTTAAAAGAACAATACACCGATTCCGATCTTCTGATCTTTCCGGAAATGACGTTGACCGGCTTTTCAATGGATGCGGCGCAATTATGCGAAGCTATTGACGGCGATACGGTTTCCTTCTTTAAAAAATTCGCTCTTGTTTATCAAACGGATATTATCGGCGGATTTATTCAAGAAGAGAATCGGAAATTTTATAATTCGCTTGTGCATATCGATTACTTTGGAGAGTTGGTGAAAGAGTACAATAAAGTTCATCCCTTTTCTTTGGCAGGTGAACACAAATTCTATTCTGCCGGTGATTCGCCGGAGATTACAAAAATGAAGGATTGGAAAATCGGTTTATCCATCTGCTACGATTTACGGTTTCCCGAATTATTCAGAATGTATGCAAAAGAAAGAGTTCACTTAATTATCAACATCGCCAACTGGCCTGATACCCGCATTAATCAATGGCGCGCGCTGTTAAAAGCAAGGGCGATTGAAAATCAATGTTATGTAATCGGAGTGAACCGCGTTGGTTCAGATCCAAAAGCAAATTACGACGGGTACAGCAGTTTGTTCGATCCGATGGGAGAAGAGTTGCTGGCGGTAGAAAATGTCGAAGGATTTTATTCGGTTGAAATTGAAATTGATAAAGTTGAAAAAACGAGAATCCGGTTTCCATTTTTAGATGATATAAAATTAATATAAAGTGTTTTATTGATGCAAAAAAAAATTGTTGTTACCGGCGGCGCCGGATTTATCGGAAGTCATATTGTTGAATATTGGTCTAAACAGAACGCAGAAGTTTTTGTGCTTGATAATTTGAGAAGCGGTTTCAAAAAAAACTTGGACGGTTTTGAAAATGTTACTTTTATCAATGGAAGCATCACCGACAAAGATGTAGTTTTTTCAGTTTTAGAAAATGCTGATTACGTTCATCACCTGGCTGCAATGATCTCTGTACCGGAATCGGTTGAAAATCCGTTTGAATGTGTTTCCATCAATGTAAACGGACTGCTCAACATCCTTGAAGCGGCAGCGAAACACAAAATCAAAAAAATTGTGCACAGCAGTTCAGCTGCTGTTTATGGGGATAATCCGGTTTCTCCAAAAACCATTTCGATGAAACCGGAACCAAAATCTCCCTACGGAATTACGAAACTTGACGGTGAATATTATCTTCAATCATATTTAGAAAATTTTGGTCTGCAAACAATTTCACTTCGTTATTTTAATGTATTTGGTCCGCGGCAGGATCCTAAAAGTCAATATGCTGCGGCAATCCCAATTTTTGTGAACAATGCTTTGCAGAACAAAGAAATAATTATTTACGGCGATGGCGAACAGACTAGAGACTTTATTTTTGTAAAAGATGTTGTCGCGGCAAATGTTCTCGCAGTTACTACCGAAAATGTGAATGGTACTCTTAACGTTGCCAGTGGATCGTCTATTTCCATCAACCAACTTGTGCATCTTGTTTTAGAATTGACGAGCAGCAAAAGCAAAATTCGACATGAAAAAGAACGCGCCGGAGACATCAAGCATAGTCTGGCTTCAATTGAAGAAACACAACAACAACTCGGCTTTCAACCCCAACATAATTTGCTGGAAGGTTTGAAAGAAACGATACATTATTTCATTCAACTTTTTCAAAATAAAAATTGATTTGAGGAGTTTATGAAAACCAAAATATTTTCTCTCTTTTTCTTTCTGTTTTTTTTATGTCTGACGGTAAATGCACAGACAACCGGGAAATATGTTTTAGTAATTCACGGCGGTGCCGGCGGAATGGATGAGCAGATGCCCGATTCATTAAAACAATTATATCTCACCTCGCTTGATGAAGCTTTGGAAATCGGAAGTTTAATCATGGCAAGCGGCGGAAGCAGCATTGATGCGGTTGAAAAGGTGATCAACTATCTTGAGGATAATCCTTTATTCAACGCTGGGAAAGGCGCTGTGCTGACTTCAGAAGGAAAAGCTGAAATGGACGCAGCAATCATGAGTGGAAAAGATTTATCATGCGGTTCTGTTACAGGATTAAAAACAATAAAAAATCCTATTTCGCTTGCGCGCGCCGTAATGGAAAAATCACCTCATGTTTTTCTTGCCGGTTTAGGCGCTGAAAAATTTGCAAAAGAAGTTGGGATTAAGTCAGTTAATCCAAAATATTTTATTGAGAACAATCGATATGAGAAATGGATAAAAGAACGAAACGAAATCAAGAAAAAGAAAAAAGGAACCGTCGGCGCAGTTGCACTGGATAAATACGGAAACCTGGCAGCAGCAACATCCACCGGCGGAATGTCGATGAAAAAACCGGGTCGCGTTGGTGATGCGCCAATTATCGGAGCCGGCACGTATGCGAACAATAAAACGTGCGCGGTTTCTTGCACAGGCTGGGGAGAAAAATTTATCAAAAACACCGTTGCCTTTAATGTTTCTGCAATGATGGAATATAAAAATATGAGTTTGAATGATGCCGCAAACGAGATGATTCACAAAAGATTAAACCCGAACGACGGCGGCTTAATTGCAGTTGACAAAGACGGAAATTTTACGCTTCAGTTTAACACCCAAAGTATGCTGCGCGGATTTGCAACTTCCGACGGCAAAAGAGAAGTAAAAATTTGGGGAAAGTAATTTAGATTTAATTGAAAGGAATATTCAAAATGCAAAAACCGGAAGTAACCGAGTACGCCCCCTACCATCAACGTTATATTGATTTAATAAATACTGACGATATTTTTTCTTTCTTCAAACTTCAGTCGGAAGAAACAGTTTCTCTATTTAAAAATATCAACGAAGTTCAAGCTTCTTTCCGTTATGCCGAAGGGAAATGGATGATGAAGGAAGTACTTGCTCATATTGTTGACAGCGAAAGAATTTTTGGTTACAGGGCGCTGGCAATTTCTCACGGAGAGAAAAATCCGTTACCAGGCTTTGCTGAGAATGAATATGTTACGAATGGAAAATATCAAAACAGAAGTCTGCAAAGTTTGCTTAATGAATATGCTCACTTGAGTTCTGCTAATTTGGAACTGTTCAAAACGTTGGATGACGAAATGCTTTCACAAAAAGGAACCGCCAGCGGTAAGGAAATTACGGCAAAGGCAATAATTTTTGTTACAATCGGTCACGAGAAACATCATTTAGATATAATTAAAACTCGTTATCTAAAAAATTAGCACACGAAATTCCGGTTTTCTTTTCAGAGAACTTTGTACATTTCCTTCAGAATTTTGTCTGTAGCTCCGAGATTGCTTTGCACATATTCTTTGGAAATTCTTCCTTTAGCCTGGCGAATGTTTTCATCATTCGTTAACGATCTTAACGAATGATACGCTTCTTTTTTATTCTTGATAATTATTCCGCCGCCAAGTTCGGTGAGTTTAATCGCTTCCTGCGAATTGGTAATTTTCGGACCGAAGATTACCGGAACCCCGTAAACAGCGGCTTCAAGCACATTGTGAATATTGCTTTTAAAACTTCCGCCAACGAATGCAATATCGGCGTAATAATAAAGAGTTAATAAAATTCCGATTGAATCCACCAAGATAATTTTTTCATCTTTGTAATTATTTAAGGATGAAAAACGAATCGTTTTTACTTTTCCGGCAAATTCATTTTCCAATTTTTCAAGATGAACTATGGTTGGTTCGTGCGGCGCAATGATGAGCAGAACATTTTCATCGTATTCGGTCAACTTCATAAATGCCGGTAGAAGCGCATCCTCATCTTCATACCAGGTACTGCCGGCAACAATTACTTTTTTATCTTTAAGAATTTCTCCACGAATTAAATTTCTTTCTTTAGCAACCAGACTCCGTTGATACACGCGGTCAAACCGTGTATCACCAACAGAATCTATTTCGTGTATCGGCAGATCGAACGCTGTAAAATTAAACGCATCTGTTTCCGAGACGGTTAGAATTTTGGTCAATTTTCCGTAAAGATGTTTATGAAAATTTTTAGCAAAAATATTTTTTCTTGCAGAATCGCTCCGCATTGTCGCGTCAACTAAAAAGATTGGAATGTTTCTTTTCGCAAGTTCGTAAATATGATTTGGCCATAAGTCGTACCGCATCAACACCAGGAGTGACGGATTTACGAGTGAAATAAATCTTTCTGCGTTTGCCATTGTATCAAGCGGAAGATAAGAAACCAAATCTGCGTGCGGATATTTTTTCGAGTTTTCTAATCCCGAAGGAGAAAAAAAGGTTACAAGAATATTGATGTCTAAAGTTTGTTTTAGTTTTTCGATAATCGGTTTTGCCTGCTCAAATTCTCCAAGTGATGACGAGTGAAACCAGACAAGTTTTTTCTTTCTGTTCAAAGATGAAACGTTCACAACTAAATCTTCAAACAGACGCTTTCTACCCGTAACGCCAAGCCTCACTTTTTTGTTGAACCAGGGAGCGATCTTCATTGCAAAGAGCAACAACGGAACAATAAGAATATTATAAGCGGATTTCCAGAAAAAGTCCATTATTGTTTCAGTGCCTTAATTATTGATTCAAATGCCTGTCGCGGCGTCAGTTCAAGCATGCAGCGGAAATGTTTTTGCGGACATTTCTTTTTCCCGATGTGCGAACAGGGTCTGCAAGTTAAAGAATTATTTTCTAAAATGATATTTTTACATCCATACGGAGTAAAACCAAATTCTCTAACGGTTGATCCATAAATTGCAACAACCGGCGTCTTTACAGCACAAGCTGCGTGCATTAATCCGGAATCGTTACAGACAATTGCTTTGCATTGCTGCATATCTTTTGCAAGTTGGAGTATATCGTCATCGGTTGAAAGATCGATGCTTCCGGTAATTTCTTTAGAAATTTCTTCGCAAAGTTCCCTATCACTTTTTCCGCCGAATAGGGCAACGGAAAATCCTTCTTCATTAATAATTTTCCCGAGTTGAATGAAATTTTCTTTTTGCCACCGCTTTGTAAAATGGCGCGCGCCGGGACATAAACCGATGACGTTTTTCCCGGGTGGAATTCTCGAAGAAATATTTTCGGGGAGAAACAAATCAAGCCCTTCATTATCAAGCTGAAATGATGGAATCGTTTCTGCATACCGGACTGGAATTTGCGATGCATCTTTCAACAAATTAATTTTCATGTGCACCAACAGCACTTTTTCAAATCTTTTTTTATTGAATGAAATACTTTCGGCAGTAATACTGTTAAGAAAAAATTTTGATCGAAGGTTGTTTTGCAGATCAATAACACAGTCATATTTCATTTCCATCAACTCTAATTTCAGTTTCTTGTTCTCTTCATCATTGCGGCTAAACAGAAAAAGAGATGAAATATGAGGATTGAACTTTAAAAGATCGGAGTATTCCGAGCGCACCACAAAATCAATTTGTAGTGCGGGGTTCTGCTTTTTCAGCGACCGGATAAGCGGCGTTGTAAGCAGAATATCGCCCAAAGAGCTTAGTCGTACGATTAAAATATGTTTGCAGTTGGTGATGTTCAAAATAAACGTAAATCTTTTTACAAATTTAGAAAAAGAATTGCAATTGTAGATTAACTGAGTTGTGATTATTTTTAGTAAAAAGAAATAGGAAATTATCTAATGTCAACTTTACCTTCTCCGGCAACAAAAGAATTTGCTGCTTCAACAATTGAAAAACAAGTTTATACCTTAACTGAAAGTTTGCAAGAATTTTTACCGATCATGAACGATAGAAACCGCCTTGGATATGCTTTGTATAAGTTTATGACCGGTGAAGGGGATGAGCCTCTTATAACCGTAAAAAGCGCTAAATTGAAAATCATCGGCATTTCTGAGGTTGAGTTAGCGAAGAAAATTGAAGACGGCTTGAAAAAAGTTCATAAAAATTGATTAGTAAACCGTAGCGCTAACAATTGCAATTTTTTCAATTGTTAGCAAACACGAACAGTTTTACTTTAAAAGCATCATCTTTTTTGTCTCTCTAAATGCGCCGGCTGTCATCGTGTAATAATAAACTCCGCTTGGTAATGAGCTGGAGATATGCTTATTTCCACCGGAAGCAGTTGTATCAAATTTAACAGAATACTTTCCCGATTGTTTCTCTTCATTTACTAACGTCGCTACTTCTTTTCCCAAAAAATCATAAACTTTTAAGGATACTAAAACAGAAGTCTCCCCTTTGGTAAGATTTAGAGGAGCTATTTGATAGCTAATTTCTGTTTCCGGATTGAACGGATTTGGGAAGTTATTTTGAAGCATAAAACTTTCCGGTTCGTTACTTTCTTCTTCATCAATAGTAGTTGCTGCATCTTGATAAACGCGGACATAATCAATATACATTTTTTGAGGGAAGATGGTTGTCCCGTCTGGATTGCCGGGCCAGTTACCACCAACCGCAAGATTCAAGATGATGAAATTATTTTTATGAAATGCCGCTAAACCTGCGGGAGTAATATCTATCGTAACGTACTTGCTTCCATCAACAAACCATTGAATAGTTTTGGAATTCCACACGATAGAGAATACATGATAATCGTCTGCAAAAATTCCGGTACCGAGTGTATAATTTCCGCCGTACGAAGCATGCCCGTTGCTTTCCCAATGTGCGGTGCCATAGATTTTTTTATCATTTGCGCCGCCGCCTATCAATTCCATGATATCAATTTCTCCGCAAGCAGGCCACCCAATCGTTGAAATATTTTCGCCAAGCATCCAGAAGGCTGGCCAAATTCCTTTTCCGTAGGGAAGTTTTATTCTTGCTTCAATTTTTCCATAAGTAAAATATCTTTTCCCTTTTGTAATCATTCTTGCGGAAGTATAACTTTTCCCGCCATAGCTTTCTTTCTTTGCTTCGATAACTAAACTGCCGTTTTGGATGTAAGAGTTTACATTCCGATTGGTGTAATACTCCAATTCGTTATTTCCCCAACCGCTTCCCCCGGTTTCATGTGTCCAGTCTGAGGTGTTGATTGTAGAATCTGAAAATTCATCTGACCATATGAGCTGGTAGTTTTGCGCCTGACAAGAAACAGCGATTGAAATGAATAGAACAAAGAATAATTTTTTCATAGCATTTATCTTTTGTTTCTGTTATCTCTTCTAAAAGGATAAAGAATGATTTTTTTTAGGGAATAATAATTATCACAAATATAATAAAAAATATTTGGCTGACTAAGAGTAGAAAGCAATATGCACTGTCCAAAAATTATGAAAGAAATTTACAGTAGGAGAAAATAAATGCCGAGAGCAGGTGGAGTGCTATGCTTTCTCTCAATTATATATTAGAACATAACACTGCTTTAATTGTCATTCGTCCTGCGTTTACAACGAAATTACTCTTCATAAAATTTAGGAAATTTTATTCTTACACTTTCTGCAATAATTTTCGCCACTTCATCCAACGAAAAAGAACCTGTATTTATAATAAAGTGATATAACAACGGGTCTTCAGTATTTTTGTTAAAATGATCTTTAATGAAAACGTTTCGTTTTGCATCTTCTTTTTTAACAAAGGCAACGGCTTCGGCTTTGGTATTTCCGTAAAACTCCTGCACATTCTTTATTCTTAATTCGAGCGGTGCAACTAAGCGGACATGATAAGCATTTTTTAATGAAGCGGTAATGATGTTTGCACCACGACCGATGATGATACAGTTTCCGATGTGTGCAAGATGAAGAATTGTTTCCGTCGTTTTGTGGTAAAGTTTCATTAAGGGAGGATGAACGCCAAGTAATTCATTCATTGTTTGGGTAAGTAACGACTTTTTTTCTTCTCCTAAAAATTTTGCAATTTGTTTTGGAAGATGATGATCTTCAAGTACCTTTTCAATTAAATTTTTATCGAAGACAGCCCACGTATCCTCAGGATTTTTACTCAATGGTTTTAAAAGTTGGATAAGTTTTTCTGCGATCAGTCCGGAGCCGGAACCTGCTTCCCGCGATATTGTAATACAAGGACCTATCGTTCCTTTTCGCAGTGCATCACTGTCGTGTAAGTGAGATTCAACATATTGTTTTGCTTTTACGAAAGCACTATTCTCTGACATACGACCTCCGTTTAAATAAATTATTAATCTTTACTGCAAAATTAGAGAATTAAATAGCAATAAAGAAGGAACACTTTTATGCTAAAAAAAATTCGAAAAAGACGTAAAGGAATTTGGAAAAATCTTGTATGGGAAAAATTTCATAGTGTCTTCTCACAAAAATCTCAAATAGAGGTGTTTTAAGAAGTTTTAGAAGGATTAGGGAGAAACAAAAATGCGAAAATCGCTTAAAATCGCAACTTTCGCATCTTGTTTTTTGTATGCGGAGAGTCAGGGATTCGAACCCCGGAAGGACTTACATCCTTAGCGGTTTTCAAGACCGTCGCATTCAACCACTCTGCCAACTCTCCGAAGACTTTCGAATTTCTTCGATTCAAAAATACTTAAAATTTCCTTTTGTAACAATTCCCGCGGGTGAAGATGCTCAAATTATTTGAGGTGTGGGGCTTATTTGTTCCCGTAAAGTTCTTCTTCAGTTAATTCGCAAATGATGTGGGCAACCGTGATGTGTCCCTCTTGTATTCTTTGCGTGTTGGCAGATGGAATAACAATTGACACATCTACACGTGATTTTAATTTTCCGCCGCTTCCGCCAAGAAATGCAATAACTTTCATCCCTTTGGAATGAGCCGTCTCAACAGCTTTTATAACGTTAAGAGAATTTCCGCTTGTAGAAATTGCCAATAAAACATCCCCGCTGTTTCCCAAGCCTTCAACATTGCGGGCAAAAACATTTTCATAACCGATGTCGTTTCCACCGGCAGTTAAATTTGATGTGTCGGTTGTTAACGCTATTGCAGGAAGCGCCGGTCTTTGAATGTGATGGCTAAGACGGATCATTAATTCAGTTGCAATGTGCTGACAATCTGCAGCGCTTCCGCCGTTTCCACAGAGCAAAAGTTTTTTCCCGTTTTTATACGCATCAACTAAAAGATCAGCTGCTTTTTCAATATCTCCGGTGCAGGTTTCTATTATTTTTAACTTTGTATCAGAACTTTCCGTTAGTGAATCGGAAATAAATTTTTGTTTATCCAATTTTGATTTTCCTAATTAAATAGCTAATATTTTTTAAAATGTATCGCTTCAGCAAATTCTTTCAGCAAGTCCCAATTATTTTCTTCCTCAAAAAAGTTTCCCGTTACAACAATCTTAGCGCCGTTTTCAATTTTTTCACGCGCTTCTTGCGGCGTGCGTATTCCGCCCCCAACCATTACCGGTATATCAACAGCAGTTGAAACCGCAAAAACCATTTTTTTCGGGACAGAAAATTGTGCGCCGGATCCACCTTCAAGATAAATAAATTTCATCCCTAAATACTGCCCGGCTAAAGCAGTAGCAACCGCTATTTCCGGTTTGTTGCGTGGTATCGGCAAACTGCCGCTGATGTATTCCGCGGTGGTTTTTGTACCTGATTCTATTAACATGTAACCGGTTGAAATTGCTTCAAGTTTCATTCGTTTAATAATCGGCGCAGCAATAATATGTTTGCCGATAATATGTTCGGCATTCCTTCCGCTGATTAACGAAATATACAAAACAGCATCTGCCCGGTCATATAATTGATGAACCGCACCGGGAAAAATGATAGCCGGAAGTTTGCTGCTTTTCTTAATCCTGTCAATTGCTGATTCAAGATTTCCACCCATCAGCAAACTGCCGCCAATGAGGAATCCGTCCGCTCCCGCTTTTTCACAAGCAGAAACAAAAGAGCTTAATCTTTCATCCGCAATTTTATCGGGATCAATAAGGATAAGATAAGCCGCTCCTTTTTTCTCGATAACATCTAACAAATATGAATATGTCTTCATAATCCCAAATATATTTTTTGCAATATATTTAATTCTAAAAAGATAGAAAAGCAAATCGAATGGTTATTGTTAAAATTTTTCCGATTTTTACGAAACAAATTTTCAATCTCCTGGAGTTTTTATGGCTGTTATCCGTCCTTTTAAAGCAATGAGACCAATTCCTGAAATGGTAACCAGAGTTGCCAGTGTTCCTTATGATGTTGTAAACACTGACGAAGCCCGCACTTTAGCAAAAGATAATCCCTTAAGTCTTTTAAATTGTACCCGTTCAGAAATTCATTTTCCCGATTCATTTGACCATTACGCAAAAGAAGTTTATCAAAAAGCTAAAGAGGTTTTGGAAGAAATTAAAAGAAGCGCTCCGCTGGTAATTGACGAAAAGCCTAATTTCTATTTATATAAACTGGTAATGAACGGGAGAGCGCAAACCGGGATTGCCGCTACTTTTTCGGTGAATGATTACGACAACGACGTTATTAAAAAACATGAGAAAACCCGTAAAGAAAAAGAAGACGACAGAACAAATCATATCGTTACAACCGAAGCGCAAACCGGTCCGGTTTTTTTAACTTACAAAGGTGTTGCAGCTATTGATCAGGTGGTTGAAAAAGTTACTTCGGAAGAAAAACCGTTGTACAACTTTACCGCTGCCGACGGCATTCAGCATACGGTTTGGAAGCTGCCGGCGGAGTACAATCAATTATTTGTTGATGAAATGGCAAAAGTAAAAAACTTTTATATAGCTGATGGACACCACCGGGCAGCAAGCGCAAGCCGTGCAAGAAAAGTAAAAATGGAAAAGAACACCGAACATACCGGCGCCGAAGAATACAATTTTTTTATCGCCGTACTTTTTCCGGCAGAACAATTACACATTCTTCCTTATTACCGCGTTGTTATGGACCTTAACGGAAATTCAAAAGAAGAATTTCTCAACACAGTTGCGGAAAAATTTTCAATTGAAAAAACTTTGTTGAAAGAACCGCGAGAAGCAAAATCATTTTGTATGTTTCTTGGCGGCGACTGGTACTTGCTGAAAGCTCTCGATGCTGTTTTAGCAAGTAATAGTCTTTCTTCGTCTGTCGGCGATCATTTGGATGTAAGCATTCTACAAAACTTTTTACTTCAACCGGTTTTGGGAATTGATGATCCGCGAACAAACAAACGGATTGATTTTGTCGGCGGAATTCGAGGAACAGGAGAATTGGAAAAACTTGTCAACAGCGGAAAATTTGCCGTAGCTTTTTCGCTTTTCCCGGTTACGGTAAATGATTTAATGAATATCTCCGATGCAAATGAAGTGATGCCTCCAAAATCAACCTGGTTTGAACCGAAATTGCGAGATGGATTGTTAATTCATACAATCTAATTTCTTCAAATATTTTTGTTTTGTATTTCAATTTAGTAAATTGATTTTGACCAAACTGCTTATGTTGCCGGTATGCTTAAATTAACGCAAATAACCACAAATAGTTTTTAACAGGGTATTGAAAACTGATGCCTATCATATTTTCTCTTTGAATAAACCAGGGAAATTTTTCCCTTATGCACTTCTTTTCGTTTTTCTCTCTTTTTCAACATTACATTCCCAACAAACCACTGATGAACTTGAAAAAAAGCTTAACACGGTTTCCGGGAAAGAAAAAGTGGATCTATTAAATCAACTTGCCGATGCAACTAATCGAAAATCTATTTTAGAATCTACCACGTATGCTGAACAGGCTTTGGAGGTTGCACGAAAAATCGGCTATCATTATGGCGAGGCTGTAGCTCTTCGGAACATTGGATTTAGCCTATATCGAAAAAACGAATTAGAAAAAGCCGAACCGCAATTCAAGAAAGCCCTGGAAATTTTTCTTCAACTAAAAGATAGTTTTCAATTGTGCGAAACACATAATCAAATTGGACTGCTTTATTGGAGAAAGGACCAATTCATTCCCGCTTATAAAAGTTTCAGAGTATCGCTGAAAATTGCCAGAGCCAATCATCTAAACAGGCAAGAAGCTCAAGCTTTAAATTACATCGGATTAATTTATTGGAAGTGGGGCGAATTTTCTTCCGCACTCGATTATTTTTTCCAAGCCATGCCAATAAAAGAATCCCTGCATGATGATTTTGAAACCGGGATTACCTTGAACAATATCGCAAATATTTATAACGAATT
>Ga0172379_10007259_pt1 | contig 14444 bp, 14 predicted proteins | sample GrowelOW334metaG_FD_119756 | JGI IMG/M metagenome (GOLD analysis project Ga0172379, IMG submission 119756) | Groundwater microbial communities from an aquifer near a municipal landfill in Southern Ontario, Canada - Groundwater well OW334 metaG | ecosystem: Environmental > Aquatic > Deep... | reverse complement strand
TGAGATTAATTTTTTCTATAATTAAATCTTTTTTTATATCATCAAGTCTCCAAGCATCAGAAAAAGGGTCTACTGCAGCAATTACACTATATTTCTTACAAATCTTTCTACAAACCCAAGACCCGATAAAACCTCCAGCACCTGTTACAAGTACTTTATCATTTTTCATTTTTTTTATAAGCATCCAATGCCTCTCCTATAATAATTAAGTGGTGATTAACAAGATTATCAGGAAGATTATCTATTGAAAAATACTCGCCGCCCTTCAAATCATTGGGAACATTAATATAGTGAATAAGTGAAACCTCATTACCCCTTTTTGTTTTAAGTAACTTTTGAGAAACTGCTACAGGATCACCCAATCCTTCATCCATAAATTCATTTTTCTTCAATCGATCCCATGCGTGACCAAAATTACCTGTTCCATTGGCATCAATATTTATAACCATGGTTCCAGGACTATGCCACATATTTGGCCAAAATTTATCATCTGAACTTCGTTTAGTTAAAAATACTTTTAATTCTCCATTTTCGTCTTCATAAATTGGTACAACTTCTAACGCTACAGTTGGAATAGTTTTAAGAACTTCACTGAACACTTCTTTTGGTAATTTTTCATTTTTTTGCAAAACATGAAGACTTCTAACTAAATCTCTTTGATGTTTTCTAGAAACAAGTTTTTTTGTAAGATTACTTAAACCTTCTGCCATATTTAGATTTTAGATACTGAATTTTAGCATAAATTGGACTTATAAACCCATAGACATATTTTAACAGTGGATGTTTCATTACACCTTCTCTTTTTTCATATTTAATTTGTGCCTCTCTCACCAAGTTAATCTTCTCTTTTGAATATCCTATATCTTTTAAGAATTCCAAAAATATATTATTGTAATCTTTCCAAATATCATTTGGCCAAATTCTATGATTATTAGACAAATATTGAACAATAGGTTCCGCTACATAATATATTCTAGAATCCTCTTTAATCATTTTTGCAATGATAAAACAATGAATAAAATTGTGACCATAAAATCTCCTTATCTCGATTGAAGCTTTAATCCATTTTTTTCGATTCACTATATCAGTTGACATTGTAATTACATTTGTACCTAAAAAATTAAAATATGAGTCAAAGATATTTTTAAACAAAAAATCATCGGCATTGTTAAAATAAATGTCTTTATTAATACTGCCTACCATTTTTTCTGAAGTAACTTTTTGTAATACATTATCAAAACGCGAATAATTCACATGAATTAAAGAAAGACTTGGTTTTTTATCAATAATTGACAATATTTTTTTTATACTATCCTCTCTAGGTAAATCATCATCTGAAATTAACCAACAAAACTCCCCTTTTGCCTTTTTAACTATTACTGAAACCACCTTATCAAAACCTTGATGTTTTTTAAATTTAAAATAATTGACATTTAATCCAGTATTATTTTTTAACAAAAGTTTTATTTCGTTTTCTGTATTATCTGTTGAACCATCATCAAAAACCAAAATTTCAACCTTATTAATAAGTGGAATATTAGACAAATACTTTAAGCCTTTAATAATAAAGTTGACTCTATTGTATGTTGGTATACAAAAACTAAGTTTATATCTTTGCCTATACATAGTTATTATACGAATGATATACTAGAAAATAATTCTACCGATACATGGCTAATTACTCACCAAAGTTAATATCAATAATTATACCTGTTTTCAATGAAGAAAAAACAATTAAAACGATTGTTGATAGAGTTATAAAATCAAACACTTTAGGGATAAAAAAAGAGATAATTATTATTGATGATGGCTCAACTGACGGTACAAAATTACTAATTAACAATTTAAAATTAAAAAACATTGCAGTTTTAACACATAAATATAATCTTGGAAAAGGAGCTGCAATTAGGACCGGACTAAAAAATGCTAATGGAAATATATTAATAATTCAAGATGCTGATTTAGAATATCATCCTAAAGAATATCCTAAATTATTAAAACCTTTCATTACTCAAAATGCTTATGTTGTTTATGGATCAAGAGAGCTTTCTGGAAAAAATGTTCATTCTTCAATACTTTTTCATGCAGGTGGCCGTTTAATTACGATAATTACTAATTTACTTTTCAATATTAATTTAACTGATGAGGCAACCGGATATAAAGTCTTTAGAAAAGATGTCTTTAGTAAATTTAAATTAAAATGTAAAGGATTTGAATTTTGTCCAGAAGTAACAGGAAAATTATTGTTAAATAATTTTCAAATAATTGAGGTTCCTGTTACCTATAGTGCCAGACATTTACACGAAGGAAAAAAAATAAAAGCAATAGATGGATTGATTGCCATACTTACCCTTTTAAAAGTTAGATTTGGATTATATTAAATGAGAAAAAAATCGTTTGGTGAAAATAAAAAATCATTATTAGATAAATTCATCGAAACAATAAGATGTAAAAAAGTAATGTCTAAAATTCCTTCTAATTCAATTGTGTTAGACTTGGGATGTGGCTTTAACGCACAATTACTATCTTTAATTGAAAATAAAATTAAAAAAGGTGTAGGAATAGATCTTTCAGTAAACAATAACTTCAAATCAAACAAAATAAGTCTAATTAATTCTCGAGCTGACACAAAACTCTCCTTTCCCAACAACAGCTTCGATATTGTTTGTGCATTAGCAGTTATAGAACATGTCAACAATTATAAAGTATTGCTTTCTGAATCTTTTAGAGTTCTCAAAAAAGGTGGTCTGTTATTATTAACAACTCCTTCTCAAAATTCGAGGCCATTATTAGAATTTTTAGCAAATACTTTAAAGGTTGTTGATTCTGATGAAATACTTGACCATAAACAATATTTTTCAACACAAATATTAACTAAACTCCTAGTTGATGCTGGTTTTGATAGAAAGTTTATTAAAATAGATAAGTATGCTGTTGGCTTAGTAATTTTCGCACAAATACAAAAATGACATCAATTGAATTAATTAAAACAACTATTTATTTTGTCTTAATATTAACAGCTTCTGTAGCAATTGGTTCTTTTGTATCCAAAAAAAATAATCTCGGGCTGGCAATAATATTAGGATTATCCGTTTTAGGAAACATAGGACTAATACTAGGCCTATTCTCAGTTTTTACAAAAAATATCTTATTAATAATTATCTTGTTATCAATATATATATTTAGAAAGTGGCTCATTAACAACTTAAGAAGTTTTCTAAAACAAAGTATTGAAATGATCAAATTATTAAAATTTGACTATCTTTCTATTATTTTACTGGTAACTTCATCTCTGATAATAGGATCGTTATATCTTTCGTCACTACAACCACCATTTACAATAGATGAACTCGCCTATCATTTCCCCCAAGCGAATAGTATTGTTAATAATCAAAAAATAGATTTTGTTTTTATGGGAGGAAATTTTTACGGAAATATTCCTAAATTAATGGAAATAATATTTGCCATAGGAATTAGCATCTATAATTATTCATTAGCACATGCCACAAATTTCATATTTTTCATTGGTTTTTTACTTTTTGTTTTTGATTTCATCAAGAGAAAATATAGCTTAAAAGCAGCGTCATGGTCTATATTTCTGATTTGTCTTTTTGACGATTTTGTATGGAATGCAACTACCGGCTATATTGATGCCGCCACTAGTATATTGGAAATTTCTTCACTTTTATTAATCCTGGAATGGGCAACTTTTAAATTAAAAAAAGATAAATCATTACTAATCCTATCTGGATTACTTATTGGTTCCTCACTAGCAATGAAATATTCTCCTCTCCCAACGGTTTTATTTATGATATTGATAATAACTATTAGTCAGTCTAAAAAAATAATTATTAATCTGATAACGTTTTCATTTCCTGCACTTATTATGGGAGGATATTGGTATGTTAAAAATATAATTATCCATCAAAACCCTTTTTATCCTCTTTATTTTAGTCATAAAGGGATGACAGAAATAGAATACAACAGTCTAATTAATGCAATTCAACAATTTCAACCTAAAACATTTTCTACATTTTTAAATATAATTAATCATTTCAAAACATTTAACGGTATTTCTATCTATCTTAGCTTTTTTATCTTTCCATTTACTTACATTTTTGACAAAAAAAATCGTAAATTAACAGGATTTTTAACTTTATTTTCAATATTATATTTAATTTATTGGTTTTTCTTCGCAACACATCAAATAAGATTTTTGACAACAGGGATATTGATTTCAACCATTTTAGTTGCAATATTATTATCACTAATCAAAACAAGAATTATAATTATTTCTGTATTAGTACTTATTTTTGTTAACACTTTTACTAAGACAATTCCTATTAAAACAGTGTGGCATAATTATTGGTACACGAAATTAAACGTAGTAAGAAGACAATATGCTTTAGGAAACGAAACAACCGAACAGTTTTATACACAATATTTTGGCTGTAAATACTCAATATCAAACTATCTTTCTAATATAAACTACAATGGAAAAGTGATTGATAATTGGACAGTATGGCTTGATAGACCTTGGCCATTACTTCCTAATCGTTCTTTGTTTATTACCTTTGAAAAAGATGTAAATGACAAAGATACAATTTTAAAAAGTTTAATATCCAGTAATATTGACTATCTTTATCTTAATGAAAAAATTAAAGCGAAACATTTTACTAACCAAAATCCTCTGATATCAAAAAGTCGGGATAATAAAATACCAGCTGAAACCTTAATTTTGAAATACTCAAACATTGTTTACTCTAAAGAAGACTGCAAATTATATAAAATTGATCGTCAAAAACTAGAAAAATTTTTAACACAATGATTAGATTGAATTTCCCAAATATTTGTACCAATTATTGGTAATACTTTTAAATTTTTGTCTGAATATTTAGATAAAAATACTTGTGCCCTATTTTCCCTTATATATAATTTATCCCAACAAATTTCCCAAATATCATTTTTGTCTGAATAATATTTACGATAAACTCTTTTATAATCAGCATCTAATTCCAACAAATTAGGTGCTTTTAATGATAATTCTTCTCTAAATGTTCCCCCAGCCCAACTTCTAATCCAAATATATGCAAAGTCTTTAGCTGGACCATAATCCCAAAGAGTTATAGTTCCAATTTTATTTTCAGCTAATCTCCTTTCTAAAAGTACAGAGGAGTTTGCAAGTTTCAAAGCATAATCTAAATTATTATTAACAACTTTTATCATGGGAGATAGAAGTAAAATAATAATAATTAACTGGGCTGGAATTTTTAATTTATTAAGCAAAAAGCCTGCTAAAAAAAGATATATTAAATAGCTGGGTAATTGGTAATAAGCGAGAGGATATTTCAAAAGGATAAGAGAACTTGCAAAAACAGAAAAAAACAAAACACTGTAATTACTAGTCAAGCGAATTCGTTTAACTATTATCAAATATAACATTCCAACTATTGTTACCAATACTATATAAAAAGGAATTGTATTTGATATAAACAATCCTTTTAGATTTAGAAAATAGTTAGCAAAATCTACGAATGGCGAACCACCTGATCCGTGAGCTCCCTCTATTCCGGAACGTAAAGCTACATTAAAAAAACGAGTGAACATTGGTTTATACGAGGACCTTATTGACCAAGTAGAAATAAAAAAGGTTCCAAATGTTAAACATACTATTAACGAAAGGTGTTTCAGTTTTTCAACGAAATACTTTTTATTATTAATGAAGGTAAATAAAAATGTTGCAATGACTAAAACATAATTATTTAATTTTACTGCCATTCCCAATCCACTTAATATAGATAAAATGTAAAGAAATAATATATTTTGTTTTTTTGAGTAGTATGCAAAAAATAATAGCCACAAGGAAACAATAAAAAAGGTACTGTTTTCTGCATAAATTTTTGGTCCAAGTTCAAAAAATGGAACAAACAAAAACATCCCGACACAAGTAAAAATTACAGGATAATAACTTTTCGATAATTCTCGTACTGATTTGAAAAAAAGAAACATTGAAACAGTAAATATTGAAAAGAAAATTAAACGTCCATATATAAAAAGAAGTCTTAAATTATCAAATGCCCACAATACAAATGGTTTATGGTCAAATAATTTGGCAATAATTCTAAGAGGCCAAAATGACCAAGCCAAAATAATAATTGCAGGAGTACCAGGATGGCCAGAATAAAATATCGTATTTGATTTTATATAAGATATGGCATTACCTAGATAAACAACATCAGGATCGACATGATAAAAAGCTGCTTGCATTCCATATTTGATTAATGGTACCAATGTAACTATTGATGTAAAAGAAAGAATTATTAATAAAAAATTGCGTTTAATTAGGATTATTATTTTCTTAAGGATTATATTCATAACTAGATTATTTTTTTTTCAAAAGATACATTGCCTTCCAATCTTTAATACCTAAGATTTCATCAGGTTTCATAAATGGAAAAGATTTAAGAATTGTAAAACCTGCTTCATTCGCCGCCGACTCAATTTGTTTAGGAGTCCAAAAAGTTTGTGTAATTATAAAATCTCCTATTTGTTTATTATTATCTATTTCAAATTTATAATTTAATTCGGTTTGTTGTTTAATATAGTCAGTCGTTGGGATAATAGTTAATTTTAGATGTTCCCCTGAATCTAATTTAAAATTGTTAATTTTAATCTTGGGAGAATCATTTATTACAGCCAATCCATTCCAGGCATCAAAAAATAAAATTCCATTCTTTTTAAGCCTTTTGTAAACTTCTAAAAATAAATCTTTTAAATCGATATATTTATCTATATATGTAATTACATTAAACATTGCTAATGCCATATCAAAATCATTATCTGTCACAGCATGTACACTGGAATTTATAAATTTAACATTTTTAATTTTTAATTTCTTTACTTTTTTAGTTGCTTCTTCAACCATATGTTGATCAATATCTACCGCGATAACTTCTCTTACTTTTTCTGAAATGTTTATTGTATGATTTCCTGTTCCACTACCAATCTCTAATACTTTTAACGGTTTTGTACCAAAACTATTTACTAAATTGAAGACAAAATCTACTTCTCCTTTATAATCTTTATCTTTCATTATCAAATCATAATAATCATAAAAAATTGAGTTCTTTTTAAAAATAAATGACTTAATATTTTCACAAACAAAATTAATTTGTTCTTCAGTTAATGTTGGATAAACAGGTAAACATATTCCATTTTCAAACCCATAAATTGAGTTTTCAAAATCTACATCTTTATATTTATACTTTTTAGCAAGATTCGCAAAACAAGGTTGTTTATGAAGCGGATAAAAAAACGTTCTAGGTTGTATTCCTTTAGTTTGCAAATAATCCCTCAATTCACTGGCATACTTATATAATATCCCTACTCGAAAAGGTAAAAATGTTGCATCAGGATAAGGATCAAAAAAACTAATTTCTGGAATTCCCTTTAAAAGACTCATGTATAAGTTTTTATTTCTTATTTTTCTTTTTTTTATTTCTGGAAGTTTTTCAAGTTGTGCTAAACCAATGGCACACTGGATGTCTGTCATTCGAAAATTGTAACCAATTTCTGGATGAATAAAACTACCTCTATCAATTCTACCTTGGTTTCTTAAAAAAAGTAATTTTTTATATATATTCTCATTATCAGTAACTATCATACCACCCTCACCCGTAGTAATGGTCTTATCAGCAAAGAATGAAAAGCAACCAACATCCCCAAAAGTACCTGCATGTTTTCCCTTCCAATAAACATCAATTGCTTCAGCAGCATCTTCTATAACTTTTAATTTATGTTTTTTTGAAAAATCCATTACTTCGTCCATATTTGCAATAGTTCCATAAATATGAACTGGCATAATTGCTTTAGTTTTTAAAGTTAAAGATTTTTGTAAATTTGATACTTCTATTTGAAAATTATTTCTATTAACTTCAACAAAAACAGGGGTTGCTCCAGTCATTTCTACTGCTGTTGCAGAAGCCATAAAAGTAAAGTCAGGTACTAAAACTTCATCACCTGGCCCAATATTAATAGCCCTTAAACCTAAATATAAAGCTAATGTACCATTGGGAGCTAAAACTCCATACTTTGATCCACAAAGCTTTAATATTTTTTCAACAAATTCTTTTGCCTTCGGACCTTCTGTAATCCACTTTTCAGTAAAACAATCTGAAAGTGAATCATATTCAGCTTTTCCTATCCAAGGTTCAAGTTGTGGTACATTCATAATTAGAGTGAATAATAGATTAACTACTACGAAAAGTAAAGTAACCTTTCAACGCCATTCTTATTAAATAAAATCCATGTTTTAATATCTTAGAATGAGAGTTTCCATAAACTCTAGGATAATAACGCATTGGTATTTCTCCAATTTTTAGACCCAACCTAGCTGAGCCATACAATAACTCAAAATCTCCAAATGGATCATTAAAACCTAAAAATCCCCATCTTTGATAAATCAAATTATAGTCTCTTTTTAATGTAACCTTTATTCCACTTAATACATCTGTTGATTTTTGACCTAAAACAAATGAAAACCACTTAGCTAATATTATATTCCCTATCTGTTTTAAAATAGGCATTGTTTTTTTGTCAAGTGAATAAACAAATCTTGTACCCTCAATAAATTCATATCTTCCTTCAGATGCTGCTTCATAAAAATATTTTAAATCTTCAGGATTAGAAGTACCATCACCCTCATAAAGAATTATTATATCTCCACTTGCTTCTTTATAACCAATTTTTATTGCATCACCTTGACCTTTTCCAGGTTGACCAATTACTCTTACGTTTTTATTTGGATATTTTTTAATAACTCTCTCTATTTCTTCCCTTGTACCATCAACAGAATGACCTTCAACAAATAAAATTTCTTGTTTCTCTGCAATGATAGGGATTTTTTTAACAATAGATTCAATATTTCCTTTTTCGTTACGCACGGTAATACATATCGTAAGGCTAATTAGTGAAGATTGTTTACAAACCGTTATACTTGGTCTGGCGATTAGATATTGGTCTAATTTAAAAAAATCAAAAATGGGAATCATAACCGAAATTAAATTTATCAATGGACCAATAAATCCCAATTTTAACGGTAAAATTGTTCTTTTAAAAATTCTTGTGATTTCAAAACCTGAACCATTTAAATAATCCGAAACATCATCTACTGAAATCCAATTTTGAACGCCTTCAACTCTTTTTAAATTAAATTTTTCAGCAATATTGAGAATTCCTTGCCATAAATAATTGTGTTGATATATGACAATTCGTGTGCCAGGATTACAGGCTTTTTGAATATTTTTTAAAAGTCCAACAATATTTTTAGTCTTACCTAATGCCCCACTTAATACCACATAATCAAATTTAGATTTAGGTTTATACTGACTAAAATCATCGACATAAATAAAACTCATTTGTGGATATTTTTTTTTGGCTAATATAATCTTTTCTCTGTCAACTTCCACACCAACACCTTTAGAAGGTTTAAGTTTAGAAAGATGAAATGCGTCATTAAACCCTATATATAAAATGCTTCTACCTTTGGGAATAATAAAAAACAAAGTATCTTGTACCAACTTACGGTAATAGCTATATTTATATTTCATATTGGCCTGAAATATGAATGAGGACGATAAAACGAATACAATTTAACCAACTCCTTAATACCCTCATCTAAACCTATTTTTGCCTTGAAACCTAATTTTTCTAATTTGTCGTAATTTATAACGAAATCTCGCCTATCTCTATCTTCAAATTTACTCTCAATAATATCAAAATTAACATACTTTTTAATGGATATTGCAAGTTCTTTTTTTGAGAAATTTAGATTATTCGAGCCTACATTATAAACTTCTCCTAACATCTTTTTATTATCTTTAGAAGCCATTACATAAGCAGATATGGCGTCACTAATATGAAGAAAGGTTCTGACACTTTCAGCGTCAAATAAAACTAATGATCTTTCTGAAATAGCCCTATATACAAAATCATTAATCATTAAATCATTTCTCATTCTTGGACTGATTCCAAATAAAGTAGCAAATCTAAATGAAATAGACTTTTCTCTTTTCATCACAATTTGTTCTGCTTTATATTTAGTTAATGCATACAAACTTACGGCTCTAATTTTTGATTTTTCATCAACTTCAGTACCACTATCACCATATATTGAAGTTGTTGATGCATAAACTAAAATTTGTGAAGTTGACAAATTTTTACAAAGTTTTCTTGTACCCTCAACATTTATCATTTGTGCTGAATGTGGGTTTGCTTCACATGCAGGATAGCCACTAAGCGCTGCTAAATGATATACCAGATCGAATCCTTTTAAATCTAGTGAAGTGATATTTCTAATATCTTTTTGAATAAAAAAACATTTTTTATGTTCTGCCAAACATAGTATTGATTCATAACCAAACATAAAATTATCAAATATTGTAACCTCATTACCTTTTGATAAAAGAGCTTGGGCTAATTTTATTCCTTTATATCCAGCCCCACCAGTAATCAATATCTTCATTTTGATTTTGTAATTATAATGGTCATAAACATACCTTGTCTAGTAAGAATATTATCTATTTTTCGAACAAATCCATACATGTATGTTGGCAAAAATTGAAATTTTGATAAACCTCCACTTATAAGATATGTAAAAGGTGTATGAATGTGAATACTTTTAATTTTTAACTTTGAAAATAGTTTATTAAATTTATTGATATCTCTATTAAATATTATCCAAGGCAATGCAATATTCGAATCAAATAAAGCTCTTTTCTTCGTGTTTTTCCATTCCGCTTTTTCATCAAAAAATTCATGATGAAAATTTTTATAGATAAATTTTGACCATATAGTATTAGACGGTTCTATAAAACAAATTGTACCTCCTACTTTTAAGCATCTTTCCATCTCTGAAAATGCTTTAATTGGATCTTTTATATGATGAAGTATATTTAAACCAACAAATGATCTGACTGACGAATTCTTAAATGGTATTTTTTCTGCTGAAAATACTTTATCAACACCGGAAATATCTAAAATATCAGAAGTAAGTACTTTAGGTTCTATTTCTTTCAAAAATCCAGCTCCTGAGCCCAATTCAACGATTAAACCATCTATATTTTTAGGAGCTTGTTTTAATAAAATTTCATAGAAATCAATATGAAGTAATTTTAAAAACTTTTTTTTTCTTAATAAATCTCCGTTTTTAAGAGTTAATTCTATGTCGTTTTGTTTTAAATTCATTATATTATCTAACCACTTCTCCAGCAGGAATTACAGAATAATCTTTAATTTTTACACCTTTTAAAATTATTACATTCATCCCAATAAATACATCGTTATTAATATAAATGTTTTTTGTTTTTATATTATTTTTAGAATATCTTTTTTCTCCAATAACTGGATGAAAATCTGTATCAATAATAGTTGAATTTGCACCAATTAAAACTCTATCACCAATATTAATTCCTTTAGCCGATACTATTGATCCTCCAGAAATTCCAACATCATTACCTATTTTTATCTCAGCATTCTTACTCCATGTACAAAGTATTAGAGGGTGGTTAATTCCTAAAGGATTACTAAACCACCAATTTCTGCTTTCAAAATTATTTCCTATTATAATTTTGCTTTCTCTATTCTTATATATTTTGGGAAATCCATAGAACTTAAAACCCTTTCCAATCACAACTCCGTTTAATTTTAAATATATGTATACAAATGGTTTAAACAAATACATTAATAGTTCATTAAATAGCTTCCAAGGAGTTTCATACATTATTTGAAATATATTATTTGTCATATAAAATTTCCTATCAAAATCCTTCCAATATTATGTAATTTATGTAATATAAATATAAATTTATTACTTGAGTATTTTTTAATAATTTCTTCATCTTTTTTTAATATTTCATTAAAAAGTCTTTTAGTTTTAGTAGACTTTTCTATTCTAAATTTAGATAAATTTTTGTTTATAGTAACTGGCATTTTATTTTTTCCAATTTTTAACCATAAATCATATTCCATAACAAAATCATTTGTTCCCATAAATGGCCCATATTTTTCATATGCTTTCTTAATTAAAAACACAGATGGTTGCATTAAATAATTTGTAGTAAGTAGAATGTTGTATTTATTTTTGAAAAGAAGAAGATTTTTATAAATAGTTGCCAGTTTAACAATTTCAATATCCTTATTGTTTACAACAATTCCTTTTCCTACAAACCATAATGCATTTGGGTTTTCTATATAATAATTAGCAATCGTCTTGAAAGCCTCATTTTCATACATATCATCTGCATTAATAAAGGTAACAATATCTCCAGTTACCTTTTTTAAACCCTTATTAATTGCATCTAGTTGACCATTATCTTTTTTAGACTCTAATTTAGTAATTTTTGGATATTTATTTAAATAATTCTTAATTATTTCTAATGACCCATCAGTCGATCCTCCATCTTGAATAATGACTTCTAAATTTTCATACTTTTGATCAAAGATTGAATCTAGAGTTTTTTTAATATACCTAACCTTATTGTATGAAGGAATAACTATTGAAATCTTTGGAAGTATCATTTTTTCTTTAAAGCATCTTTTCGAATTAAATCTTCTAATTTTTTTTCAATTTTTTTTGTTTTTATGTATAACATTGAAACCATAGAAATTACTAGAATAAAACCACCTGCAATAAGTAAATCTAAAAGTCTTGAAACAGCAAATGCTTGACTATATGTTCTTAATATCTCAGGAAAAATTACAGCAAAAATAACAAGTGTCCAAATTACAAGCCAGATAGTTATTTCTATACCATTTAAACTTCCCTTTTTATAATGAACTATCGAAAGATAAATCATTAATAGTGCAAATATGAAACCTGTTATTTGTAATCCAATTATCATAATCTAATTATTTTAAAGTTAGCCTCCAACGAAATAAATTTACTAAAACACCTAAGGCATCAATAATACTTACTCCTTTATAATTATCATAGTATACTGTCTCAACTGGAACCTCGCAATGTGACAGACCATTTTTTTTAGTACGAATAACCATTTCTGTTTCAACACCATAACCTGTAGATTCCCATTTAATCTTTTTATAAGCTTTTTTAGTCAATCCTCTAAATCCACATATTAAATCAGATACATATATACCAAACATAAAGCCTACCAGTACTGAAGCTAGTTTATTTCCCATGTAACGATCAAGTGGAACTCCTAAATTTAAATTCCTTGAACCAAAAACAACATCATATTTATTAGATCCTAGTTTTTCAACAAATCTAGGTAAATCTACTACTTTATGTTGTCCATCTGAATCCACCATGATTACAGCATCTGCGCTATGGGTAAATGCATATTCACAACCTGTTTTCAAAGCAGCTCCTTTTCCTAAATTAATTTTATGTTGAAGTACAATAAAATTTTTTAACTTTAAATTTTTAATTTTATTTAAACTGTTGTCAGTTGATCCGTCGTCAACAACTATAACATGAAATCTAGTTTTTGAAAGTTCTTTTAAAACATCAACTACTTTTTCTTCTTCATTATAAACTGGTACTACGATAGTTATTTTCATAATTATAATTTTTTAAGTTTTACTTATTTATTTTTAATATACCAATTTATTGTTTCTTTAAGTCCTTTTTCAAAACTTGTAATCGCAGTGAAACCAAACTCTTTCTTGGCACGATAGGTATTTAACATTCTTCTTGGTTGCCCATCAGGTTTACTCTTGTCCCAAACGATTTTACCTTTAAACCCAGTAATCTTTTTAATTAAACTTGCCAAATCTTTAATTGAAATTTCAAACCCTGTACCTAAATTTACAGGATCTTCCTTATCATATTTTTCACATGCCAAAAGTATCCCTTTTACAGCATCTTCTACATATAAAAATTCTCTAGTAGGCTTTCCAGTACCCCAAACAATTACTTCTTTTTCCTTTTTTTCTTTTGCTTCAACAAACTTTTTTATTAAGGCAGGGATAACATGGGATGATTTTGGATTAAAATTATCTCCTGGCCCATATAAATTCACGGGTAGTAAAAAAATCGAGTTAAATCCATACTGTTGTCTATATGAGGTCGATTGTACTAGCTGCATTTTTTTAGCTAAACCATATGGCGCGTTTGTTTCTTCTGGATAACCATTCCAAAGATTTTCTTCTTTAAAAGGAATTGGAGTAAATTTAGGATAGGCACAAATTGTTCCTAATGCTAAATATTTTTTTACTTTATTTATTCTTGCCGCTTTCATCATAAAAGTTCCCATTAAAATATTGTCTTCAAAGAGATCAGCAGGGAATTCTCTATTAAATCCAATCCCACCTACCTTTGCAGCTAAATGAATTACAACATCAATATCTTTGGTAGTTTTTAAACAATCTTCGTATTTTCTCAAATCATACTTATCAATATCCGCTATACGAATAAGTTTTGGATT
>Ga0172379_10007258_pt1 | contig 14444 bp, 13 predicted proteins | sample GrowelOW334metaG_FD_119756 | JGI IMG/M metagenome (GOLD analysis project Ga0172379, IMG submission 119756) | Groundwater microbial communities from an aquifer near a municipal landfill in Southern Ontario, Canada - Groundwater well OW334 metaG | ecosystem: Environmental > Aquatic > Deep... | reverse complement strand
GTTTTGATTTACAGAAATTATGAAAGGATTGTGATTTTTGTCAAAAATGGACCTTCCATCAAAAATATCATTAAAATTTTTATCCGGTATTAATTGTGAAAGTATAGTAGGAAAGATATCGATATGGGAGGAAATATCAAATCTTTTTTCATTTTGGTTAAGCAGTTTAAAAATTATTGGAACCTGGATCTGGTAATTATTTAAATGCGATGAATGGAATAAAGAACCGTCTTCAAAAAATTCTTCTCCATGATCTCCGGTAAAAACTATTATGCTGTCATCATATAAATTATTTGTTTTCAAAAAGGTTAAGAATTTTCCAAAAAGATGATCGATAAAGTTAATTGAATTTTTATATCTATTCTTAACAAGCTGCAGCTTCGTTTTATCCTGAGATAAAGTTATATAATTTATTTTGTCGCTGTAAGGAGAAAATTTTGCTTCAAAGTCTTTTGGCCAGCTGTACTCAGAATGGGTCGAATCTAAGAATGTAATAAAGACATTTGACTGCTTATCTTTGGTTTCAAGTATTTTTTTTGTAAGATTATCGATTACGATATTATCTCTGGTTGATGGATCGGATGAAATTAAAGAAAAGTCATTATAGCTATTAGCAAGAGAGTTATTCTCACCGAAAATGAGGTTATTCATATGAAAATAAGACATTTCCGCAGAGGTAAAAACATTAATTTTATAATCTAATTTTTTTAAAATGTTTAATGGGAGAGAGCCATGTTTTGAATTTTTATTGTTTTCTGACCAAAAAATTGGATGTTTTGAATGAAATATTGAATACCAAGAAATCTGTGAGGCATTCGCTGCTGAATATGATTTATTAAAGGATATATTTTGTTTTTCAAAGTCATAAATATTTGAAGCAATTTCTTTAGTGATAAAATCTTTTCTTAAGGTTTCTACAATAAATATATATATATTAGGTCTTTTCACATGTTCAAAATTTATTTTGTTAATTTTATCCAGAAGAGAATTTTCGCTTTTTAAAATTTTTATGTTTTTTGCCAGTACTATTTCTTTTTTTAAACTCGGTAAAAATGAATAGAATAAAGGAAGCTTTTGTTCATTTTTATAAATATATCTTAGGTTTTTTAAATTTGTTTCTTTACAGAACAACCCGAGACTTATCTGGAAAATCAAAAGAATAATTATACTAATTAAGAGATGTTTTAAAGATAGAGAAAGGGGTTTTTTTTGACTTAATTTCTTTGTATAACGATACAATAATACGCCTGTGAAAGGAATGGTTAGTAAGCCTATAAATACCAAAACAGACATCTGAAGGTTAAGATTTATCGCCCTAAAAGTAATTAAAATATTTTCTAAACCGCCTGATAAAAATATGTTTAAACCGAATAAAATGTTTTTATCCATCAGTCCAATTATTATAAAATTTGCAAAATAGGAAATTAATAAAAAAAATATTAAACTTATGAAAACTTTTTTTAAAAATTCAAATTTTATACAGCAATAAAAAGTCATGATAATTAATGTCAAAAAAAATGCTTGGATGAATGAATATATGCAAAAAGATATTGTGGCCCTGAAGGAACTTAAGAAAGTGATGGATAATAAGAAAATCAAGAAAAAAATATAATTTACATTAAAATTATTATTGATTTTATCTATAAAATATTTTTTAGATTTAATAAAAAAGTTTTTGAAGTTTAATAACATTAATTAACTAAGCTCTTTTAGATTTATGTTATTTGTTTTTTTTGTTTTTTACAATACTTCAATATGTTAAGATATTATTATAAACTGTTATAATCTATTTTGATAAAGGTTTGACTTTCATGAAAAATAAAATATTAAAAGTTATTTCAATTTTCTTTCTTTTTGTTTCGACAATCTGTTTTGCTAGTCCGACAAACTTAAAAAATCAAGAAGTTGTAACTGAAAAAATTTATAATACAGTTATTTTAGGCGGCGGCGTTGGAGCCTTGACTTCTGGAATATATCTTGCAAGGGCGGGATATGAGCCTCTTATAATCGAAGGCAAGGTGCCTGGCGGTCTTATAACTCAATCCCACATGGTTGAAAACTGGCCTGGGGAATTTAAAATATCTGGATTGGATTTAAGCGAAAAAATTAAAGATCAGGCTGAGAAAAACGGATGTGTTTTTTTATCTAAAGAAGTAATAGATGTAGATTTTTCTCAAAGACCTTTTGTGATAACACTGCAAGATATCAACGATAAAAAAATTCAAAAAATCAAGGCTAACTCCTGCATAGTTGCGATGGGGACATCTTCAAATTATTTAAATGTTGATGGAGAAAAAAAATACTGGGGAAAGGGTATATCGAATTGCGCAGTCTGCGATGGCTCTTTATATAAAAACAAAGATGTTGCGATTATTGGAGGCGGAGATAGCGCTATTGCTGAAGCAAACTATTTGTCCAATCTTGCTAAAAACGTTTATGTGATTGTAAGAAAAGATGTTCTAAAAGGAACAGATAGAGAAAAAATAAAAGAGTTCAAGGACAATGTTAAAGTATTGTTTAACTCCGAAGTTACATCGATCAAGGGAAATGAAAGTGTTACAGGGATAACAGTTTTTGATAAAAAACACAATCAGAGCAAGAGGGTAGATGTTGATGGTGTTTTTTTGGCATTAGGCTCAAAACCTAATACCAATCTGTTTAGAAACAAATTGAAAATGGATGAAAACGGCTATGTTTTAGTTGACTCATCTCAGAAAACATCTGTTGATGGCGTATTTGCTTTAGGTGATATAGTAGACCCGATATTTAAACAGGCAATTACTGCAGCAGGAGATGGGGCAAAAGCGGCAATTTCATGTCAAAAAAATCTTGAAAGCAATTTTGTTAATCCTTCTCATTTTGTAGCTTTAGCGGATAAAAATGTTTTTGAGAAAGCTAGTGCTATGCAAGCTGATCATTCAGCAGCTGGTCAAAATGGAACAGTTATTGAAATAAATAACATGAAACAGTTTGATGAAGAAATCTCATCTTCTAAAGTGCCTATAATAGTCGATTTTTATGCAACTTGGTGCGGACCTTGCAAAAAAATAGCTGCTGTCATCAAGAACCATTCCAAAGTTTTAGATGAAAAAGTAAAAATCCTTAAAGTTAATGTTGATCAAAACGAAGGATTATCTTTGAAATATAAGATTAAATCTATGCCGACAGTAATAATTTTTGATAACAAGAAAACTGTTTTATCTAAGAAAATCGGGGTCGGAGAAATATCGGATGTTTTTGCGAACTTGGAGAATATGAAAGATCAAAATGCTGCTGAGATAGAAACATATTTAAGAAATCTAAAATAGTTATTTATTAAATATTTGATCTATAGCACCTTCAAAGGGTTCCAAGATTTTTTCTTTTGAAGGCATATTTAATTCCTTATCATCTCCATCCTTTAAAGATAAAATTTCTAAGTGCTGATTCTTGAAAATTTCTTTTTTGTTTTTAAATTTTAAGGTTAATTTTTCATTTTCAGAGTGAATGAAAAATTCATAAGGAGTTCTAGATCCATTGTATCTGGTTGTAACGACATAGTTAAATTTCTGGGGTTCATATATAGATTCACCTGATAGAATTTCACCATAAAGGTTTTTTCCTATAATGTAATCGAGGATGCTAGGAAAAACGTTCATATGGGAGATGAGCTTTCTTTTAGGGATAACTCTATCATTTTTGCCCATTTTTAATAGAATTGGAATGTTGGTTTGGACTGCAGATAAATGCGAAGCATGAAAAAGGTGACCTTCTTCATAAAATTCTTCACCATGGTCCCCAACGACAATAATAATCGAATCATCCCAAAGATTCTTTTCTTTTAGTTTATCAAAAAAAGAGCTTAAAAGAGAATCTACGAAATTTATAGAGTTTTTATATCTGTTTATTATAAGTGAGATATTGTCTTTGGAAGCATAAGCATTCATATACTCAACATCAGCAATAGGCTTAAACTTTATTTCAAAATCTTTTGGCCAGCTATATAAAAAATGAGTTGAGTCAAGAAAGCCTATATATACATTCTGATCTGTTTCTAAAGCTTTTTCCATGGCAAAAATTGCGTTTTTATCGGAATCGCAAGGTTCAATCGGGCTATAATGCGGATATAAGTTAAAAGAATTCGTAAGATGATTGTTTTTGCCGAATAAAAGGTCCTTCATTGCATAATATTTTAGTTCAGGAGAAGAGAATACATTAATTTTATAACCCATTTTTTTTAGAATATTCAGTCCCACTGCGCCTGATTGCCAATTCTTATCTTTGTAATATTTCCAGAGATATGGAAAGTCAGAATAAAATAACGAGAACCACGAGATGGGAGTAGCATTGGCATTGGCCAGGGACTTTTCGAAACTGATATTTTCATTTTTAAATTTAAATAGATTGGGGGCTATATCTTTTGTAATAAAATCGTTTCTCAAGCTCTCTATTACGAAAATGTAAATATTTGGTTTTTTTTCGATCTGTGGATTCTTTTCATCAATAATTCTTAATACATCCTCTTCTTTCATAGGTTTTTTTAAAGTCATCGTCTGATCAATTGTTAAAATATTAGGCTGAACAAATGTTATTTTCCATGGCAACATTCTTGATAAACCCGCATAGAGATTTGGATTTATTGTAGAAGAAGCTTTGAAATCCCATATGAGCAGTGCAAGGGGAATGCAAAAAAATATCTGAATAAAATGATCATGATGTAAAGGTAGTTTTCTTTTCTTAGAAATTTTATCGCATATTTTATAAATCCCAAGTCCGATAAAAGGCAAAAACATTGCTATGATTCCAAATATTATCCATGCAAAAAAAGGTATTCCGGTAGCATGAAGCATTTCTATAAAATTTTCCAAGCTTTCATCTAAAACTAAATCCAAGCCTTCCCAAAACGACATATCCATTATTTTTAACATTACAAAATCAATAATATGGGATATAGAAAGAATGAAAAAAAGGCTTAGGAAGATTTTATAAACAAAACCAGGAAGTTTTTTCTTAATAAACCAGCCGGCTAGCGCTAAAATAAATATTTCCAGGATTGTCTGCCCATATGCATATATTAAAAAAAATGCTTTCGGATAAAGAGGGGAGGGTTTGATTTCCAGAACTTCTAATGAGGCAATAATAATGCTGATCACTAAAAAAATTCCAAAAAATATATAATTTATATCTATATGATTCTTTTTATCCATAATTTCTTTATATAAACCTTTTTATTTTTTTTTAATAAGCAAAATTATTTTTTTGTTTTACTAATAATTTTATCAATAGCCTATTTTTTTGAAGGAATCAAGAACAATTAGATAAGATTTAAAGTAGAACTATTATATCTTCATGAGATATATTGTATACTTTCATGGATGAAAAATTATGAAATGGATTAAAGATTTTAACCTCTTCTTATTCGATTTGGACGGTCTGTTGGTCAATACGGAAGTTATTCATTTTCAGGCTTACGTTAATATGCTTCGAAGAAGAGGATATAATTTAGATTGGACATTTTTAAGGTTCTGCGAAGTTGCTCATTTCGATGATGATAGTCTTAAAGAAGGAGTATATTCAAAATTCCCTAATCTGTATGAAGAAGAACCAAACTGGAATGTCTTAAAAAAAGAAAAAAACGATAACTATCTAGACCTTTTAAAATCCAGTAAGGTAGATCTTATGAAAGGCGTAGAAGCTTTATTAAACTGTTTGAAAAAGGAAAATAAAAAGCTTTGTGTTGTTACGAATTCCTCAAAACCAATGACAGATATGATCATTGCAAAACAACATTTACTTAAAACTATACCCCATTGGATAACAAGAGAAGATTATTTGCTCCCTAAACCTAATCCTGATGGATATCTTCATGCAATCAGCTTACATGGGGAAGCCGGAGACAGAATAATTGGATTTGAAGATTCTTTAAGAGGTCTTAGCGCTCTTCATCAAACCCCTGCACAATGTGTTTTGATAGGAAATATTACAGACCCTAAAAGCAAAGCAATGATCCCAAGTGATGCATTTCACTTTGAAACATTTGATGACATCCCCGATAAATTGTTATAATTAACTTTGAAAAGGAATAAACCCTGCGGTTCAGCCGGAGCCGAGGCCTTCCGTCTATCTTTAGCATTTAGTATTTTCTCAATGGAGTCCAAGGAGATTTTTTTAGATGATACGTCCAGCAGAGTTCCAACGATGTTCCTGACCATTTTATATAAAAAACCATCCGCCTCAAATTCCAAAATTATTTTATTTTCATTTTCTATGATATCTATTCTAAATATCGTTTTAATCGGTTTGTTTTTTGCGCATCCGGAATATTGCTTATTTGAAAAAGAAGAAAAATCATGCGTTCCAAGAAAATATGTAATAGCGTTTTTCATAATTGTTAAATCAAGATCTTTATTAGGCGTGTATGAATAGTATCTTGTAAATGGATTTTGTATCTTATCTAATGAAATGTGGTATTGATAAATTTTAGATGTTGCAGAATATCTGGCATGAAAACTTATTGGAACTTCTTCAATTTCCGTAACTTTAATATCCTCACTTAAAAGGCAATTGAGCGAATATAAAAATTTTTTTTGATCAAAGTCTTTTGAATATGTAAAATGAGCTACTTGTCCAATAGCATGAACGCAGGCATCTGTTCTTCCTGATGCTGTTATTATAATATCTTCTTTTAAAATAATCTTTACGGCTTGTTGAATTTCTTCTTGTATAGTCTTTCTTTCATTCTGGATCTGCCAGCCGAAATATCTGGTTCCGTCATATGCAATAGTTAGCTTATATTTTCTCATAAAACTAAAAAAACTGTGTTTGAAGATAATATATTATAACAAATTATTAATTATTAAGCACAATATTGAAAATAAAAGAATAAAATAGAAATAAAAAGCCCAAAGATATTAAATCTTCGGGCTAAATAAATAATTATGATAAATGTTTACTGACTAATTTTGTCATTTTGAACATATTGATTGGTTTTTTAGAACCAAAAACTTTTCCTAAAGCATCATCAGGAATAATGTTGCGTAGGTTTTTTGGGTCTTGTAATTTTTTCTTTTTGATATAAGCCCATAATTTTTTTGTTACTTCAGTTCTTGGCATTGGTCCTTTTCCAACCACTGCAGTAAGATCTTCGCTCACATTTAATGGTGCCATAAACTTTGACGGTGCTTTTCTTTTAGCCATATTTTTTTTCTCCTTTGAAAGTAAGTTTAACTAAAATATATTCTCTAAATTAACTTTTTTATCTCTATAGCTATATTATAGTCAAAAGAAATCTTTAATATTTTTTTTTAATATTTCTGAAAATTAATTGTTTTTTTTATAAAAAATTGCTTTAGGATATGTTTTGAAGGTGTTTTTTAAAAATTAAGACAGCAAGAAAAAAATCTTGCTGTCTTAAAAAAAATTAGATAGAAGTTTCTTCTTCTTGGAAGATTCTTGAAATTCCATATACTGCTAATGATACAATAACTCCCCCTGCAAATCCGATGCCTAGAGCTTTTTTGTTTTCACGGATATAGGTAATTGCAACAGAAGAATATTTTTTAGCAAAATCGATTCCATACTGGATGCCTTTTTTGCTAAAATCATATGCTGTTTTTACATATTCTTTTGAATTATTTAAATAATTTGGTAAATAATTTTGAAAGAATTCTTTAACTAGCAAAACTACTTTTTTTGCTAATTCATTAACATTGCCACTGGTTTTATTAAGAATGTTTTGTAGATTTTTAATAGTAGTAACACTACTATTATAAACAATATTTCCAGCATTTGTTGCTGCTGATTTCAATGCATCTAAAGACATTAATTACCTCCTAAAAATTATTGTAATTTATAATAAAAGTAGCAGATATTATATCTTGAGACCTATTTATGTAAAGAAAAGTTAGGCATTTCTAAATTTTTTTTTAATAAATTTAAAATTTAAGAAAAAAAATAATGCATAAGAAATTAAATGAACAAAAATTTGATTGATTAAAAAAGATCTGAAAAAAATGAAAAAATACGATTTTTGGCTTAAGAAACAGATATCGGATCATTATAACTGCAGATTTTTCTAAAAAGTTAAAAATCTGTAAAAAATAATTTTTGTTGATTTTTTGAAAAGATGGGCATTAAGTTTACTTGAATTAAATATATAAATAATTGGAAAATAGAATTTATGAATTATGAGGTTTTTTAAACACCAAAAATTTGAAAAAGCAAAAAAAATCAAAAAAGAGGTTATATGAAAAAAATGTTTATTTCATTAATTGCTTTATTAAGTTTTTTTTCTGTTAATTTTGTTATGGCAGAACAAAGAAAAGATCTTCTTACCCGCGAGTGCGAAAAGTTTATTGAAAAACAGATAGAAAGGGAAAAGAAACAAAAAGAAGAACAGCAGGAACATTCTGAAGATGATGTAGAAGATCAAGACGAAGAGTAATGTTTAACAAGCTTTAAAAAATATTTAAAGCTTTGGTTTAAAAGCTGCTTGGAAAGCATTTTAATAAAAAGAAATGCTGGCCTCGTAAATTTTATAATATTTTTAATTATCCGGTTTTTAAGGTGGAAAGATGGTTTATAATATCAGTGAAAAGATGTTGGAGTTCTCCAAAAGAATTGAAGATATGCAGAGGTATCTTTGACATCGATAATAAAAAAAATGAATTAAATCTTTTTGAAAGCCAGATGTCCAAGCCGAGTTTTTGGGATGATCAGGCCGAGGCTCAGAAAATTGTTCAAAAAGTTAATTCCCTTAAATCCTGGACTTCGCCGTTTGATGAAATAAAAATTAATTTTATCGCACTTAAAGAATTCATAGATGAAGCAACGGCTCAAAAAGATGAAACTTTATTAAATGAACTGACAGTTGAAATCGAAAATCTTGAAAAAAAATTAGGCGAGCTTGAAGTTAAAAAAATGCTTTCTTCAGAAATGGATGAAAAAAGCTGTTTCTTATCTATCAACGCAGGAGCAGGGGGAACTGAATCCTGTGATTGGGTATTGATACTTAGCAGAATGTATGAACGATATGCGGTAAGACACAATTGGAAAATATTTGTTATCGATAAAGTCATGGGTGAGGTTGCAGGAATAAAAAGCATCACAATGAAGTTTGAAGGGCAGTTTGCTTATGGTCTTTGCAAGTCCGAGAAAGGGGTTCATAGGCTTGTCCGGATCTCTCCTTTTGATGCCAATAAGAGAAGACATACAAGTTTTGCTTCAGTTGATGTAACTCCGATTATTGACGATAATATTGACATCGAGATAAGACCACAAGATATCAGGGTAGATACCTTCCGCTCTTCAGGAGCAGGAGGACAGCATGTTAACGTTACTGATTCTGCGGTAAGGATTACGCATATTCCTACAAATATTGCAGTTTCGTGTCAAAGCGAAAGATCTCAGGTGCAAAATAAACAGACTTGTATGGAAATGCTAAAATCGAAATTATATGAAATAGAAATTGCACAAAGAGAAGAAAAGGTAAACAAACTGGGCGGGGAAAAAAAGAAAATCGAATGGGGATCTCAGATTAGAAGTTATGTTTTTCAGCCCTATACTCTGGTAAAAGACTCAAGAACAAAATATGAAACTTTCAATGTAGCTGCTGTTTTAGATGGCGAAATTGATGGTTTTGTTAGTGCATATCTAAAGGAATTTTCATGATGGATAAATTAGATATCCGGTATACGGAATTAAAGGATTTTGAATATCTTTTGACCTGGCTCAATGACCCGGATAATAATAAATGGTTCCCTTTTTCAACAAGTCAGGAGATCGAAGAAAGTGCAAAAAACTGGATAAATTTTTCAAGGTACAAGTCAAGTTTAACGGGCGTTGTCGATAATAAGGTATGCGCCATTGGGACTTTATTTTTAATGCCATATAGAAAACTTATTCATCATTGTATGTTTTATATGATAGTGGATAAAAAATACCGAAATCACGGAATCGGGTCAACTATGCTGAAAAATTTAATAAACCTTGGTCAAAATTATTTTAAACTGGAGTCAATATTTACCGAGGTATTTGAAAACTCTCCGATGATCCCTCTTCTGGAAAAATTTAAATTCAATCAATTTGCAAAACAGGAAAATTTTATAAAAATAGATGATAATCATTATTTAGCGAGGATCCTTTTTGATATATGGTTCAAGTAAGAAATTTAAAAATCAGGCTGTCTGAACAAAGCGATGCTAAATATTTAACAAAATGGCTCTCTGATCCGGAGATTTTGAGATGGTTCCCGATGTGCAATGAGGCTGAGATAGAAGATGCCGTGAAAATCTGGATGAGCTATACAAAATATAAAGCTGTGATTACAGCAGTTTGCGATAATGTTCCCTGCGGTATAGCCAACTTGTATGTCCAATCATTAAAAAAGCTTTCGCATCAAAGCCTTTTTGCCATAATTGTAGCAAAAGAATATAGGGGAGCAGGTGTAGGGACTGCGCTTATCAAAGAATTGATTCGTATGGGTAAAGAGGATTTTAAATTGGAGCTGCTGCATCTTGAGGTTTATGAAGGAAATCCGGCTCAGAGGCTTTATGAAAGGCTGGGATTTAAGGAATACGGCGTCCATAAAAAATTTCTAAAAGATTTAGATGGCAGGTATTACAATAAAATTCTGATGCAGAAAAAACTTTAATGTAATGTATTTTCTGACATAAATTTTCACCAGTTTTTTAACTAAAAGATATGGATCTTAAAACTAAATTAGAAAACAGATTAAATTTAAAAGTAATTTTGAATTTTAAAGATTATAAATCTACTTATATAAAAATAGAAAAAAACAGATCCCAGATAAAAATTTTTTTGCATAGATTATTTGAAAATTCCCCAGAAGAAATAAATGAGGCCATTGTTAAATACTGCACGGAAAGACATACAGATGCCCATAGGATCCTTAAAACATATGCAAATGAATACTTTTCTAAAATAGACAATTCCCACAAGCTGGACAGACAAAAATTAATAACCTGCGGCACATGTTTTGATTTAAAACAGATTTATGATAATTTAAATATTTTCTATTTTGAGGATAAACTTAATTTAAATATTACATGGTTTGAAAAACCGAAGTATGTAAAATTCTCTCATTTTACTTTTGGTACTTATAATAAAACCTTGAAATTAATAAAAATAAATAAGCTTATGGATAATTTAAATTTTCCTTTTTATTTTATAAATTATATAGTCTATCATGAAATGCTACATAGCGTATGCGAAGAGAAAATAACTTTAAATGGACAAAGATTAATACATACAAAAGAGTTTAAAAGACTCGAGCAGAAGTTCGCTTATTATAAAGAAGCTTTAGCTTTTGAAAAAATATTTTTAAAAAAGGGCAGGAAGTATGTCAGGTCATAGTAAATGGGCAAATATAAAACACAGAAAAGAAAGGTCGGATAAAAAAAAGGGAAAGCTTTTTTCCAGGATTGCAAAAGAAATTATAACTGCTGTAAAACAAGGCGGAAGCGACCCTAAAAGCAACAGTAAGCTAAAAATTATTATTCAAAAAGCTAAAGATGCCAATTTACCAAATGATATTTTGGAAAGAAATATCAAGAAAGCCTCATCTAAGGAACAGGCAGATTATTTTGAAATGATGTATGAGCTTTATGGATATGGCGGTGTAGGTTTAATAGTCGAAATAATGACTGATAATAAAAATAGGATTTCTTCTGATATCCGAATTGCAACCAATAAATGCGGAGGGACTCTTGCAACTCCTGGAAGCGTAGCATTTAATTTCAAAAGAAAAGGAATTATCAAAGTTGAGAAAAAAAATGCTAATGAAGATGAGCTTTTTATGCTGGCATCTGAACTGGGAGCTGAAGATTTTCAGGTGGATGAAGAATATTTTACAATAAGTACTAAAGTTGAAGATTTACATAAAATTAAAGAAGGCATAAATCTTAATTGTGAAGCAACAATCGAGATGATTCCGAATAGTTTAATTGAATGTTCGGATGAAGATACTGATTCTAATATCAAACTGATTGAATATTTGGAAAATCTAGATGATGTTGACGTTGTATATCATAATATGTCGGTATAATTTGGTTTTTATGAAAAAAATATTTTTTCTTTTAATGTTTATATTTGCCTTAAAAGCAAGTGCTATTGAAAAAGTTGAGCTCGGCGTAGATGTTTTTTTCGCTTCCGATGCCTCAATAAAATTAAAAGATAAAAAAATAGCTCTTTTTATTAACCAGACAAGTGTTAATAAAGACCTCAAATCTACTTTTGATCTTTTCTTGGAAAATGCAAAGGATTTTAAAACAACAAAAATTTTTACGCCCGAACATGGGTTGAACGGCGCTTTTTATGCCGGTGAGAATGTAGATAATTCAAAAAGAGAAGATATTGAGGTTTTATCTTTGCACGGAAAATATAAAAGACCCTCTAAGGAAATGCTTAAAGATGTTAATGTGATTATTTGCGATATCCAGGAAATCGGATGCCGATCCTATACATATGCAACTACTTTATTTTACATCATGGAAGAAGCTGCTAAAAATGATATTGAAGTGATAATTTTTGACAGACCAAACCCTATAAACGGTATTATCTGCGACGGCCCTATGTTAGATGAAGAATATAGATCGTTTCTGGGATATGTTAATGTCCCTTATTGTCATGGAATGACAATAGGCGAGCTGGCATTGTATTTTAACTCTGAATATAAAACAAACTGCAAGCTTGAAGTAATATCCATGAAGGGCTGGAAAAGGGAAATGAGCTTTGAAGATACTGAGCTTAACTGGATTCCGACTTCTCCGAATATCCCGGAAGCCAGCACTGCCGCTTTTTATGCTACAACAGGAATCCTCGGTGAGTTAAAACTGGTCAATATCGGAGTAGGTTATACCCTGCCATTTAAAATCGTCGGGGCGCCTTGGATAGAGGGTGAAAAATTTTGTAAAAGTTTAAATGCTCAAAATCTTGTCGGAGTGAAATTTATCCCATATTTTTTCAAACCTTTTTACGGCCCATATAAAGATAAGAACTGTCAGGGTGTTAAGATATTAATAACTGATAAATTAAAATATAGGCCATCTGCCTGCGGATATCTAATCTTAGGAATGCTCAAATCTTTATATCCGAAAATGATAAAAGACAAATTAAAAAGCTTGTCGGAAGAAAAGATTTTGACTTTCTGCAAGGTCAACGGCAATAAAGAGATATATAATTTTCTTGTCAATGAACAATATCCTGCCTGGAAAATGATCGAATTTCAAGCTGACAAAGTTAAAGAATTTCAGAACATAAAGAAAAAATATCTTTTATATTAGAATTTTTTTTTATAATTAAATAACCAATAGTTTGTCTGCATTTCGAATCCAAGATAAATAAAAATAAATTTAAAAAAAATAAAAATGGAATTTTCTGGCAGTTTCTGTAATTAAAATACTAATATTTTTTTTTATTCTTTAAATAAAATTAATAATATTTATAATACTTCTTAATAAAAATTATCATGTTGTTGAGGGGATAAATGTCGAGTATTTCGGTTATAAGAAATAAGTTTCATCTAACATCAAATAATAATGGGTCTGTTTCAGTCCAGCAATCTATTGGCTCGGACCTTCAAGCTTTCAGTGACTTAAAAAACTCTAATGGGATGGTTAAAAATGACAGCGTGGTGGGATTTAAGGCAAAGTTTAGCGAAATAGCCGGTAAAATTAATTATCGGATTGCATCGGTCTTTGAATCTTTATTTCCTAAAGATTCCAAAGCAGAACTCCTTTTTGAAAAACTAAAAACATCCCATCAGCTTGTGATTGATGTAAAAGAGGGAAATATACTGCTTGAATATGAAGAAAAAGAAGATTCCTGTCAGTTCGGCATGGTAGCTCCTTTAGGAAAAGTTCAATTTTTTTCTTCATCAGACAAACAAGAGTTGAAAGAAAAAATTTACAAGTACCTGCAGGTTGTAGTTGATAGGCCATATGCCATATATGAAAATCAGATAAAAAATGCATGGGGAGAAGATCAGAAAGAATTTGAAACTTTTAAAAAGAGCTTAACGAACAAAGGTTTGTTAATTTTTGAAGATGATTCAGTGACATTTTATAAAGATAAAAATAAATCTTCCTTAGTAACTTTTGAAGGAGCGGATAAAGATCGAAAGCTGGACTTGTATCTAAAATGGCTTTATGAGTACGGACCTGATGAAGTAATTGCTGAAAATATTAACAAAAAAAAGCTCAGCACTTTTGAGAAAATGGTTTTAGGTTTTATCGGAACAACAGTATTAACCGGCGTCCTTATGGTTCCATATAAAGCGGCTATCGGAAGACTTGCTCTTTTCCGAAATTCAATTGGACAGAATAATGTTCTTTGCAATGTCGGATTAGTTGCAAGCAGTTTATTCGTCTTAAGGAATCCGAACAATAAAGAAATGTGTATAGGAATGGTTGCTCTTTCATGTTTACCGATTGCTAGAGGTGAAATTG
>Ga0172379_10007257_pt1 | contig 14444 bp, 10 predicted proteins | sample GrowelOW334metaG_FD_119756 | JGI IMG/M metagenome (GOLD analysis project Ga0172379, IMG submission 119756) | Groundwater microbial communities from an aquifer near a municipal landfill in Southern Ontario, Canada - Groundwater well OW334 metaG | ecosystem: Environmental > Aquatic > Deep... | reverse complement strand
GCACATTAAAAAAAGAGCGGCCGGTAACGACATTCGTCCGGATATACAAAGGATCTTTTTCACCGGGGGATAAAACATAGGAGAAGAAGGTGTTGCTATTGTCTATCTCGCGGAAAAAACCGCGTCGCGCAGCTGAATTTGCTTTGTATCTGAAACGTCCGAAGTGCAGCTCTTCGGGGCCGGGCATTTAATGCCGAGTTCCGAGAACAACCCGTCCAGGTCCAGCGCTTCGCCGCCTATGAACGCCTGATCGAACGTTTTGACCGCCGGCCCGTCCGGTTTTCGGGCATCCGCGGTAATGTGACGGGGAGCGGTGGTGCAGTCGCACATCAGCAACCCTATTCCCGCCTTTACGGACCGGCTGATCTTGTCCATCTGTTATAAGAATACAACATTACAATCATCAAAATCCAAGAGGTTACACGCTGAACGGGAGGTTGTCCCGGGGGTCGACAGGAACAGAACTGTCCGGTGCGGACGATATGACCGCAATATGGCGCGGCCCTTTCGGGTATAAAACGTTCGCCGGGTTAATTTGTTGTATAATTCACCTATGTGGAAACTTTTTCCTTTTTTGTTCTCCGTATTTTTTGTGTTCACCGTTTTTGCGGAGACGACCCACGATCATAAGCAGTCCTGCGACGAACCCTGCCCCGCTGTCTGTCTTGGCTGCGGCGGCGGGATGTATTGCGACAATTCCGATTCAAAATGTTCTTTGTCGCCCGTGGAACCCGGGATGCCGGCGACATCCTGCTTTGAGACCGTTTTTGTATCCCGGCTTTCAGAAGACGAAATATTTCATCCTCCCGCTGTTTGAACTCCCGCAGTTAAATCCCGCTAAACATATTCCACCCGGCGCGTCCGTGCGCGCGCCCTTTAGCCGCTAAGCCTTTGGAGGCCGCGTGAAAAACATCTTCACAGGTTTGTTCGTTATTATCATGTTCCCGACAGCCGTTCTGTCTGCGGTGAACGTCCGGGACCCGCGGCCGCCGGCCGGCCAGGGTATGACGCTGGCCGATGTTATAGCCGAAGTCAAAGCCGGCAATCCGTCGCTGACGGCCGCACGGAGGCAATTGGTCGTGCTGGAAGCCGGGGTGAAGATAAATTCGGCCTACCCGAACCCGGGCATAGAAATAGAGAAAGCCGCTTCCGGCGGTTCGGACGGCTACGAGATAAAGGCCGTTCAGCCGGTGCCGCTGACGCGCAGGGCGGGCACGGCCGCGGCGGCGGCCCGCGCCGACTTAGAGGCCGCGAAAAAAGAAACGGAAGCCCTTGAAAATTTCACGCTCAGTTCGGCCCGCAAGGTCTGGTACGCTTTGCGCATAGCCAAAGAGCGCCGCAATTTTGAGGAGACGAACCTCAAATTCTCCATGGACATCCTCAATAATATCGAGATGAGGATGCAGACCGGGGAAGCGGGTAACGCCGATCTGGCGCGCGCGAAGGTGGAAGCCTCCCGCAGCGGCTATCATCTGCAGGAAGCGGAAATGGCGCGGAACGCCGCGGCCGGAGCGCTGAACAGCCTCATGGGACGCAGGCCGGACACGCCGCTGAGCGTGGCGGAGAACGGGTTCAGCCTCGCCCCCGTTCCACCGGACCTGAAACCGCTTGAAGCTTACACCGGGGCGGCTCTTTTGAACCGGGTGGAACCGCGCGCGCTCGACCTGAACGTCAAAGCCGCGGACCTGTCGGCCGCTCTGGAGAAGGGGAAACGCCTTCCGGTACCCGAACTGGGGTTCATACGCGGCAGCGACGGCGGAACGGGCTACTCCAGGCTGTTTTTGGGGTTTGAACTGCCGCTCTGGTACGACAATAAAGGCGAAATAAAAAAAGCGCTGGCGCATAAGGACGCGCTGGTATACGGGCGGTCGCGCCTGGAGCTGGCGATACGGCTGGAAGTATATAACACCTGGCTGGAACTGGGGCTGGCTCAAAAGCGACTGGCGGCGTCGAGGGAAACCGTGTTCCTGCTCAACGACCTCAGGCGTACGGCGTCGCAGGAGTACCTGTCCGGCAAAATAGACCTGGCGGCTTTTTACGAAACCAACCGCATCTTTCTGGAAGAGAACGTGAATTATCTTGATGCATTGAAAGAGTATTACGAAAAGAACGCGCAAATGGACGCAGTAACGAACAACGGGGAGGAAAAATGAAGACTCTGATCCATATTTTAGCCGTAACGGTACTGATAGGCGGCTCCGGCTGCGGCGGCAAAGCCCCGGAAGAGCCGAAGGAAAACGCCGCGGCCGAAAACGCGGATAAAACCCCGCAGCCCGCCGGCCGCCTGGAAGTGTCCGCCGAGGCGCAGAGGGAGAGCGGTCTGAAGACCGAAGTAATGAAACGCGTTTCGGTCCCGGAAACTTTTCAGGCCATGGGGCGCGTTATGCAGGACGCGCAGAAACCGCACCATATAACGGCCGGACTGTCCGGCAGGCTGGAGACCCTTTCAGTCGCGCTCGGGCAGGCGGTAACTCCCGGCGAGATCATGGCGGTGATACAGCCGCTTTCCGGCGCCGCCGTCCAGGTGACCACTCCGCATAAAGGAATAGTGACGGCGGTCCACGCCGGCGAGGGGGACCAGGTGAACGAGATGAGCTTCCTTTTTACGATAACGGAAGTGGACCCGCTCTGGGGCGTTCTGGACATCCCCGAACGCGGCCTCGAGCAGGTCAGGACCGGACAGAAGGTGGAGATAAGAACGGCCGCTTACCCGCGTCAAACGTTCAAAGGGGAGATAGCTTTTATCTCTCCCGAGATCGATACCGTAAGCCGCACTGTAAAGGCGCGGGTGACGATAGAGAACCCCACCGGCCTGCTGAAATTCGGGATGTTCCTGGACGCTTCCGTGCGCACCGGCGCTTACTTCCAGGGAGTGGCGGTACGCGCGGACGCAGTGCAGAACGGACCGGCCGGAGTTTTTGTCTTCGTCAAAACCGGAGAAACCGGTTTTACGCCGAGGCCTGTGGTGACGGGGCGTGAGAAGGACGGATCGGTGGAAATAAAAGAAGGCCTGGCGCCCGGGGATAAGGTGGTGGTGGAAGGGGCCTTCCTGCTGAAATCCGAAATGATGAAGGCTGAGATGGGGGAGGACTGATATGCTCATTAGTTCCATATATTTTTCCATTCGCCATAAATGGCTGGTGCTTTCCGCCGCTTTTATAATAGCCTGTGTCGGGGCGGCCGCGCTGCGCACACTGCCCATAGACGCCTTTCCCGATGTGACCAGCGTGCAGGTGGAGATAGTTTCCGTAGCGCCCGGCAAGTCCCCGCTTGAAGTGGAGAAGCTGGTGACCTACCAGGTCGAGAACTCTCTGCGCGGTTTGCCGGGCCTGACGCAGCTGCGTTCAGCCTCCAAGTATGGGATCTCCGTGGTCACGGTCGTCTTCAAAGACGGTACGGACCTGTATTTCGCCAGGCAGCAGGTGTCCGAACGCCTGACCGAAGCCCGCGAGAAGCTGGGCGGTGACATAGAAATAACCATGGGCCCGCCTGCCACGGCCATGGGGGAGATCTACCAATATACGCTTGAGACCGGACGGGAAACCGAAACACCGGAGCAACTCGCCGAACTGCGCACCCTTGAGGACTGGGTGGTTTCCCCGATACTTAAAAGCGTGGATGGTGTGGGAGATATAAATTCCTTCGGCGGCTACATAAAGGAATACCAGGTCGTGGCCTTGCCGGACCGTATGACGCAGTACGGCGTAAGCCTGAAGGAACTTTACGACGCTATCGGGCGCAACAACTCCAACGTTGGCGGCGGCCTTCTGGAGGCGTCGGGCGAGCAGCTGCTTATAAGAGGCCTCGGCCTGATAAAGAACATAGGCGAGCTTGGGGAGATCGTGGTGGCGGACCGGGGCGGCACACCTGTGCTGGTAAAAGATCTGGCCCGCGTACAGGAGGGGCATGCCGTGCGTCAGGGCGCTTCCTACATAAACGGCGAAAAAGAGGCCGTGGGCGGCGTGGTAATGATGCTGAAAGGCGGGAACAGCCGCGAAGTTGTGGGCCGCGTTCAGAAAAAAGTTGCCGAGATAAATTCCGGCACGCTGCTGCCGCCAGGGATGAGGATATCACCGTTCTACACGCGCGACACCGTGATAAACAGCAGCGTGAAAACCATAGTCAAGGCGCTCGCTGAAGGCTCCGCGATAGTGGTGATAGTGCTTTATCTGTTCCTGCTGAGTTTCAGAGGCTCGTTCGTGACCATAATGGCTCTGCCGCTGGCCTCGCTGCTGACCTTCCTGGCCATGCGTCATTTCGGTATGACGGGCAACCTGATGTCTCTGGGGGGGCTGGCCATCTCCATCGGTATGATAATCGACTCCACCATAATACAGGTGGAGAACGCGCTGCACCACCTGAGCCTGAACCGGGACCCGGCGCACCGCGAAAAGTCGGTGGCTGAAGCCATAATAGAGGTGCGCAAGCCCAGTATTTTCGGAGAACTTATCATTGCGCTGACTTTTATCCCGATACTGGCGTTGGAAGGTATAGAGGGCAAGATGTTCGGCCCGTTGGCGCTGACTGTGATGCTGGCGCTGTTCTCTTCACTGCTGTTGTCGCTTACCGTGATACCCGCGCTGTGCGCCGCCGCGCTGCGCCCCGCTCCTGATAATGTCAGCCCGCTGTTGGGGATAGCCGGGCGATCGTACCGGCCTGCGCTCGCCTGGAGCATAACGCACAGGAAGACCGTCCTGGCAGGCGGGGCTGTACTGCTGGCCGCAAGCCTGGCCCTGGTACCGTTCCTGGGCACGGAGTTCGTACCGGTGATGGATGAAGGTTCCTTTGACATGGATACGGGCATACTGCCGGGAGCCTCGCTTGAAACTTCCGCCGGAACCGCTAAAAAAATAGAGCAGATACTCAAGGGATTTCCGGAACTCATCACCGTGGTTTCCAAGACCGGCTGGACGGGGCGGGCAATAGAGGCGCGCGGGGTGGAAAAAACCGGTTTCCTGGGCGTGCTGAAGCCGCGCGGAGAGTGGACCACGGCAAAGAGCAGGGACGAACTTTTCGAGAAAATGCGCGAGGCGCTGGCCGTGATCCCGGGCGTGGTGATAGGCTTCAGCCAGCCTATACAGTGCCGCATCGACGAGTTGGTAGCGGGCACCCGCTCGCAACTGGCGATACGGCTTTACGGCGACGACCTCGATATACTCACCCTGAAAGCGGCAGCCATAGCGGCCGTGCTGGGCGGGATAAGAGGCGCGACCGATGTGGCGCTGGAACGCCAGGGCGGGCAGGCGTATGTGAATATAGAACTTAAACGCGGCATGATCTCCCGCTACGGCCTGAATGTGGCCGACATTAATGATGTGATAGAAACGGCCCTGGGGGGAAAACCCGCGGGCGTTGTTTACGAGGGGGACAGGGCCTTCGATATAACCGTGCGGCTGCCGGAGACCGAGAGGAATTCCCTGGCCGCGCTGGGCGGGATCGTGATCACCGCCCCGTCCGGTGCGCGTGTGCCGCTGTCCATGCTGGCGGACATAAAACGCGCGGAGGGACCGGTTCAGATAGGGCGCGAATTCGGCAAAAGGCGGATCCTGGTGGAGGCGAACGTGACTGACCGCGACCTGGGCGGTTTTGTGGCCGAGGTGCAGGAAAAGATACGCAAAAATGTGCCGCTGCCCGCCGGCTATTATCTCACCTGGGGGGGACAGTTCGAGAACCAGCAGCGCGCCATGAAGAAACTGGGTGTTATAGTTCCCGTGGCCATACTGCTGATCTTCCTGCTGCTGTCCATGACATTCAACTCGCTGCGGCAGGCGACGCTTGTGCTGTTAAACCTGCCGTTGGCCCTTGCCGGAGGGATAGCGGCGCTGTACTTTTCCGGTCAGTATCTCTCCGTCCCCGCCGCCATCGGCTTCATAGCGCTGTTCGGAGTGGCGGTCCTGAACGGCGTGGTACTGGTAACGCATATAAACCAGCTGCGCGCCAAAGGTATGCCTATGGACGAAGCCATTCCGGAGGGATGCCTGCGTCGGATGCGCCCGGTGCTGATGACCGCGCTGATAACCGTGGCCAGTCTTACGCCGATGCTCTTCGCGTCCGGACCCGGCTCGGAGGTGCAGCGCCCGCTGGCCGTGGTGGTGATCGGAGGCCTGCTGACCTCCACCATTCTGACCTTGCTGGTGCTGCCGGCTTTATACGCGTATTTTTCAAAAGGAGAGCGGCCGTCTTAATACAAAAGGTCAATAGGCGCGGGGATCACGACTTTATAGCGGTGTTTTTCTTTTTCTATCTGGGCGCGGGTTCCGGTTTCGGACAGTTCTTTCAGGACGCGGATGAGCCCCAGGCGCCTTCCGGCTATGAAAAGTTCCTTGTCCGCCTCGTTGAGCGCGAGGAATTGGTTAATAATGCCCTGTAACTTTTGATGATCTTCCGGGAGCCGGCCATTCAGTTCAAGCAGCAGATTAATGCGATGGTCGCTCACTATTTCGCTATGATTGTTCTTCAATTCCTTTAAGAGCGCCTGAATTTCCAGCACGGTCTCCAGCTCGGTCAAAGGCTGGAAGTTGCCCTTTAAATATTCGTCGGCCAGCGGCGTGCCTTCCAGCACGAAAGCGCTTCTAAGACGTATATGCGCGGGATCGATCTGAGCCAAAAGCCGTCCCGACTCCAAAGCGTGTTTGGCGGAATATTTTTTGCCCCCGATGCCCGGCATTAAGTAGCAGCAAAGCTCCAGTCCGGCCGCCTTGGCGTTCAGGCATCCGTTGAGCTGTTGTGCGGCTGTGACGCCCTTTCGGATGAATTTTAAAACGTCATCGCTTCCTGATTCCATTCCCACATGTACGCGCGACAAACCGGCTTCACGAAGCCGCCGTAGTTCCCCGGTTTTTCTGACGGCCAGGGTACTGCTGCGCGAATACGCAGTTATCCTTCCCGCGTTAGGGAAATTAGTTCTTGCCGCCGCTATGATCGGGACAAGCTTGTCCACAGGCATCGAAAGCGCGTCGCCGTCCTGAAGGAACACCGCCGCCGCGTTCTGGTTTTCGGGGAGTTTCGCCAGCAGTTCAATTTCCGCGATCACCTCGCGCGGATCGCGAATGGAAAATTTCTCGTTCTTATAGGCCGGGCAAAAAGCGCATTTGTTCCACGGACAGTTCCGCACCACGCGAATAAGCAGACTCCGCCTCTCGCTAGGCGGCCGCAAATTCCCCCGCTCGATTTGGTCTATAGAAGTCATAAATCTTTCACAAAATTTAAAGCCCTGATCCTTTACCGCTTTTCAACGCTTGTTTAACAACATCCGCAACCGAGTTCCTGTCTATCCCGCGTCGCTTGCAATAATCCGACTCGAGCCAGACGGGAAGTTTTTTTGTCCCTTTACTGGAATTACAAGATGCACAGCACCGTGCAATATTCTCTCGTGTAACAATTCTCGCGTCATTGGTAATATGCTCCCACGTCGCGACAGACCTGCGCGATCCATCTGCGGGGGGAAACTCAAGCATTGTGGTTCTGCAGTAGATGCACTTCGTGTCGCGCTGCCGCACCTCACGCTCAAGCCACTCTGGGATACCCCATTTGTTCATTTTATATTCCTATTTCCCAGAGCGGGTGACAGGCATGGGTTGGATCGGGCCGAGGAAGAACCGGCGCGAAGTCGCCGGGCTGGCCGCAGGCCCGATGGGCCCCATGCCTGGCAGGACCCACGAACCCCTATCGGACGTGGGTTACTTTGTGGAGACCTGCAGGGCGATCCGGGTCTAAGCCTCTAATCATAGCTAAGTGATACGCCGCTAACTGGACGTAGACGGCCAGGGGGAAGGGGGAGAACATGTCGGGTACAGGGTCCGGCCCCAGGCTCCAGGTCGCCACCTTCGCTCGCTTCAGTTGGCGTTCCACACGCAGCATCGACGACAACCCCGGCCCCCGGCTCTTCAGCAAAAACGCCGCAAAACCCTTCCCGCTTTGCCGCTCCGCCATCGCAATCGGCCCGTGCAGATAATCCGCCGCCGACGCCCCTTCCGTAAATAACCCCGCCGCTTCCTTGAACTTCAGCGCCCCTTCCAGAGCCACCGGGAACGGAAAACCCCGTCCGATTATCGAACAGCGGTCTATCCCGCGCAATTGATTCATCTTATACCGTATCCCCGCGTCGCGCCGCAGCGCCGAAACCACCGCCTTCGGCACGTTCCGCAGCCCCTTCAGCAGCGCCTCCCCCTGACCGCCGCCCAGCCAGCCCGCCGCCAGAAGGTAAAAACACGCCGCCTGCGTAGTGAATGTCTTCGTCGCCACCAGAAATTCAGAACCCGCGTGCAGCTCGATACAGCGCCCCGCCGCTTCAGCGAGAGGCGACCCCGGATCGTTCGTGATCGCTATCGTCATCGCCCCGGCCCGCTTCGCCTCGCGCACATATTCCACAATATCGGGCGAGCGCCCCGACTGGCTTATCCCGAACACCGGCACGCCCTTCAGCTTAAGGGACTTCCCGTAAAGCGTTTCCACCGAAGGCGCCGCAAGCGCTATTGGCATACGGAGAGTGCATTCCAGCACGTACTTCCCCAGAATAGCCGCGTGATCAGAACTGCCCCGCGCCACCAGCAACGCGAAAGCCGGTTTCGCGCGCCTGAGTTCCGCGCCCAGCTCGCGTACAACGGGCCACTCCCGTTCTATCAGGTTCGCGAGTACCTCCGGTTGTTCGAACATCTCCTGCCGCATATGCGCCCCGCGTACTTCCGTCATAAAGTCCCTCCGGCCTTGGAATCATAACACAGCGCCGCGGCCCCGAGTATCGCGATATTCTCTATCTCGGAAACCTCAAGGCGCAGCCTGCCGACAGCGCGCGTGAAGGCGAAGGAGGACATCGCGTCCTTCATCGCCGGGAAAAAGAACTTATGCGCCTGGCTCACGGAACCGCCGAATACTATCAGCTCCGGGTCCAGCGCGTAGAGTATCGTTTTAACGAGCTCTCCCACGTGCCCCCCGAATTCCTCGAACAGCGCCAGCGCTGCGGCGTCGCCGGATCTCGCCAGCGCGAACATCTCCTTCCCGGAGGTCCCCTGGCTCTTGAAGAACCTGCCGCTGCAATAATCCTCGAAGTTCCCGTTAAGGTACGGCAGCATGCCGAACTCCCCGGCCCCGCAGTTCCGCCCGGAGTAGAGATGATCGTTAAGTATGAGCCCGGAGCCGAGCCCGGTGCCCATGATAAGGCCCACCGCCGAGGAAAATTCTTTCGCCTTGCCGAAATATTTCTCGCCCACTGCAAAACAGTTAGCGTCGTTGTCCACGCGCACCGGGACGCTGTAGCGTTTCTCAAGCAGGCTTTTCAGCGGTACCTCTTTCCAGGAGGGGATATTGGTGGTGTCGTAAATCACGCCTTCCGCCAAGTCCACGAGGCTTGGGCAGCCGACGCCGATGCCCTCAAGACCCGGAACCGCAGCCTGGTCTATGAGCCGGTAAAGTTCCTCAAGTACCTTGTCCATGGACGCGCCGCCGTCTATCGCAGCGGCGGCAGACTGCACGAGCGCGCCGTTGTCCACCCGGCCCGCCCTGAAATTCGTCCCGCCGAGGTCAGCTCCGATGACGCTCATGCGGCCCCCTTCTTCCACCAGGCCCAGGGAGTTTCATTGTTCACCAGCGGCCGGGACCAGACGCCTATGCTCAGAATGTAGCCGATGGAAAGATACAGCACCGACATCCCGGCGCGCAGTCCGAAGCGGTCGCCCAGCCAGCCGATGATCAGCGGGACCACGGCGCCGCCCATGATGGCCGTGCACAGGAGACCCGAGAAGGAACCGTGATGTTTAGCCAGCGAGTTGAGCGCCAGCGCGAAAATGATGGACCACATCACGGAAACGCAGAAGCCGAGCGCGGGGAAAGCCAGGCGCGCCGCGTGTGCCGGGCCGAACAGCGCGAGGCTCAGGCAGGCTATGGAGGCGGCCGAGAAAGCCACAAGCACGCTCCGGCCGTCGAAAAGTTTGAGCAAGGCGAGGCCGAGCAGGCAGCCCATGGTCATAAGCCCCCAGAACCAGGAGACGGCGCTTGCCCCGACGGTCTGCGGATCGAAGCCGTGGTAGGAGTAGAGGAACTGGGACATCCAGTTGGCGATGCCCTGCTCCGTTCCGACATAGGCGAAGATCCCGGCGCAGAAAAGCAGGACGGTGGGGTTCCTAAGCAGTTCCACGTGCGTATCCCAGGCCCCGGTCCTTTCGTCGTCCTTTCGTTCCACGGCGGGGAATTTGACCGCCGCTATCACAAGCACCATAGCCAGCGAAACGACCGCGAAAACCCAATAGAGCGACACCCACGGCAAAGCGGGCGGTACCACCCGCGACAGGGCGTTCACTATCGCGCCGCGGTCGGCGACCCCGACATTGGCCGCGAGATAAGTGTAGACGTACGGACTTATGAAAGAGGCCGAGCCGAAGACCATCTGGCTGAATACGGCGTTGAACGCGTAATTTTTCTCGCCGCCGGCCACCCTAAGCAGCGGGTTTATAGCCACCTGGAGTGCGGCCATGCCGGTTCCTATAAGGAACAGGGACAGGATGGCGACGCGGTAGTGGGGGAAAAGGCCGAACAGCAGCGCGCCGGTGAAGGAGAGCAGAAAGCCGCCTAAAATTACTTTCTTTTCCTTGAACTTCTCCACGAGGACGCCGGAGGGTATGGACATTACGCCGTAGGCGATGAAGAAGGCGAACGGCAGCGTGGCCACGAGCGTCAGGCTGAGCTGGAAACTGCGGATGATGTCAGGGATGATGGGGCCGAGGATATTGGTAAGGAAGGAAATGACAAAGAAGATAATGAAAACCAGTATGACCATAAAGAATGCCTCCGTGCCGTAATTTCAACGTTTACAGAAATTTTCGCAGATCGTATGCGCCACATAGCCCGCCGCGGTAGCGAAAGCCCTGCCGTCTAGATCCATTATGCCCGTGTCCGGATGTACGCCTTCGGAGATTATCCCGCCGTCCCAGTTGCTCGCGCGGAGCACTTTTAACGCCTGCTTGCGCCCCCGCGCCAGCGCCAGGTGGTCGGCAGCGCTCCAGGAGGTGGTGAACGGAAGGCGGTAACTGCCCGGCAGGCCGTATGGGCGGTCCCAGTAGGAATATTTGTAGTTCCTGGAATGCAGCCAGTCATAAGTGCGGATGAACAGCGGATCATTCTCCGGGATAAAACCCAGGGCCGGCAGCAGCATGAGCGAGCCCGGAGGAATGTCGGAGAACAGCGGTTCCTCACCATCCGTGCCGCAGGCGAAGATCGGTCCCCCGGCGCCGGGCGCCTTGTCGAAGACCTCGCGTTTGAGGATGGCGGCGCGAAGCGCTTCGGCGCGCAGCTTCATGTCGCGCGCGCCGTCCGCGTCCTTCAGGCGTTCGAAAAGCCCGGCCAATTCAAGCAGGGCCTTCCAGGTCAGCACATTATCGTAAGTCAGGAACGCCTGTTTCTGATATTCGTCCTGCGAATCCTGCAGAGTGGAATAAAGCCCGGTCTCCGGGTCGAACCGGGAGAACAGGCGGTCGCGCAGGACCGTCAGAGCGGGCTGATGCGACTTCAGGAACGCTTCGTCGCCCGTGCGCCGCACATATTCGGCCGCGGCTATTACCGGAGCCGCCGCCTCGTCGAGCTGAAACCCGTCCTCCAGTACCACGCCGTCGATGAAGCGGCTGTGCGTACCCGTGTTGCGCAGCTGCACCGTCAGGGCGTAGTTCAGCGCTTCCCGGGCCAAAGCTTTGTCTATGTCGAGCAGGCCGGGAAAACTCCAGAGCATCGCGTCCCGGTCCCAGTAGGCGGCCGAAACGTAGTAGCGCGGGCTGCGGGAGGTTACGCCGACCAGTTGTTCGGTGTCGATGGTCCGGCCCCAGGCGTAAAGGGCGGTGAAAAGATAATTCCGGTTCATCAGGAGATCAAGGTCCGCGGTCCCCGTGGTTCGCGTCCGCGTCCGGCACCAGGCGGCCGCCTGCCGGATCACGCTTTCAGCTCCGCCGCGGTCTATCAATTCCCGGAGGGCCTTGGCCGAATGGGAGGCGCTGAATTCCTCCAATCCCGCGCCCAGTATGAAATCAGCCTCGACCGTTTCTCCCGGGGCCAGAACCGCGTCCTTCCGGGCGTCTATGCTCCTGGGTAAGGACCGCGGCGGGATGGCCGTCGCGCTTAGCGAGCCCGGATGTATGAACGACCATGCGAATTGCGTGTCATGCGTGATGAAGCTGAAAACCTCTCCGGAATCCATCCAGGGCGCCTTGGCCGCAACGAGCTCTCCGCGCATAGCCGCCGGCAGATAGGTGACCCGCGCGAGGCTTCCCCAGGAGGCTGTAGCGCCCAGAGCGGCCGATACCGTCTTCGCGCGCCGGTTCGTGAGGCGCATATGAACGAAAGCGGCGCGCGCTCCGGCAGGGGCGCAGTATGTGAGCGTGATCTCGAGGCCGTCCTCAGAAAGACGGGCTTCCGGTATCCAGTACTCTATAAGTTCCCAGGAAGGATTCTGGAACGCGAGTTTTTTCCCGTCCGCCATGAAGTAAGGCCGGAGCACGGGGCTGCCTACCTCTCCGGAGATCTGCAGGAGGCCGCGGTCGCGCATGGAAAGGACGTTGAAGCTTTCCAAAGCGCCGTCCGACGCGCGTATCGTGGGCAGGGCCAGCCATTCGTTGCCCGTGGGGATGACGTCGCCCGGTTTCAGGGAGAGCGGGAAACGGCGGGGCGCATCCGCGGCGGCGAGCTGCCCGGCGGCGAGAAGAAAGGCGGCGGCTAAGGTCTTTGTCAGGGTATTCATATTGAAAACTGCCTCCAGAGATCTACCTGCGTGGACCAGGCGTAACGGCGCAACTGAACTCAGCGGCCGGCGAACGCTTCACGTTCCAGGAGATACATAATGTAAACTCCGGCTCCGTAACCGGTTCCCCTTATAGTCCGCTCAGCGCAGGTCCGTGAGTGAAAAACCGTTCCCGCTCACGGCCGCCGGGCTTATTTGAGCTCAATCGCCTGCGTCAGGCGTATATCCCTTGAAGAGGCGCCTATCCGCATCGTGAATCTGCCCGGCGGCAGGCTCCAGTCATGGATGTTCTCGTCGTAAAACGCGAACGAGGTCCTGTCGAGCTTCAGCGTTACGCGCCGCGACTGGCCGGGCGCCAGTTCCACGCGTTCAAACCCTTTGAGTTCCTGTTCGGGACGCTCTACTTTCGGCATTTCATCGCGCACATAAAGCTGTGCTACCTCGGCGCCGGCCCTGCCGCCCGTATTGGCGATATCGAACGAAACCTCGATGTCCGGCGCGGCGGCGGAAGAGTTCTTCGCGTTTACCAAAAGGTTTGAATAGGAAAAACTGGTGTAGGAAAGACCGTGGCCGAAAGGGAAAAGAGGCTCGATATTCTTTCTGTCGAAGTGGCGGTAGCCTACAAAGATACCCTCCGCGTAGTTCACGGTCTCTTTCCTGCCGGGATAATTCCCGAATGCCGGACAATCCTCCCAGAGTTTCGGAAAAGTCATCGGCAGTTTTCCGGAAGGGTTCACCCGGCCCAGCAGCACGTCGGCTATGGCGCGGCCGCCCTCCTGGCCCGGGTACCAGGCCTGCACGATGGCCCTCACCTTGTCCACCCAGCGGGACATGAGCACCGGCCCGCCGGCCTGTATAACCACGACGACATTCTTGTTGACCTTGGTGACCGCTTCGATAAGTTCGTCCTGCAGCGCGGGCAGGGCCAGAGAGGCGCGGTCCAGGTTTTCTCCTTCAAGCTGGTCCGAGGAGCCGACGAACACGATCGCGGCGTCGCTTTTTTCCGCCTCGGCCACGGCTTCCTCGAAATCGGCTTTGGGTTTCGGCAGCCACGCCAGCCGCGCCTCGGCGCTTCCGCCGCCGTCAAAATATTCCAGCCGCAGGTCGTAGTCGCGGCCGGCTTTCAGACCGAGGCGCCGCGAACGGAGCACGGGCAGCCAGTGGGTCTTCCAGTTGTCGACTACCAGTTTTCCATCCACCCATAGCCTGTCGCCGTCCTCGCAGCGCGTGGCTATCGTATAAGTACCGTTCTTCGGCACGCGCAACCGGCCGGTCCAGCGGACGGAAAAGTTGTCGGCGCCGAGGCGGGGGTCGGGGCGCAGGTCGTCCCATTTGAAGTCTACGCCCGGATCGATACGTGTGAAAGTCGGAGCGCCCTGCAGGTCCTTATTGTCGAAATACTCCGCGAAAAGTCCGGGGCCTTCCCCTTTGCCCGGGGGAGGGGAGAGCAAAGCGGGATCTATCCTGGGAAGCTCTTTTTCCATTACTACGCCCCGGACAAAGCGTATATCGAGCGAGCCGCCGGCGCGCTCGCGCAACCCTTCCAAAGGGCCGACGGAATAGAAAGGTATTACCATGGCGCTGCCGAAAGCGGCGCGGATTTCGTCCGCGCTCGGACCGAGCACGGCCACTGACTTTATCCGGCCGGGCTCAAGCGGCAGTGCGCCGTCGTTTTTCAGCAGGACCACGCCCTCCCGGGCCGCGCGCAGGGCCAGGGCGCGGTGTT
>Ga0172379_10007256_pt1 | contig 14447 bp, 24 predicted proteins | sample GrowelOW334metaG_FD_119756 | JGI IMG/M metagenome (GOLD analysis project Ga0172379, IMG submission 119756) | Groundwater microbial communities from an aquifer near a municipal landfill in Southern Ontario, Canada - Groundwater well OW334 metaG | ecosystem: Environmental > Aquatic > Deep... | reverse complement strand
TTTATTTTCATGCCCAAGATTAAACGCTTCCGGGAAACATGGCGAGCCTTAGGCAACTATCTTTACCCTTTGTATCAAGATAGAGACCCCGAAGATGACACTATTCGAATCCAGTTCAACGGACACAAAGTAGACACGGGGCGATACTCAACGCCCTCTAAAGACAATGTGGACGGAACGGATACGAAAAGAAAAGAAGTGACACCGGGACACCCCCAAGTAAACTTCCAGGCGATTCCCGGCACCTATGATGATAAAAAGACAATGGCTATGAATCGGTTACGGGAGTGTATTATCTCAAAAAGCAAGGACCGCATAATTGCAGCCGTGGACTATTCGGGTGTGGAACTGCGTATTGTCACATCTCTGTCACGGGAGCCTTTATGGATTGAAGAATTCTACCACTGTTCATCCTGTGACCGGAAATTTGATAAGCTGATTGACGAAGAAGGGTTCCCTGTAGCACCCCCTCCCCGCTGCCCCAACTGTGGGTCAGATAAAATCGGGGACCTGCATACCCTTACTGCGATTTCGGTTTACGGAAAAGAAGCACAAAATCAGTCCGATTGGAAAAATCTGCGCAAAAAATCGAAGAGCGCAAATTTTGCCTTGGTGTACGGGGGCGGGGGAAAAGCAGTTCAGCGTGCTGTTGGGGTAGACATCAATGAAGGCTGGCGGATTAAAAACATCTTTGGACAGACATATAAGGGGCTACAACATTGGTGGGATGTAATCAAATCTGAAGCTAAACAACAAGAATATATCCGAACGGCTTTGGGTAGAAAATATCCTTTGCCCGATATCAATAGTGCAGATAAGATGATGCAGTCTAAAGCGGAACGAAACGCCACGAACGGCCCTATTCAGGGGGCATCGGCGGACATCACAAAGACGGCAATGTCCTTAATTTACAAAGAATTTAAAGATCGTGGGTGGCTAGATAAGTGTCAAATGATTATCACCATGCATGACGAACTTGTCTTTGACATAGAAAAAGGCATCGCTCAGGAGGCTCTTAAAGTCATCTACCCCCTGATGACCCGCAACTCGGCCATTAAATCTTTGCATTGGCCTATTGCCCTGACCTGCGATGTGGAAATGGGCTATGATTGGTCCGTACCTTGGGACTTGAATGCCATCACATATGATGAAGTTCGTTTTGTAGAGGATAAGGCGTATGACGAAAAGAAAGCTAAAAAGGCGGGATACGAATGGGAGACCCTGACACAGCGACTACCTAATGCCCTACAGGGATATTTCGTTTTTGACAATATTGAGACGCCGGTGTCCCCCTTAAGTATTGCACCTCCTACTCCAAAAGTGTCAACTGCAATGTCCGTTGATACTTTCGAACCCGGGGATGTTTACACCTATCAGTTGAAGTCTACCCTGACACCTGCAACTATTCAAAAGCTTTCTAAAGTGATCTACAAGACTTACAATCAGGGGACACAAAGATTGAGGATTCTGACTAACGATGGGGTAGAGTTAACAGGGTGGGAGTCCCCCTTGCTAGGAGAAGGGCAAACGGATATTAGAGTAAATGCAAGCTGGTTTGCAACATTAGCACAGGTGGAATCATTATGATGTTCCCATTACGAGAAGTTGGACATTTGTTTATCTGTGTCCATTGGAAAGTATTTCCGATACTACATAAAGAAGACCCTAAATATGGAACATGGCAGAATGTCTGTAATAAGACTGTTATGGATGAGGGGTGCAAAACCTGTGTTCACTGCCGGGAATGGGTCAAGGATTCAGGGACTATGTTGGAATATTTAGTAACCTTGGATGGGAAACTAAGAACCCCGATTGTAGATGGTGCTACGTTAGAAAACCTATATTCTAGTAATAGAGTCAGGAAAAAACGATGACTTTACAGCAAAAAATTGAAGAACTACGAAATCAGACCCCAAGAAGCAAAGACTTCTTAAACAACTGTTTAACCGATATCAAAGCACAGCCCTCAGAAGCTAAAATGTTTCAGGAGACATTCTGTGCACGATGCAAAAACATTGTATGCCGACATGCTAAGGGCCTGAACGACTCTTTTACGAATCGGGTCAATACACAAGTAGACCGCTTCTTTAATCCTACTACAGCGAGCCCAAGTCAATTTCAGATAGCAGACTTCCGGGATATGGTACGGGAGGCTTTGCGCCTTGAGATATCGGATAGCAAACAAGATTGGGAAATCCCGGTAACTGACGGGGTAGACAAGAATGTCAAGCCTAGTATTGCTAACAGCATAGGGGATTCCGCTAAGACATTGGCTGAATCCAGGGGGAAAAGCATAGAACCTTCCCCTGTTATTGTTAGTCCCCCAGCGGCTATTAAAACACCGGATAAGCCTGCCCCACCCATTCCAGAAAAGCCTATCCAGTCAACTAAAGGAATTGTAATAGGGGAGGGCCCCGCACCGAAACAGGCTATGCCCACGGTGAAAGACCCTTGGGAAGTGCCTACTGAAAAGATTGTCAAGCCCGGAACTAAAATCAAATTAGGGAGCTAAAATGTCATCGGAACTAGTGGATATGATCTTACAGACTTCATTTGATGAAATCCCCGAAATAAAGAAAATGGTACAGGACTCGGGGAAGAGCGATTCCGAGGTTCTTGAAACCCTAAACAAGATTGATGTTTTCTTGAAAGATCATCCTGAAAAGATCGAGTCCCTAGCACAGCAGCTAGCTAAGATACCGGATTCCCTGTTCCAAAGTAAAACCAACAAACTACCCAAGCTTAACCCTTTGTACGAGGCTGCTGTCCTTGAGCGTCTCCAGTTTGACGGGGATATCCCGGAACTACGAACCGCCCCGCTGCCCCAAGACACTAAGCCCGCCGTTTCGGTAAATACAATGGCACGCAACCCTGTGGCTATCGGTGACATGGTATCCAAGGCGTCTGATGATATGGATGCTAAAGTACGGGAACATGAGGCTCGCCGGGTTTCCCAATTGGAACAATTCTTTGCATCCAAGGGTATGTCGAACGACTTGGTTCTGATTAAAAAGCATGCGGAATTGGTTCAACGTGTTGGGGAAGATCGTGCTAAAGAACTAATGCTATTAGGGTCTGCGGAAACGGATTACCCGGAATACAGACGTGGGCAAGTTTCTGAAAAAGCAAGTGTCCCGGTGCCCTCAGGTAAAGACCTGATGAAAATGACACCTGCTCAGATGAAATTCCAGGCATGGAAATTCTTGTCCACAACGCAGGGAAGAACGTCTGCCTTGTTTGCCATACAAGAGATTGTAAGCACAACACTGACAAATGCCGGATATGATGTTCGGACAAAAGAATATGACCCCTTAGACAAGACGTACCCTATCACACATAAGGCAGAATGGTCTATCTCTATTATGAATACTATGTCTGCACAGCCCTTGTTTTCAGTGGTGGATGTGGCTGCTAAGGTGTTAGCCTCTCGTCTATTAGAACAGGCTCCTGATAATACTAAGCCCCTAGTCTTACTTATTAAGCCGTTGAACAAAATAAGTGATCGCTTAGTCGGATGGGAAGCCTTGATTATTAACCCGGTGGTAAGGAAAACCTTGCAATGAAACAAGTATGGACGTTTGTCATAAGGGGATCTAATCTAATAGAGCTATCTCTCCCTTTCAACCCTGTGCTATCTCATACCGGGGATCACATGACAGTTTGGAAATTGGTTGCCACCGAGGCAGTTGCCCATGCGGCTCGAACTATTATTGAAAGTGAAAATCTGTCGGTAGAGTGTTACAACGATAATAGCTTGTTGGATGAGATTACATTGTCTGATTAAAGGACAAGCAAATAAACTATAAAGCACAAAAGGAAAACCGGAGTAGTTACAATTCTGGTTTTCCTTTTTATTTTTTATGCTTAGTAGAACATGGAGGTAATTTAGATGGCTTTAATCGCAGGAGAATGGTGGTTTACTGAGAACGGAACAAACAACTTGAAGGGTGTGGAAGGGGATGAAGATAACCCTATCTTACTTTCAGATGAGTACATTTATGATTTCATTAACCAGATACCAGCAGCAAGGGAATCATTTTTCCGACTGTTGCCAAATATGTTGCCCCTAGAACGTGAACGATTGCAACGTATAGCAGCATCTGCTCCTGAGGTAGACCCCCGTGTTGAGTCGGATGCCATTATGAAAAAGTGGGTATCGGCGGGTATTCATATATTAGGCCCACACGGGATTAGGTAGAAACATGTTACAGAGTAAGAAATTTGCGGCGTTTTTGATTGCAGAAATTCTGTGGAAAGTAATTATTGTTTGTATGCTGATATTTGAAACCCCTACGATAGCAGTGTTAGTTGCGGTTATAACGGCGGGTGCTGTGGAATGTTTATATATCGGGAGTCAGGCAGCCTTGGACAAATACCTCAAAGGAGCAAAGGGAATCATCAATGAAATTAAAAATCCTGTTTAGTTTGATAGTCTGCTTGGCTTTGATGGGGTGTCAAAAGCAGATTGTTCGGGACTTGTCCGTATACTCTGCGGATTTGTCTTTCTATGAAAAAGCTTCAATGGATGCCTCTTACAAATTAGAACAATTTATTTCCCTACATTGCACCTGTACTGAGGGTACTGAGGGGGCTTTCATAACGCCTCAATGTAAACAAGCGGCTAATACAGTTCTGATAATCAAGTATAGATTACCCTGGCACATTTCAATGTCCCGGTACAATGCAGGGTTATCTTCTGTCCGTCCGTCAAAAGTACCCCCAAGTGTTCCGATGGAGTCCGCCCTATGCCCGTAAGCCAAACTGAAATAGACAGCCTATTATCTGTATTAGATATAAAAGAACAATGGCAAAAGACGATCATGTCTTTTATTATTCAGCAGATTCAAACTCACGGGATAGAGGGTCTAATGTTTTCTATCCAAGCCTTGAAAGATTTGGTCGGGGGGCAGGTAGTGAATTTCAATTCTGTGGATTTGAAAACAGCTTCTGATTTGTTAGCGGAACTGCAAAACATGGAAGCGGACAAGAAAAAGAAGATTAATGATTTTATTACCAAAGTCGGGGAAGTTTTAGGTGTATTACTGGTAGGGATTTTAAGGGGAATACTGTAGAAAATGAATGTTACAATGCGGGTTGTTAAGTACCTTCCCAAGAAACTATATGGGTTTTTAGAAGATGAACAGGGAAGTCAGTATTTCTTTCATTTGGGAGCATTTAGCCCAACCTTGAATTGGTTGGAAGTCCCACCCCCAATCTTAGGGGAACGGGTTACGGTGGAGATACAAGCTACCGCCAGACAGGCAGATAAGCCGTCTCCCCGCGTCCTGAAAGTAGTTCGGTCGGACAAGCCTAAGAAGGTTCAAGGGGTGCTTGAAACCTTTGACAGCCAAAGAGGGTACGGATTCTGTAAAGGATTGGATGGGGTATCCTACCATATCCACATCAGTGAACTGATAGAAGATCGGATTCTGTTGCCCGGGGACAAGATTGTGTTTTTTGCAGGGACACGGAAAGAGCGACCCCGTGCTTGCCACATTAAGAAAATATAATAAGGACTTTTCTGAATGAAAAAACAGATACTGGCATTGCCCGAAACCCCAGCACAAAGAATAGATTTACCCGAAACAAATATGTTTGGGGGTGCCAATCCTAACGGTATGTATGTCCCTATGACAGAAGATGAGCGGGAGGTAATCACCCGGCTTGTCGAATCTAAGGACTTGCAACTTGTCATTCATGGCTGGGGCCATTTGGACAACCCTAATATTATTGTGGGGGATCATCGTATTGGTATTCGATTTCGCCTAGATTTCAATGCCCCCGCTGCCCCCGTAGACATTTACTACTTTGACCTGGAGTTACGGACCTATTCGGGATTGACCATTTTTAGAGAAAAGATGCCTATCCATAATGGCCCCGCACAGGTTTGTGCTGGATTGTTTGTCGAACTCATCTGGGATATTGCAGTCCACCACCTTGACCCGAAAATTGTTAAACAAGTAAAGCCTGGGGCTATTGGTTTAACTTCTCGGCGTTTGGATACCACAACGGGAGATGCTACTTTTGATGGCAACATGAAATTGTCCGAAACTCAGCGTAACTACTTAGCACACTTGGAAGATAATTTCAGGAAGCAACGTGCCGAAAAGGATAAGCAACTGCTTGATGGCATGAGGAAACAAGATGGAAAATAGTCAGCGCAAAAAGGCGGCGAGCCTTTTCCAGAAAAAGTTTGCCTATCAGAGATATTCATTGCACGACCCGGAATACAATTATCGTGAGATCGTTAAGCAAATGTTACTAGTTGAGGAGCACTTAGCCAACCCTAGTAAAAATTGTCAAGATTGCGTGTCCAAACACCTGATGTCAATAGAAGCATTAGCAGATGAATCTTTTCAGCTAGCGTCCTTAGATGCTCATGCCAAGGTTTCAGAGATTTTGCGGGAATGTGCTTTGCGGTGGATTGAAGAGGTGGACTGGACGTTTCAGGATGTGAGTAAGAACTTAGCACTCAAAAATAAGATTCGGGAAGTACGTAAAGATTTGATGCCTTTTGTAGTAGTTCCAGGGAGAAAATAATGTCCGAATGTAATTGCACACAAAATAGTAATCCGGGGACTATCGAAGTAATCACAGGGTGTATGTTTTGCGGGAAAAGCGAAGAACTGATCCGACGCCTGAATAGAGCCAAAATTGCTAAATATAGTGTAGTGGCTTTCAAGGCGGATATTGACAACCGCTATAACGCAGACAAGGTGACATCCCATACCCAGAATACATTTGAGGCAATCAATGTCCCTATCAATGAACCTTGGAAAATCTTAGGGCATGCTTATCCACAATATGCACCGACCAAGACAGTTATCGGGATTGACGAGGGTCAATTCTTTGACACAAAGTTAGTGTCCGTTTGCGAGGATTTGGCCGAACGTGGATACAGTGTTATCATTGCGGGGCTGGATATGGATTACCGGGGAATCCCGTTCGGGCCTATCCCCGCCTTACTTGCTATAGCGGATAGGGTTGACAAATTAACCGCTATTTGCACAGAATGCGGCCAACCGGCTACCCGTACCCAGCGCTTATCGGAATCTCAAGACCTAATCCAGGTGGGGTCTTCTGACCGCTATACGGCCAGATGCCGGAAACACTGGTCAATCTTGTAGAAAGATACGTCCAAAAATTCGGTATTTTGTGAAATACCCCCTAGTGTTACCCTAAATTAAAAGGTATTTGGAATTGCAGCCCTGATGCGGTGTGACATAAAAGTCATACTACTTCTGAGGTTTTCGGGCCCCGTATAAGGTCCCGTATCTTTATAATTCTCAATAATATTAACTGGTTAGCCTGTCTTATTCATACTTCAAAAGGTACATTTCTGGGGGTTCGTATTCAATATAACCCATAGCAGGGTTATTTCCTGTAACACCTTGTAATTCCTAAAAAATAAAAAGGGTACCATTTTATTTTTTAATCCTTGTTAACCCTGTGTAGTGTTAGGAGCAAAGGATTTTGTAGTGAGTGCTTTTAATAACGGTTAATGAAAGGATACGGAGGAAAATATGTCGTCGTCATTGTTACTGAATCTGGCCATTGGGGATGCGTTCGGGTTCGGGCGGGAATTCGCCAAGATGGACTTTATTGGGGAGACGAAGGGGGTCATGGAGTATGTCCAGAACCCTGAACTTCCCGATCAGATCCCGGGGCATTATTCGGACGAAACACAGATGACCTTGGCCATCATGGAGGCCATTGTCAACAAGACCCCGGCGAATGCCCAGGCCCTGCTGGGGGCCCTGTGGAGTGCCTATCACCGAGATCCGCGCCCCGGCTATTCCAAGGGGTTCGGAGGGTTGCTTAAGAAAACAACCAGTCCGCAGGAATTCGCGGCACAGATCCTGCCGCACAGCAGCCACTGTGGTTGCTTGGCACGCTCCTGCATGTTCGGACTTATGTCCGACATGGAAAAAGCAATCGACCGAGCCATGTGGGTTGCCAGTCTGACCCATGCTACCCGTTCCGCCATGTATGCATCGGGGGCTGCAGCAGCAGCGGTGTGGGCGATGCGCAACAAGATTGGCAGGCCTAACCTGCCTAAGTTTATCGATGACCTGTTTCCGGGGTTCAACCTTCAGACCGACGTGGGCTGCGGAAAGTGGGTGGAGAATGACGCAATGGCGGTGTTGAAGGCGGCGCTGTACGCCGTCTGGCGTCCGACCATTGACAGTGGAGAGGTGTTCGGCATGACCGGTGTCCTGACCTGCTCGGTTGAATCCGGTGGTGACGTGGACTCGGTAGCGGCAACGGCGATGGCCATTGCCTCTCAGGTCCCGGACGACGAGTTGATCAAGAACCTGCCTGACAACCTGTTCCTGGGACTGGAGAACGGGCCCTACGGAGCCTTGTATCTGGCGGACTTGGAAGAGAAGTTCTGCCAGATGGTCGAGGCCCCCCTGCCCGATTACGGACAACTGGAGCCCCTTCGCCGGGAAGCCTTGCTGAAAGGCAAGTAACACCTCCTTATTCCCGGTTAAAGAATGCCCGCCGTTGTGAAATGACAATGGCGGGCATTTTCTTTTTATTTATTTAATAACATACATTATTAGTGTTATTATGTTTATCATGCTTAGGAGAAAAGCAAATGGCAAATAAAATTCCTGGTGGGTTGGCTGAAAACAAATCCAAATCTGATTTCAACGTTAAGGATTTGGAAAAGGGTCAGAAAGTTGAAATGGAACATACTGAGGATAGTCAAGTGGCACTTGAAATCGCTATGGACCATCTAACGGAAGATCCTAAATACTATGACAAACTCAATACGCTTGAAAAGCAGGGCAGCCGTATGCTATATGCCCGTGTAGTTGAGGCTACAATGGTCTCTGACCAAACGTATAACCCGTTCTTCGGGTGGTTGGGCAACCGAGATAAACTCGTGCCCATCCTGTTCAAAGAATTGCGGAATGCCGCGTCTAAGGCAAGCCCCCGCACTCCGCACTATATTAAAGCGGCTGTAGTTGGGTTTGTATTTGCCATGCTGCAGGAAAGAACAATGGGCATGGCTAGCTTATTGACAAAGCTGGAATCCTTGTTTGGGCGCTTAGCCTTCGATCCCGATATGGAAACTGGGCGGGAAATTCTGTACAAGTATGAAAGATGGTTCAAGGGGCCATTGCCTTTACGTAGCTTGCAGATGTCCGCAATTGCCCTAGAACTGCTGAACAGAACCCCTGGGTTAGCTGCTTTAGCAAACAAAGTCAGTGAGCTTCTGTCTAATAGTGGTAAGCTGAATGACTATATGCTGAAGGTTGAATTAGAAGACGAATTAGCAGCCAACGAAGAGTAATCATGCCTACAAATGTTGTGCACACACCCCGGGATGAAGAGAAATGGAATAAGGCTAAAGAATTAGCTAAGGCCCAAGGGCACAAAGAGGATTACGCTTATATAATGGGGATATACAGAAAAATGAACCCGTCTCATGAATTCAAGACAGCGAATGGTACTAGCTTCGGGGTAGTCTTATTACCACAGCTATTGGGTTGCATGCAGGCTATGTACCATATGCATTGGATATCCCATTGGAAAGTCAAGGGGACTCCTTACTATGGGGATCACCTGCTCTTCCAACGCCTCTATGAAAGCATGCCAAATGAGATTGATGGCTTAGCTGAAAAGATTGTATCCATGTATGGTCCGGATATTATTTGTCCCAATAAGCAAGCATCCTATATCCAGAAATGGATCAGCGAATTTATGAGCACGTCATCCGGATCAAACTCAGACCCCAATATGGGAATTATTGATCGTCAGTTGAGCATGGAAAACCGTTTCCAGAACATCATCAAAGTCGTCTATAAGAAATTAGAAGCCGCCGGGGAACTATCCTTGGGGTTGGACGACTTCCTACAAGCCTTAGCCAATGCGCATGAAACCCATCAATATCTGTTACGTCAGCGCGGTCGGGTTATTACGGCTTACAAGAAACGTGCAATGGATCATCCATCTGAAGAAGCAAAGAGGGACTATTTACACGAACACCCGAATGCTGATCCCGCCGACCATAAGGTTGAACAGAAAACCAAACTAGATCCGCACACTAAGATTGATCAGGACCGTGCAAAATCTTTGGACACAATGACTAAGAAATTGGGTATCCCTAAGGAAGATGCAGAACTCCTGATTAGGAAATCTGAGAAAGGTGGTTCTAAATACTCTGATGAACATGCTTTCAATTATCTTTTCCCGAAAGCAAAGAAATTTGATTTTAGGGATCTGGCAATGGCATCCGAATATTCAGATGAAAAGTTGAAATCCCAATATGGAATTTCAAAAAAAGAACTGGATAAATATTATGCACTGTCCAAACATCTATTCCAAGCTGAGTCACGGGGTGCAAAACAAAGAAAGCTGAAAGACAAAATGAAAAAGAAATCCAATCTATTCTAATAGCAACCCCCATAAAAAGATAAAACCCGCACATGCCAGTTCAATTGTGCGGGTTTTTCTATTTCTGGCAAAGTTTACTGGCTTTGCCCGGTCTTATTCACTTACTGCTTACTTACTCACATATATTCTCTAACTTCCTCCCGATGCCTTGTCAGAAAGTGGACTCGCTAAGGGCTTACTCGGAAAACTATAACCAATTTTAAGTTTAATCGGTTATACACATTTAACTTCCCTTTCCCCTAATCTGTTGAGCAGGCCGTAGTGATGCTGCGGTGCGAGGGTTTATACTCATCCCAGTTAAACGGTTGGCGTAAGCTGTGCGATAAGGCATATAATTCCCCTCTTTTGCTTTCCCAAAAAGGCATTGCCATCTTCGCCACTGTTTTCTTACAGACGCGCTGTAGTTATTTTCTTGAGCATATCCGAAGCGTCTTTTTTTTAGTATCCAAATCTACGGTAGCCTAGACGTTGATTCCAGTTGTCAAAAAGATATTTGACAATGTTTTCTTGATCCGTGAAATATTTCCCCGTTGTGACCTTATGAAACGACAGTTTATTGGCCTTCATCATGGTTTTGTCATTATCCGTAAGCAAACAGCTATCCACAACTTCCCCAACATGATCCAATGCACAACTATCTGCATCCGGGGCCAAAGGACAATCGTCAAAGCCGTGTAAACAGGCTCCCGGACAACAATTGGGTAGCACTTTATTAATCATTCTATTCCTTGACTTCCACAGCCGCGTTGAAGCCGCGAATGAAAATTTTGATATCCCTGATAAGTCCCGGTCTCGGAAGCCACTCGCAATACCTATCAATGTTGATCTCCAAGAACGTGTAATTCGACTTTTCGAAAAGTATTGTAACGACAGTTCCACTAAATTCTTCGGCAAGAATTTTTGAAAGCCTTTCCGGTTTTTTTGTTCTTTGTATAAACAATCCTAAACTCCTATTTTGATTCCTCTTTACACCAACAGCATTCACCCCCACAGCGATGGTGAGCACAGTGCGGGCACGGTTGCTCAATAGGCTGTGTAAGGGCCGCAGCGGCCACATAGCCGCGTTTACCAAGAATCTTGAAGCATGACACGCCCCCGATGTCCCGGGGGCCGTCTATGACTTCGTTGTAACTTTGAGTGACAGGACCCCCAATGACGGCGTGGTAGTCCACGAAGTCCCCTACTCGGATATTACTCTTCGATTCTGTCATCCAATCCCCTATCCGTTGAAATTCCGTACTGGTTCCAAAATTGTCATAGAGTTACCAGTTTACCTTTTACCCAACCCCTTTGGAGAACGACCGTCCAACACAGTCGTTCCTCTGGAGACTCCCCATTCATACGCCAGCAAATGGACAGGAGCGGGTGATGTTTGCGGTGGGTGCGTAAGGTCTCCATTCTGGCATAATTCAGGGCTCTCTGTTTACTGGAAAACTGAGTGTCGTGTTCTTCATGAAGATGTATCCACAGGGGTTTGTTTTTTGATCCCATGCTATACCTCGAAAGTGTCAATGGGAATCATTGCATCCGTGTAGAACGTATCAAATTCGGTGTCGGTCCCGAATTTCTCCATGTACATGTCAATGATATCCTGGCTGCCCTTTACGGGTTTCAGAGCGAATTTGCTGCCTTCCCCACCCAGACGAAGGCTGCTCTCAATTGAACGAACCGCAGCGGACACTACTTTGACCGCATCGGTGTCGTAACAAGAAGTTCCGCACACTTTCAAGGGGACCATGAAACCCTTGCCTCCGTCCACGTACTCCACGGGGACTTTGCAATAGCATTCACCCTTAGAATTGAAAAAGTGCATGGTGTGGGTGTATTGCATGTTACGATCCTTTCAAGTTCAAGTTTAAGTTTCCAATCCCCTATCACAAGTATACTACACGGGATTAGGCAGGATTAAAAATTAAATTTGGGGGTCAGTTACTGAAACTTGCAAGGTGCATGCTTAGAAGCAAGCACTCATGTGCGGCTGGCCATCTTGCACTATTATGATACGCCCTACCACACGAACTGATAATAGCTATCATCCTATTCTTCAAGGTGGGTCAAGTCCACGCCCAAGGCCAACAGAATTTCTTGGGCCTGGGTGTACACATAGAGATAGTGGTTCTTGATGTGCATTTCCGCCTTCTTCATGGCTTCGGGCAGATCGAGGCCGAGTTGTGCAACTCCTGAAAAGGCACCAGGAAGACGAAAGCTGTATCCCGTGACGGTCTTATTCTTTCCCCGGTGGATAGGATAGATGCGGGCACTGATATCTTTTCGAATCCAATCTTCCCCATCCTGAATCCAAGCATTATTCATTACTTTTCCCTCGCTCATTCCTCAACATCCTTATTTTCGATAGCCGCATCTAACCAGCCAAGTTGCCATTCTCGGGATTCACCCCCACTGTAGGGATTCTGTTTTTCTTCATCCCCATTGTAGTAAGCATTCCGCCCGTCTTCATACGCCCTGCTCTCCATGATCTTGCCCTTTAGTTATCCCATACAGGTAGACTACACGGTTTTTGGTGGAATTAAAAGGGCTTTCCATTTTTCATTTAAGGATGCCTGAACTTCAAGGATACGAAACCCTGTTATGTTAAAGTTAGTGGTGTATTTCTGAAGTCCAATTTTGAACTTGGTGAAGGTTTTTGCCCTCTCTATGAACACCTGTATAACTTCATCTGGGGGATATTCGTTCAAGAAAATGCCGACACTCAGGTAAGAATATCCAGTAATGCCTGTACCCGGCTCATAACCGCCTTTCCCGTCATTCACCCACCCGGGTGTCGTCAGTATAATCATAGGGGATCTGTCGGGGACATCATCTGTGTCAGTAACGACATGGACAACGTTGTCTTGTGTCCATGCTTGAATATCCTTCGGTACTTCTTGCTCGAACATGTCCACGAACTCTTCACCATGTCCGGATTCTCTCATCTGTCCGGTCATATGAGCACACAGTTCATCTTCGAAATTACCGGCGTACTGATCGGTATCAACTACGAATAGAAACTCGCACTGCGGAATGAATTCCATCTCTATCATTTTGTTAGTCTCCTAGTTACGAATTGAATTTACTAAGATAATCATACCTTACATATATTAGTGGGCTATGAAAGATATGTTTCTCAGCTTCAGGCCATCTATCTTTGACTACAAAACAAGAGTACAGGATAAGACTCAGAGTGGATCTGTTTTGTAGAATAGCGTATTGTGTCTTCAAGAAGCTGCTTGAAGGCGGGATCACTCATGGTAGTCAGAATATCCTGAACTCCTATATGGGCTTTTTCGTAACTATACAATGGGGATTTCACCGTTCTCTTCTTTAAAACTCCAGCACTTTTCTCCATCAATAATCGACCATAGGGGCTGACCCCTATGGCGACACAGGTTGGTGTCATTGGCCGAACTTTTGTAGACGTACCCGCAGCCTTTGCACTGTGAGGGCATGGCGTTTTTAGTATCAGGGTAGTAAGGGGAATATCGTCTTACTACTGGTTCTTTTTTGGGTTTTCTCATTCATCATACTCATCTTCATCATTCAGATGATCATCTCTTCCGAGAGTATATCCCTCAAGACCTTCGGCCAGTTGAAGCGTTTCCGGAATATTCTCGATCAGACTTCCGTTTTGTTTTTCCCGCTGTATACAGGACATCCCATATGTAGCCATGACCGGGCACGGGGCTTCATCGGTGCCGCAGACATCATTCTTCATAAGAAACATTCTGCACAAGGGGCAATATTTCTCATCCTCGAAGAATCTTTCCTCAGCACTATCTTGTCCCTTGGTTTCCAGAACACGCTTGTAGTCTCTCCATATTTCAATGGTTTCCGCTATGACCCTCGTAACTTTTTCCTGTGTGTAATCTCCTATGTCCTCTCTACCATCTTGTGAATATGCATAGTAATGAATGTCATACATTGTTTCTTCCCCCTTAAATCTTATTTCATTGTTCTGTCCAAGACCCGATATTGGATGGCTTCCGAAACGTGAACCGCTCGGATGTTTTCTGAGTCATCCAGGTCTGCAATGGTCCGGGCGA
>Ga0172379_10007255_pt1 | contig 14448 bp, 11 predicted proteins | sample GrowelOW334metaG_FD_119756 | JGI IMG/M metagenome (GOLD analysis project Ga0172379, IMG submission 119756) | Groundwater microbial communities from an aquifer near a municipal landfill in Southern Ontario, Canada - Groundwater well OW334 metaG | ecosystem: Environmental > Aquatic > Deep... | reverse complement strand
GCAAGTGGGACTATATACTGATTCTGATGGCGATTCAGATATATATATGTATGACAAAGCACATGCAAACACCGTTGTGATTGCCTCTAATGGGGACAGTTATCTAAATGGCGGCAACGTCGGCATCGGGACAACCAACCCGGGAGCTGCCTTGCATGTGGAAGGAGCAACTACCGTAGGTTTCATTGTCAAAGCCACAACTGCTTCCAGTTATTCCAGACTTATGATTCAAAATGACCAAGGAGTAAATGCCTATGGCCAAATGATTACTTATGGTTCAATTTCAGTTGCAAGTAATTTTGGACTGACTTTGGCTAATTATTCTGTTATGTCTCAGGTTGGTTCATCGGGCAATGGTTTAATAGTAGGAACAGAAAATGCCAAGCCACTTATCTTTGGAACTAACAGTTCAGAAGCAATGAGAATCTTGTCAGGCGGCAACGTCGGCATCGGGACGACGAGTCCGACTATTTCTGATGGAACGGGATTACATTTAGCAGGAAAGATACTTCGAATAGAAACACCAAAAACACCTACTTCTTCTGGTGCTACTGGAAATATAGGAGAAATTTGTTGGGATACGAAGGCTATTTATATCTGCACAGCCACTAACACATGGAAGCGAATAGCTTTTGAGTCTGGATTATTTACGAATCTTTCACCATCTGAAACTTTAACTATTTCAGAATCCGTATCTATTGCAGTTACATAATTTATGTATAACTAGGTCGAAATTTTTCATAAGCATTTTTTAATCCATAACCTAAGGAGTTCAAATACAATAAAGTGGTTTGTACCCAAGCATGTCGCAATTGATTCTTAACAGTAAAAATATCACAACCACGGTTGATCATGTTAACTGCTAGGCTATGGCGAAGAATATAAGGATAAACACGTTTGGTAATTCCTGCTTTATTGGCTAAAACATGAATTAATTTTCGTAAACAACCAGTATTGAATGGTCGCTGGTAATCACAAGTTAGAAACATTAAATCCTCCGATTGTTTAGGAAACACAGTTAAATAATCGATCAAAATGTTAACGCAATCAGAAGAAATATATATCACTGCGTCTTTATTGCCCTTCCCATCCTCAATAAATAATTCATTGGTTCCAAAATTTATATGTTTACGTTTAATTCTAACAAATTCTTTTGGTCGGACCCCTGAATAAGCTAATACTGCTAACATCGCTCGTTGCTTGATATTATTACAACAAAGGAACATCTTAGTAATTTCTCCTTCAGTTAATGTATCCTTAATTAAACTTTTTGGCTTTCGTTGCCTCCCAAATTTAATGGATTGCCCTTGGTACTCAAACCAATATTCTAATGCCCTGGCTTGACTCACTTTATGAGAATATGAAAAAGAAGATTGATATAAATTACAAATGTAATTTTCAACCTTCTCCTGAGTTAATTCTCCAATTTTATTCTCTACAAACTTCACGGCTTTTGAATAACCAGATACCGTAACTGGTTGCAATCCCTTATGGATACAAAGATACTCCTCAAATTTTTGAGTCATATTATCTCCTCTACACAGGTTATATTATTAAAAGTCTGGATTAATTTATAAAGGTGTAGCTCCATAAATTAATTACGCCCCGTCGGGCAACCAGACATCTATTATTATATCAAATTTTAATCAATAAGTAAGAAAGGGTAAATCAATGTTAGATATAAAAAATTATTTAGATAAAAAAGCTAAGGGATTGGTAACGATTGCCAAAGTTGGCGATTCTTACGCCGTGGCTTTTAAAAAATTCAGTTCTGAAGATGGAAACCCACTACCTGATGATGTTCAAGCTTTAAATTTAGATGATTTAATTCAATCTATTAATGATTTGCAGAAACAAATTGTTGATTTGAATTCTGTGATTTCAGATTGTCAAATGTCGAAATAAAATCATCTATTAAAGTAGCTTTAAGGATTAATTCATGTATGGAAATAGTTCATATGGAACAGTTGAATATCAAGGACTTCTACAATATGGTATAAGTCTTTCTGTTAATGATTCCTTAACTTTAACTGAAAGTATTTCCACAACTGGTGACCTAGGTAACATTAATATCAATGAGGTAATTACAATCTCTGAGGATGTAACTACTTCAGGTGACTTGGGGGGTATATCTGTAAATGATAGCGTCACATTAACTGAAGTTATAACCACCTCTGGTGATGTCGGTGAAATTAATGTAAATGATGAAATTATCCTAACAGAGAATATTTTAACAACGGTTGATCTGGGAAATATAGAAATAAATGATGAAATAAACATCACCGAAAGTCTTGGGGAACTAACAGAGTTGCGTATTGTGGCGATGGATTCCTTATCCATCACTGAAAATATAACTACATCTGGAGATTTGGGTGGCATTGTTATAAATGATTCTATAACGATTTATGAAAATCTTGGACAATTACTAATATCATTTATTTCAGTAAATGATTCAATAACCATTACTGAAAATGTTTTAGAGACTTTAATTTCAGACATTAAAGTCATTGATGAAGTAACCATCACCGAGTCTACTGTAGTTGAAGTTCCTGACCTAGGTAACATTAATATCAATGAGGTAATTACAATCTCTGAGGATGTAACTACTTCAGGTGACTTGGGGGGTATATCTGTAAATGACGCTATCACTATAACGGAAACAGTTTCTACGGAACATTTTTTCAACATTAATACTAATGACTCAGTTATAGTAACGGATACTGCCACTATTCTATCGTTATTTGCTATTAATAAGGTTGGACCAAGGGCTTCGCTATTGAATCAACCAGTGGTTGCTCAAAAAAATCGTACTTTTGGTGTTCGTTCTCACGCACGTACTTATGCTTAAGATATAAATTAAACATGTATTCCAATATTCTGAGACTTGATTTATACTATTAATAGAAAGAATTAATTTAATTCCATGAAAATTAAAGCAGATTTAAGATTTCTAATAACCGAGAAAGAAACATCTTATTTGGCGGATAAGGTTTACGCAGGTGCTTCTAGTTTTACCGTCAGTAATGCAGTTGATTTTAGTACCAATGATTTTATCTTACTTGGAGTTTTAGGATCAGAATTAGCGGAAATTGCTAAAATTAGTAGTATCACAAATCAACTTATTACAGTAACTACCCCATTATCATTTGATCATCCACAGGATACGATGATTATAAGTGTTAATTATGACAAAATGAATTTTTTCCACTCTACAACCATGACGGGAGTGTTAACTGCGTTAAATGGTAGCCCACAAACAATTGTTCCTGATGATGTTTATAATTCTTACAACGACACCTCAAACACCACTGGTTATGGATGGTATCGTTTCTATAATTCTGTTACAACAACTTCATCTGCTTTATCTAATGCGGTTCCTTATGCTGGGTGGCCCGATAATTCGGTTAAAATGATGTTGGATACTTTTTATACCCAAATTTCAAATCGAGAAAGAAAATTAATAAAGGACGAGGATGTGATCAGGTGGCTTAATGAAGCGTATACAATAGCCCGTAATCGCTTAAATTTGAGCAATAGGGCGTATACAGTGCCAACACCGACAACTATATCAATTTTAAACGGAACGGTTGAATATACGCTTCCTGACTATTTTAGCCACGTCAGAACAGTAACCAATGCTAGTGGTGAAGAAATCTTCGAGATTCCTTATGAACAAGTGGCGGTTTATAACAACACCACTGTACCACCAGGGGGTACATTAGAAACGAAATATTATGTTCGAGGGAATGTGATCGGATTTGCACCAACTCCTACGGCCTCAGCTAGTTATTATCTGTATTACCAACGGACTTCTGCCGTGCTTTCATCGTATATTGACTATATCGAGCTACCAAACGCTAATCATTATTTTCTTTTAGACTTTCTAAAATATCGTAGTGTACCGATTGTCGGTGGAGATGCTAAGGAATATTTAGATGCCTTTAATAATAGACTAAATGAACTTGTCCTAACTTCTCATAAACAGGGGGGTGGGTTAGATTCTTGGGGACATTCAACTACAACCTTAGTTTAAATTTATGCCAACAGGAATTTATATGAGAACAAAAGAACATGGGAAAAAAGTAAGTCAAGGACTTATGGGACATTTGGTTTCTAAAGAAACTCGGCAAAAGATTCGAGAGAGTAATCTCGGTAAGGTTCGTTCCGAAGAAACTTGTAAAAAAATTGGAGAATCTAGAAAAGGAAAATTACCTTGGAATTTTGGTAAACAATATTCAAAAGAAATACGCCAAAAATTAAGTGACGCTCATAAGGGACAAGTTCCTTGGAATAAAGGATTAAGGGGAGTTCAAACACCATGGATAAAAGGTAAACACCATTCTGAGGAATCAAAGACTAAAATGAAGTTGAGTCATAAAGGGAAAGTTTTTTCTGAGATACATAAAAAGAATATAGGAAAAGCACTTAAGGGATTATTTGTAGGTAAAATGGCGAGTGGATGGCGAGGAGGAATTTCAAAAGAAAACGAAATTATGAGAAAGCGGGTAGATTTTCGTCAATGGCGTGAAGCAGTCTATAAACGAGATGATTATACTGACCAGAAATACGGAACTAGAGGAGGAAATATCCATCCACATCACATACTCAATTTTGCTGAGTATCCAAACATACGATTTGATCCTAATAATGGAATCACATTAAGTAAACAATCTCATCGAGAATTTCATAAAAAATACGGATTTAAGAATAACACTCGTGAACAATTAGAAGAATTTTTAAACCATGAAGTTTAAATCAGACAACCGAAGAAAACTCCAACAATATTCCGTCAAGTATTTTGATGGTTTAAACATGGCTGTATCATCCTCTTTAACCAAGCGATCTGAGTTGGGTTTTATGGAAAATGCCCGTTCTGAAATTATTGGGTTGCTTGAAAAACGAAAAGGACATTCTCTGTTTGGTAATGATCTATCAGCCTTAACCAACTATGGATTATTTGATTTCTTTAATTCAACTCATACCTTGATTCGAGTAAGTAAAGTCGGGTCAATTATTAGCGTATATCGTTATATCGGTGGCACTTGGGTTCAAAATACTGGAGTTGCTACTAACTTATCTGGTTCAGAATGTGATTTTGCCAATGCTTATGACCGTTGTTTCATTGTAAACGGTGAAAATAATAATTTTTATTTAGAGGCAGACACCATGACTGCGGTAAGTTCCACGGATAGCACAGGAATGCTTTATAACGCTCCCAAGGCTCGGTTGGTTAATTACTTTAGAGACAGATTGTATTTGGGTGATTATTTACGGGTTGATGGATCCAGAGAAAGAACGGGAATCTGTTTTTCATCCCCTCCATTGGGAATTGTCTCATTGGTTAGTGGCGACCATACAGCCCCCATAACCACTGTAAATGTAACTGATACTAAATATATTAAGGTTAGTTCCGCTAATGATAGTTTAGATGTTTATCGTGGTGGTACGTTAATTGGGACATTAACAGTAACAGGCAGAACCGAAAATAGTTTAACGGTCAGCAGTTTTGGGACTGATTTAAAAAGTTCTGATGAATTGTGGGTTGCGGGTACACGTAGTGGTGAAAAGAAAATTCGTTGGGATAATCGTGCAACTGGTATTAACGTGCGAGAATATGACAGTTTTAAAAATGCCAATGAAGAAGATTTAGTGACAATACGGAATGTAAATAATACCATGATGATTTTTACTGAAAACAGCATTTCAGTATTTAATGGTAGTTATCTTAAACCACTAGATTTGGAAATTGGTTGTATTTCTAAGAATAGTTTTGTAAAAATTTTAGGACAAGGATTTTTTCTTCATTCTACAGGTCTTTATGCTACCTCTGGTGGTGTGCCAAAGTTAATTTCCGCTAAAATTCAACCAATTTTTACTAATGCCAATATTGAATCACTTCGAAAATCATGTGCCGCAACTGATGGTACTAGCTATTTTGGTTATATCGGTCAGGTTACTTTCTACAACCAGGATGGAACCGTAAAAAAAGTGTTAAATGACACAGTAATCGAGTACAACATACAACAAAATAATTTTTTTCTACACACCGACGTGCCGATGTCTCATTTTATTTCCTTTGTTAATTCTAGTGGAAAAATTTTAGTTTTTGCTAAACATGGCACAACAACTCCGTCAATTAATGAAAATCTTTATATTAATGAATCAATTACGATAACTGTAACTTAATTTTATGGCACAGAATGAAGAGGTATTTAAATTTTTAGATGGTACAACCGATAATGGAGCTTCCATTTCCTTCAATGTGGAAACTAAACAAGACCATTATAGTGCTAATTTTGAACGAATTATCAACCCCGTAGAATTAATTGTGGAAATTGAGACAGGCAATAATGTGATTATGATGATTTCTTATGATGGGGGAACTTACAAAACAATCGACAAGGTTAGCAGTGGTTGTCACAGGTTGAGTTTAGATATTGATGAAAAAGGCGTATTCCCAAGATGTCGTGAAATTTCAATAGCGTATCGGGAAATGTCTGGATCAGCAGTAAGAATTGGGCAATTAGCTGTAAATTATTATGAAACCGAAGAACAAGATCAAGATGATGAACAAGTAGAAGTAAGTAATAATCCAGTCGCAAGATCATATAATTAATTTTATGGCAGAAGAATCAAAACAAGATTATTCAAAAATTTCTGAGCCTTATAATGCTTTTATGGAGAGGCAATTGACTCAGTTTGGTTCAACCCCTACAGGACTCCCTGTTGGGGAAACTTCTGATTCTTCCACAACTAACGATTCCTCTGGATCAGCAGTATCAAATCCTGGCGATGTTGATCCTGGAAGCGTATCTGGGCAGTCTTTTACTAATTTATTTATTGAAAATTTTATTCAATCTCGTAGTTGGCAACCAAAAACACGTGGTTTTAAATTGGATGGTAGAACAGGATATGCGGAATTTTCTAATATTTTTGTAACTGGTGGTGGCACACTAGGTGGGTTTGATATTGGAACTGATTATATTAGAGATAGTGCGAACAGTTTTGGGCTTGCATCAACTGTAACGGCAGGAAATGATGTTAGGTTTTGGGCAGGTGACACATTTGCAAATCGAGCAACAGCAGAGTTTATAGTTTATGAAAATGGTGATGTAACAGCCGCTTCCATAACAATTACTGGAGGTTCGGCTACTAATATGTCTATTGCAAGCATCCCGAACTCTACCGCAACTGACATTTCACTTCTTGATTTAACTCACAATATTGTTTTTTCAGTAACAGATAAGGACACAGTAGCTTGGACATTAGGAACAATTACCCTTTCCAATGGACGAACTTTTTCAATAGTTGCAGGGGATACCGATACAAGGTTAACTGCTGCTGCATTAACAAGTCCAATGAATGCACGAACATATATTTATCTTGATACAACTCTTTCCTCAACAATTTTGCAGGCAACCTACACAGTATCTACTGCAATGGGGGCTAACAAGAAATTAATCGCCACTGCCCAAAATCAGGCGGCACAAGCAACCTTTACAGTTTATGACGGTATAGGAGGATTAAAATTGGCGGCCTCCAACACCAGTATTTCAAATAACAATTGGTCATTTTCAGGAGCATGGTCAGTCACTGACGCTGATACAGTTGCTTGGGGAGCAGGAACTTTCACCACCTCTGATGGCGGTAGTTATGCCATTACAGGATCAAATACTGGCAATATGGGAGCTAAAACATATATTTATTTTGATCTTGGAACATCTTCAACTGCATTTCAAACTACCACAACAGCATCAACTGCAATTGGTGATGGAAAAATTCTGGTCGCAATTGCCCAAAATGGGACGGCTGAGGCAAGTTTCATGGTTATGAATGATAAACAGATTAACCTTGATGCTGCAAATATTGTGGCTGGATCAATTACGGCTAATGAACTCGCCGTTGGGTCAGTAACCGCAACCAGAATTGATGTTAGTCAACTTTCTGCAATCAGTGCTGATATGGGAACAATTACGGCTGGATCAATTGGCGTAAATTTATTAACTGCTGGAACGATTACTTCTAAGACTATTACTTTGGCAATTGCTGCGGGTGTGGGAGATACTTATATTGCAGCGGGTAAAACTGATTTTAATAACACAGTTACGGGATTTATTTTGGGATTAGATGACTCTGATTCAGATTTACCAAAATTTTACATTGGAAGTTCAACTGCTTATTTTAACTGGACTGGTACCGCCGTAGATATTGTGGGTGCTACACTGACCGCAGGTACGATCCAGACAGCAACATCAGGACAAAGAATTTCTTTATCTGGTTCAGATAACACATTAAGATTTTATGATTCTGTTGGTCAAGTTATTGGTATAGGAAGTACTGCTGGAAGTGCTATTAGACTTGATTTAAATGCTACAACTACAACAGGTATTAATGTTTCTGCATCTGTAGCTAGCACAATGGCTTTATATTATAAGAATACAGGTAATGTGACAAATAAGGGTATTGTTCTTGAGTTGACTGGTGCAACAAATGATGGAATTGGACTTGACATTAATCATGATGGAAGTGGAGGACAAGGAATTTTTATTGATATTAGTGCTGGTGCAAAAGGTTTATATGTTAGCAATACATCAACTGGTAACTCAATTGGAATTCTTAACGCTAGTTCTTCTGGAATTGGAATACAATTAACCAATTCGGGCACAGGAATTGGAATGCAAATAGCGAATACAGGCAACGGAACTGGACTTGATATTGATTATGATGGAACAGGAATTGGATTAAATATTGATTCTAGTAACGGATCAGCAGGTGCTGGACTAAAAATTGTTCATGTCGGTACAAGTAATGCAGGTTTGTTAATAGATAAAAATTCTGCTTATATATCTCTTGAAATTGATCAAAATTCTAATAGTGCTTCCGCAAATACTGGTCTTTTAATGGATGTAAATAACGCTGGAAGCGGTAATTCCACTGGACTTTATATGGCTATTTATTCAACTGGTGGAGCTAGGTATGCTTTTGATTTTGAAGGAAATGAATATAATGGTACAAAAACTGGGGTTTCTGATATTATTGGGGTAATACAAGTAAACACAGTAGATGGAGCTGGATTTATTCCAATTTATGGTACTGCAACTTAATTAAGACTTGATATATACTATAATTAACTAATTTTACAAAAATCCGTTATGTATCCAACTGAACAAAATTTAGGACAAGGAGGACCAACCCAACTTAACTTGGATGCTGCCAACCAATATCTTTTTATGTTAGAAGGCACACCTAATACTGTGTACTTTTATGATAAAACTAAAAAAATTTTTGTACCATTTTCATCAGAACAAGGATTTTTAGCATTTGCAGGCAGGAGTCCTGAACAAGCTTGGAATAATGGAGAAGTTCATCAAATTTCTGAAGATGTACGTAAACAACTAGGGGTAGTTTTGGGGAATGTTTGGTTTAATGATCAGGGCGAATTAAATGATCCTGCATATATTAATTCTATTGGTGATGCTTCAGGACTTGATGGTTTATATGGCAAACGAAAAAATTCGGATGCTGAGAAAAAAGCTGCTGACTATATTGGACAACTTTTTACTACTTTTAAAAATTCTGGTGTAATTTCTCAGGATACTTTCAATAAAACTATTAGTGATCCAATTAACTTGGCTCGGTATGTTAACGCATGGGTTTATGGTGGTTATAATGCTGACGATATTTTTAGAGAAGTTAAGGCTAAAGAATTAGGGATGAATGTTAAAGCATTTGATTCCACAAAAACTGCTGATGAATTTAAAAAAGATCCTTCCTATTCTACGGTAAAATATAATACTCAATTAAATCCCCCTCAAAATTTAGGATTAGACACTAGACTTTTAGAAAGTCCAATTTTTGATATTCCTGATAAGGCTTTTGAAACAATTATTCCAGTATTAGACAAGAATAGTCCAGAATTTAAAGCTGAGGCAGAGAAAATTAAAGATGCTTATCACGATTTATTAATTCAGCAACTTGAGGCTAACACAGCTCAAACAAAAGCTGTTGCTGATGATAATTATAGAATATTCAAAGATCAGATTGAAAAAAAATATGGAATCGCTTTGGCTGATAACGCATCTGATGCTTGGGGGCAAATAAGTCAACTGACTACAGGAATGAGTGAGAAAGGTTTGGGATATAGTGGGATCTTTAACGAAGCCCAAGATAGATTATTGGCAGATAGACGAGAAGCTGATCAAAGACTGCGAGATGAACAAGTTACTACAGAGGAAGCTAAACGACGTGAGTATTATTTGAATCAAGCTACACCTGAACAAATTCAAAAAGATTTAACCGAGGAAGAAAAGGTTCGTTGGGGATTAAAACCAACACAAGAAACTTTAGATTTTATTAATAATTTAAAAACTAATTATCCAGATCTTTCTGATTCTGAAATCCAAAATATGAAAGATAGTTTAATTGATGTAAATGGTAATTTAAGAAGTCAACTTTACTCTAATCTATACGCTAATCGTTATAATTATCAAAAGCAAAAAACTTTATATCAAGAACAGACTTTAGAGGCTCAAAAGGCTAATGAAACCCAAAAAGCCTATGCTCCTTACAGTACTGGTGATACGCCATTTTCTCAGTATCAAGACACAATCACACCACCAACAACTACTCCAGTTTCCAATACTCAACCTTATATTTATCCTAAAACTACACCAAATACTACAACTACTCCTTCTTCTGTTCAAAATACACCTGCTGGACCAATTACAAATTGGGGAGGAGTTCCTAACCAAACTACGCAAAGCACTCCTAGTATGCAAGATCTAAGCAGTCGTTATGGGTTATATAATGGCACGGTCTATGCAAAGGATACAGGTTTTGGATTTAGTAAGCCTGAGGAATTCTTTCAAGCATCGGGTGTCAAAGATTTTAGTAATGTTAAATTAGATAGTGCTTATAAACCTACATTCTACAAATATTCAGATAATCCAACAGTATATAACGCCTATAATAATACACCATTAGATTATGATTCGTATATTAAATCTGGTGGCAATCCTACTTTTTCTGGGATTGAGACAAGAAAGAGGTAATTATGGATACGCAAGAAAAGCGACAAACAATTTCTAAAAAGCTAAATGAGTATACCTCCCAAATAACTCCGGGACAAATGGGTCGTTTGAGTCGTAATGAAATTAAACAAGCATTTAATGTTTTTCTTGGACGTGATCCTTATATGGGAGGAATTGGCAAAGTAGACGAATATGCGGTTTATGAAAACCACCCAGATGATAAGGTTTTACGCAAAGATTTATCTGTTTTAAAGAAACGACAAGAGAGTATGTTACAACCAATTCAAGATGTTGGAAAATCAATCAATCTTGGGCAAGGTGGTCCGTCTAATGATTACGCTTCAAGTTTAGCTCAGGGGGCTACAAATATTAGCCAAAAATTATTTAGTGCCACATCTCCTACTCCACAAACCCCTAGTCCATCTATGGAATACCCAAATTTATCATTACCAACATCTGGAAAAGGATTTCGAACAGATAGGCATAATAATCCAACGGCTATGACCACAGATGTTGCGGCAAATGGTGGATTAAAGCAAGGTGTTGATTATTTAGTTGGTGATCCATTTCAGGGGGGCGATGGTAGAACTTACTATACAGCTAGATTATTAGGTGATCCTATTAAAACTACGATAAAAGCAATTAATAATATGGGGTTTTATACCCAAGGTGGTAAACCTCGTTGGACTTATACTGCTAAAATTCCAGCTATTAACAATTGGGGGCAATTAACTGACACTCAAAAAGCCCAAGTGATTTCTCAAATGGCTAGATTTGAAGGCAGTAGTAAATTTACAGGTTCAGGAGGACCAAAAGATTTAGGTAGAGTAACTACTAATTTTGGTGATCAAACTCGTGATACTAATTTTCACCAAGGTGTAGATATAGCTAATGCAGAGGGAACACCTATTCCAAAAATGACCAAGACTTCAGGACAAGTAACACAAGTTGGTCAAAATGGTGACTATGGTAATCAGGTTGTTATCCAGAATGATGATGGTACTACAGAAAGTTATGGACATTTACAGATGCCAAATGTTCAAGTTGGACAAAAAGTTGCCCCAAATCAAGTTGTGGGTGCAATGGGAAAAACAGGTAATACATGGTCGGCGTCAGGTGGGGATCCTTCCCACCTTCATCTAGAAATTTCTGATATGTACGGACGATTAATTAACCCAATTAAATATTTTTAATTATGCAGACTAACTATAAAAAAGAATCTCTTCAAATCGCAATGAAGAATCCTAAAATGGCAAGGTTGATGTTAGAGGCTTCTAAATCACCTATTGGCAGTTCAAAACGAGAGCAGGCTCGCAATGTTTTGAACTCTTTAGTTGCAACTCAGATTAATAAGATGCAAAAAGAAATGATGCCAGTAATGATTATGAATGCCAAAGGTAAAAAGGATGGGCAAGGCGGTCCAGTAGACGGTTCTGTAATGTTAATGCCTCAACCCCCAGTTCAACGAGTGATTGTAAAACGACTAAAACCAATTAGTTATGTTCCGTATGATTTTAAACCAAAAATTGTAGATAAATCTCCTTCAGGGCAAGGTGGTCCAAAATATGATGGACAGGGTGCTGGATTACCAAATAATAGTCTGTATAACATCAATGAAAAATTAGGTATTAATTATGGTAGTAATCAACCGTCAAGCCAACCAACACAGCAACCATCACCTCCACCGCCACTTCCAAATTGGGCAAATCCAATGTCATGGTTAAAAGGAATAGGAAATTTCTTTAAGGGTTCTTCAAAACCAATTAGTACACTCAAACAAGAAACTCCTAAACAAGAAACCACAACCACTACATTTGATCCAATTCAAAATATTAAAGATTTGGTTGCTAATAAGGGGCGGATGAATATTCCAAGTACACCTTCGGAAACTATACCACCAACTTCAGAAACTGAAAATTTGTTTTCTACTACCGATTATGGAACGCCAACACCACTGCCTGTACCAGAAACAATTAAAACACCAACCACTACTGTATCAAATGTACCAATCGGTCCTAATCTTGATGCTAGCGGAAAACCAACTACAACCTCTACTGGAAGTAAGTTGACTAATTACTTATTAAATGCCGTAAACACAGGAATGGGTAAAAGTAATGCAATTCTGGGAGTTATGGCTGACTCAAAATTATTAGAAGAATTATTTCCAGGCACTCCGCCAGAACAAATTCCAGTTGGAGCATCTTTAGCGGGTCAATTGAATAAACTTAAAGATTCTTTGATAAAACAATATAAAATTGAGGATTTAAGGGATAATCTTACCAAACAAACAGATTTAGGTACAACTTTAACTGATGATGTTTCAGCTTATGTTAGAGGTAAGGATGAATTTTTACATAGTGTAGAAACTATGCTTCAAGATGCAACTGATAAATCTCTGAATTCATCTCTTGGGTCAGATCCGTTTTATCAGCAAAGTATGAAACAATACAAGGATTATCTGACATTGCTTAAAGGACATACAGTTCAGCGTTATACGGATTATCTAAATACAGCTATTAACTATCAAAATGGACAGGTTACAAAGTTGCAGACAGCTTACGATACGGCGGCAACTAAGGTTAATGAACTTTACACACAGCAGGCGACTTTAACAACAGAGCAATATAATACTGTTAAAGAGTTGCTTGGAGAAATGTATGATAATGTTTTACAAAGGGGTAGTCTAAATGGTTTTATTAATACTGCAACAGGTAGTATTATAAAAAACGGAACACAGATTATAGGTGATGTTTTGAGATTAAACACCGATCAGACAATCGCTCCACCAACTGATGCTCAGTTTAGAGAATGGTTACTACAAAATAAACTTGCCAACCCCAATCTTTCGTATGATAAACTATGGGAAGATTTAGCGAATTATCTGACTTCAAAGGGCTTAAATCCAAGTAATTATGATGAACAGTTTTGGGAAATTTTACATCCCGAAGGATTAGCAGGATATAAAAATGTAAGCGGTGATTTAGTTCCATAAAATTATAATGCCTATTATTCCACTTGAAAATTTCACATTAACAAATGTGGCTAATAAAATTGCAATAAAGCCCGATACCAAGCCGAGTGTTGTTCCTAATGTCAAACCACCGACTAATACTAAAAAAACTAAACCAAATTATTTAAAACAATTGCTTGGGGATGTTAAAAGCGTAGGGCAATCTATTGCTCGATCAGGGGCAACTGCATGGGCAAGTATTCTACAACCATTTACTAAACAGAATACTATTACTGCTGATGATAGTTGGTCTGGTAAAGCACAGAAAGCTATCTTTGGGGAAGCACCTATTGAATCTGTGCAAAAACGTACTGATGTGGCAATGAAACAGGCAAAAGATTTACAAACCCAGTATAATATTCCAAAATGGACAGGGTTACCATTAGTTGCAGGTCTAGTTGGAGGTTC
>Ga0172379_10007254_pt1 | contig 14453 bp, 7 predicted proteins | sample GrowelOW334metaG_FD_119756 | JGI IMG/M metagenome (GOLD analysis project Ga0172379, IMG submission 119756) | Groundwater microbial communities from an aquifer near a municipal landfill in Southern Ontario, Canada - Groundwater well OW334 metaG | ecosystem: Environmental > Aquatic > Deep... | reverse complement strand
TATAGACCCGCATGGAGACCTCATTGACACTGTAAAAGGTTTCCTAGCCCTTCAAAACGGCGAGTACGGAGATTTTATCCGTGAAAATGTGGTTTTGCTCGATCCACTAGATCCGCACGCTCCTGTGGTCAATTTTAACCCACTCGAACGTTCGCCCGGCATCTCTTCCGCGGAACAATCCGCCGCTCTCGTTGGAGTTTTTAAAAAAATATGGGAAGCGAGCTGGGGTGTGAGAATGGAAGATCTTTTGCGTAACGCATTTATCGCACTTTCGGAAAATGAATTGACTATCGTGGAACTTCCAAAGTTTCTTACTGATGAATCGTTTCGCACGGCGATGTTGGAAAATGTAACGCATCCGATCTGCTTGGCGTATTTTGAAAGATACGGCGGTCTTGCGAAACGAACACAGCAGGAATGGAGCGAGCCGGTGATGAATAAAATCAACGCGATACTTTCCGACGAACGCATCCGCGGAATTTTCAGTGCGAGAAAAAGTTCGTTTAACATTCGTGAGGTAATGGATTCCGGAAAAATCTTTCTCGTCCGGCTCGATCGCGGCCGATTGCAAGGGGGAGGGGATTTACTCGGCGCGATACTTGTATCGGCTTTTCAGCTCGCGGCGTTTTCCCGCACCGACGTATCGCAAGCGAAACGTCGTCAATTTTATCTTTACATAGACGAGTTTCAGAACTTCGCGACCGACAGTTTTGTTGAAATGCTGGCGGAGTCAAGAAAGTACGGGCTTTCGTTGATTATGGCACATCAAAATCTCGCGCAAATACCGCAATCGCTTCGCGCTTCCGTTATGGCGAACTGCGGTATAAAAATACTGTTCCGGCTTTCGCGCGACGACGCGGAGTCTCTCGCGAAAGAAACTCTTCCGTCGATGTACTCGTCCGGATGGGAAGATCCGACGCAAATGTTGCAAACATTACCGCCTCGTGTGTGCGTCGCACACAACAAAGTGGCGGGCGGTGTGGTTGTTATGCACACTCTCGATGTGATTCCGGCTCATATTGAGGCCGAAATGGAAGAAGAAGCGTTTGAAAAACGCATTTCCTCGCTTCATATCGGCGAAAAATACCTCGTACCGCGAACGGAAACGATATACAAGGTGAAAAATACGGATCCGGAGAGCAACCGGCATCCGGCAAAATAGATGGAGATTGACAATTTTTCATGCAAAAACTATAATAAGAACAAGTTCGCTTTTATATGAAAATACATAAAAAACTGAATCCGTTATTAGTGCAAAAAGAGCTCAAAGAAAAGGGGCTTCTCGTTTTTACTCCGAAAGAGTTTGAGCGCGTTTTTGATGTTTCCTCGACGGCTGTTTCGCAATTCATTCACGCGTATATCGAAAAGAAATTTTTTTCAAAACTTCGCAACGGGCTGTATTCTTTGGAGGGGGAACGCCCGAACCTTTATTTTGCGGCGAATAAAATATATAGACCGTCATACATTTCACTTGAAACGGCACTTTCATATTACGGCATCATTCCGGAAACCGTTTACAGTATAACGTCCATCACTTCAAAACCGACGAGAAATTTTGATGCGCTCGGTGTTGATTTCAGTTATACCCGAATAAAACAAAAAGCGTTTCAAGGATATACCGCGAGAAAAGAAGGGGAGAGCACTGTTCTTTTTGCGGAGCCGGAAAAAGCGTTTGCCGATTATCTTTATTTTGTATCACTCGGAAAGAAAACATTGAATGATCGGTTTTATTTGAAGAATTTGGATATGAAAAAAGTGCGTCAGTACATAGAACTTTATGATCGGCCCGGAGTTGCGCGCGCGCTTGAAAGTGCGCTTGCTCTTCCGGAACAAAAAATATATTAAATTTATGGTATCAGAAAAAACACTGCAACAAATAACGTTAAAATATCAGACAGATGAAAAGACCGTTTTGCGCGAATATTTTCAAAATCTCTTTTTGTCGTATTTTTACCAACACGAAGATAGCGACAAAATTTATTTCAAAGGAGGCACCGCGCTTCGCCTCATTTATCACAGCCCGCGTTTTTCCGAAGATCTCGATTTTAGCGCGGCGCTTACCGACGTCGCACCAATCGAGCGCGCCGTTCTCGATACACTCAACGCCATTGTAAAAGAGGGTGTTAAAACTGATCTGAAAGAGGCAACGCCGACAAGTGGCGGGTATCTTGCCGAACTTCATTTCACCGCATACGGACGAACAATCGCGATTCGGCTTGAAGTATCGCTCCGCGCGGGAAAGAAAGTCGGAACATTCGCAACCGTCGTCAACGATTTTATGCCGGATTACACCATTCTTCAACTTGAAGAACCGCAGTTGATAGGGGAGAAAGTCACAGCTCTGCTCACGAGAAAAAAGCCTCGCGACTTTTACGACTTCTATTTTTTGCTTCGGCACGACATGATTAAAGATAAAAACACCGAAACGTTCGAAGCCGTAATGAAAGCGTTGCACGACACGAAGATAAATTTTGACAGCGAGCTCAAGGCTTTTCTTCCGAAAAGCCATCACATGATCGTAAAGGATTTTAAATCGACCCTTGAGCGGGAGATTAAGCGGTATATATAATTGTGAGAGGTTATATTTTCAAAAGTACCAATTATTATGTTAAAAAACTTCAACAACAAAACAGCAAAAGCCGGCGATGAGCTGAAAAAAGATTTGCGAGAGGGAAGCAAGGTTCGCGTAGCCGCGGCGATTTTTTCTATTTACGGATTTGAGAGTTTAAAGGCGGAACTTCAAAACATTGAAGATCTTCGTTTTATTTTTACCGACCCGACATTTGTTGAAATGGATAAAAAAAACCGCGAGCAAAAACTTTTTGAAATACATGCCAACAACCGAAAGAAAGCAATCAGCGGTTCCGATTTTGAAATAAATTTAAAAAACGAACTCAAAGGACGTGCCATTGCGAAGGAGTGCAAACAATGGATTGAACAAAAAGCAACAATCAAAACGAACACGAGCAATCGCTACATTCAACCGCAACTCATTATTGATAATAATGATCAAAAAATTCTTTACAGCGGAATAGACGAATTCAGCAGTGCCGGTTTTGGTTACGAGAGCGACAATTCTATTCTCCGCAATATCATCAAGACCGATGATTATGAAATGACGAAGGATTTTATAAAGAACTTTGAAGACGTATGGAACGATGAAAGCGCGTTGAAAAACGTAACGGAAGAAGTGGCGGATTATATTGCCAATTTGTATAAAGAAAACTCTCCGGAATTTATCTACTACCTCACACTTTTTAATATCTTTGACGAATTTTTGGAAGACATCACCGAAGATGAACTTGCGAACGAAAAAACGGGATTCAAACAATCACTCATTTGGGATAAAATGTACGACTTCCAGCGCGACGCGGTACTTGGTATCATCAGTAAATTGGAACGTTATAACGGATGTATTCTCGCCGATAGCGTCGGTTTGGGAAAGACTTTTACCGCGCTTGGCGTTATTAAATACTATCAAGAACGCAACAAAAGCATTCTCGTTTTGTGTCCGAAAAAACTTGGCGACAACTGGCTCACTTTTCTTACCAACTACGAAGACAATCAGCTTTATAAAGATCGTTTCAATTACGACGTTCTTTATCATACCGACCTTTCGCGAGAAAGAGGGCTTTCAAATAATTTAGATCTTACCCGTATCAACTGGGGAAACTACGATCTCGTCGTGCTTGATGAATCGCATAATTTTCGCAACAACGACCCGAGAAAAGATCACGTGACACGGTATCAGCGACTCTTAAATGACGTGATGCGCGCCGGAGTCAAAACAAAAGTGCTTATGCTTTCGGCTACGCCGGTCAACAACCGATTCACCGACCTCCGTAATCAGATCGCTCTTGCGTACGAAGGACACACGAATGAAATAGACGAAAACATAGACGAAAAAAGATCTATTGATGCGATACTCAATAACGCTCAAAAGGTTTTTAATGACTGGTCAAAATTACCGGTAGACGACCGCACTTCAAAAGAACTGTTCCGTCGCCTCAATACCAATTTTGATTTCTTCAAACTTTTAGACAGTATCACTATCGCGCGAAGTAGAAAACACATTGAAAAGTATTACGACATGAGCAAGATCGGAAAATTCCCGACGCGCCGGAAACCGATTACACACCGCCCCGACATTACCGACCTTCCGGATTTTATGGAGATGCAAGATCTCTATGCTCGCCTCACTCGATTCAATCTCGCGGTATATTCTCCGACCGACTACATTTTAGACACAAAAAAAGAATTTTACAGCGAGCTCTATGACAAGGAAGCCGGTGAAAACCTCCGACAAATGCACCGCGAGCACAATCTCCAAAAACTCATGCGCGTCAATTTTTTGAAGCGTCTTGAAAGTTCGGTTGATTCGTTCCGCATCACTCTCGGAAAATACATCACGACCATAGATAAAACAATTCGCTCGATAGATGAATTCGAAAGAACCGGCGCCGGTGGACAAACCGAAGCGATACAAATCAATGATCTCAATTTAGATACGGAAAGCGACGAGTGGATGGACGAGGAGTTTAGTATTGGCGACAAAGTAAAAATAAACCTCGCCGACATGAACACATCCGGATGGAAAACAGACCTTTCCGCCGATCTTGTTATTGCGAAAGCCATTCTCACAGAAATGCAACGCGTTACTCCAGAACACGACCAAAAACTCCAAGACCTCAAAAAATTGATTAAAGAGAAACAGAATCACCCGATAAACGAGGGAAACAAAAAAGTCCTCATCTTTTCAGCGTTTGCAGACACCGCGAATTATCTTTTCAAAAACCTCAAAGATTTTAATCATGACGAACTTGATATTGAAACGGCAAAAATTACCGGAACGGGAGTGAACGAATGCACACTTAAAATTGATACACAGTTCAACAACCTCCTTATTCATTTTTCGCCGATTTCAAAAGGACGACATGCTCGCTATGCAGATCAAAAAGAAATAGACATTCTTGTCGCGACCGACTGTATATCCGAAGGTCAAAACCTCCAAGACTGCGATATGCTTGTGAACTATGACATTCACTGGAATCCCGTCCGCATTATTCAACGCTTCGGACGTATTGACCGTATCGGTTCCAAAAATGCAGAAATTCAGCTCGTAAATTTCTGGCCACAACTTTCACTGGACGACTACATCAACCTCAAAAACAGAGTGGAAAGTAAAATGCACATGGTAGACGCCACCGCGACCGGCGAAGACAACGTGCTTACAAATGAATCTTCCGACCTTTCTTTCCGTAAAAAACAACTTGAAAAACTCCAAGACGAAGTGGTGGATCTCGAGGATTTGGATTCAAGTATTTCGTTGACCGATCTCGGATTGAACGACTTCCGAATGGATCTCGTTAGTTATACAAAAGAAAAAGGCTCGCTTGAAGGTATTCCGAACGGCATGCACTCCGTTTGTAAAAAAGATATTGCGAAAGGTATTCGCGAAGGGGTTATATTTGTTCTCAAAAACCGGAACCGTGGCGTGAATATAGACAACACGAATCAACTTCACCCGTTTTATCTCGTGTATATCCAAAAGAATGGAGAGGTACTTTCCAACCACCTGAATGTAAAAAACACGTTGGACATCGTGCGATCCATTTCCAAAGGACAATCCGAAGCGATACCGGAAGCATTTAACGCGTTCAATCGCGAGACGGACGACGGAAAAAATATGTCGGCATATTCCTCACTCCTTTCTTCTTCCATAGAATCCATTTTGAATGTGAAAGATGAAAGCGATGTGGATAGTTTATTTAAACGAGGTGGAACCACCGCACTTTTGAACTCCGTAAAAGGTTTGGAAGATTTTGAGCTTATCACTTTTATGGTTATCAAATAGTATGAATCTTCTTTTACCGGAACAATCTCGCGTACACAAAGGAATTCCAAAGAGTAAATTCTTTGAGAAGGCACTTATGAATACGAAACTCAAACGCGAATTTACAGAGAAGATCCAAAAGATATATTGGGAATACAAACTTTCTGAAAGCACAGTGGGAATGTCAAAAACGGGGACAGTGGAGGAAATACAGGTCTTTATAATCCAATTGAAAGAGCGCACAATACCGAAAAACGTCCTTAAACTGATAGACAGAGCCATTCCATATCCAATACTTTATGTTTTTACTTACGAAACACATACCGCTTACGGCATTACGCTGAAAGGTCAAGGAGAACAAAGATATTATTTCTCCGATTGGGATGCGGAAATGAATTTTGATTTTTCAGGAGTGAATCTGGAAGCGGTGTATAAGAGAATCGTAAAAACTTTTCTCGGAGCGCCGGAAACTGAACAAAATTTTACGGAACTGATAGAAAACGACAAGAAACGAAAAACACTGGAACGGGAAATAAAAGCACTTGAAAACAAGATTAAAAATGAACGGCAATTTAATAGAAAAGTGGAACTCAACAAAACATTACTCGCTAAAAAGAAGGACGTGAAGTCCATCGCCTAACACAAAAATATGAAAAAATTAGACATGCAAACACCTGACATCACAGAAGGAAATATTGAAAAGATTGCGGGAATCTTTCCGAACGTGGTGACGGAAAAAGAAAGTGCCGACGGGTCTGTGGTGAAGGCGGTGGATTTTGATTTGCTCCGGCAGGCGCTTTCTAAAGACTTGGTGGAAGACGAGAACGAACGCTACCGTCTGGACTGGCCGGGGAAGAAAGCGTCGCTCCTCAAAGCGAACACGCCGATATTTAAAACCCTCCGACCTGTTCGTGAAGACAGCGTTGATTTTGATACCACTGAAAACCTTTTTATTGAAGGCGACAATTTTGAAGTGTTAAAAATTTTGCAGGAATCGTACCTTGGAAAGATTAAAATGATTTATATCGATCCGCCCTATAATACAGGAAAAGATTTTGTGTATTCGGATAATTTCACTGTGAGCAAAGAAGAATATGAGGAGGAAATAGGTGTTGAGGATGAAGAAGGAAATAAACTTTTTAAGGAAAATACACGAACGAATCCGCGGTTTCATTCCGATTGGTGTTCTATGATGTATGAGAGACTGCTAATTTCAAGAGATTTGCTTAAGGACGATGGAGTGATTTTTGTTAGTATTGATGACAGCGAGGTTCATAACCTTCGAAAAATTTGTGATGAGATTTTTGGGGATGAAAATTTTATCACAAACTTTGTGTGGAACTCAAGTACGGGTGGAGGAATAAGGAGCCGATTTGTCAATCAGTCTCACCAATATATTTTATGCTACGCAAAAAATATAACTGAAACGGAGATGTTTTTCGCGTCGCTTTCCGAAGACGCAAAGAAACAATATAAAAAGGAAGACAAAAATGGATTATACAGAGAAAAAGACTTTGCATGGAAAAACTCCTCATGGGGGACTAATCAGAAATATTTTATAGAATGCCCTGATGGTGAAAAAGTTAAACCTAAAGATGGATATTTGTTTCGGTTTATTCGAGCAACTTTTGATGAAGCTTTATCTAAAGATATGGTGGTTTTCAAATCGACTAAAAATGGCCCGTTGGTTAATGAAAAAGGAGAACAGGCGAACTGGAACTTATATATAAAGAAATATTTGGGTGATGGGACTGGTGCTCCGGGGTCAGTTATTCCAAAAGATCTTGTTGGAATAAATAACGAGGGAACGACAGAGCTTAATGTGTTATTTGATAATAATAGTTATTTTGAGAGTCCTAAAAATGTCCGTTTATTAAAGTTTTTATTCTCATTACTAGAAAATGAAAGCGATGATATATTACTTGATTTTTTCTCAGGATCCGCAACCACCGCTCACGCAGTTATGGAACTCAACGCCGAAGATTGTGGTAATCGTCGCTTTGTTTTAGCTCAACTTCCAGAGGAAACACCAGTGGGAAGCGAGGCACACAAAGCGGGATACAAAACAATTGCCGAGATTGGAAAAGAACGTATTCGCCGTGCGGCGAAAAAGATTCGGGAGGAATATAAAGAAAAACTTGCGGAGCATACGACACCGCTTGATACCGGTTTCCGTGTTTACAAAACAGACACGACCAACATGAAAGATGTGTTTTATCACCCCGCCGAAGTCAAACAAGGTTCACTTCTTGGAATGGCAAGCAACGTGAAAGACGACCGAACGGCGGAGGATTTGCTTACGCAGGTTATTCTCGGGCTTGGTTTGGAACTTTCGCTTCCGATAGAAAAGAAAGAAATACGCGGACAGTCCGTTTATTTTGTCGCCGGAAATGCTCTCGTGGCGTGTTTTGACGATCATATCAACCTTGATATGATTGACGACCTTGCAAAAATTTCTCCGCTCAAAGTTGTGTTCAAAGATGCAAGTTTCAAGAATGACAGCGACCGCATGAACGTGGAGACGCGGATGAAACGGCTTTCTCCCGAAACGGCAATAACCGTTCTTTAAGAAAAATATGAAAGAATTCAAATTTAAAAAGCAACCCTATCAAACCGACGCCGTGAACGCTCTCGTTCGCGTATTCGCTGGACAGGAAAAAGGGCACCGAAAAGAAACGGTCAACCGTGCCGGTCTTTTTGTGGACGAGATATTTTCCAACAAAAAACTGGAACTTACTACTCCGGAGATTTTGAAAAATGTTCAGGAATTGCAAAAAGAGCAAGGTATTCCGACGGTGAAAGAATTGCAAGGATTGAATTTCACCGTAGAGATGGAGACCGGAACAGGGAAGACCTATGTGTACACGAAAGCGATGTATGAATTGAACCGCGAGTATGGCTGGAACAAATTCATTATCATGGTACCGTCAATCGCCATCCGTGAAGGAGTATATCAATCACTTAATGATACCGCTAACCATTTTCAGGAAGAATACGGAAAAAAAATACGTTTCTTTATTTACGATACGAAAATAAAATCAAATCTTACCAATATCAAGACGTTCGCGAATACTTCCAACATTGAAGTTATTGTTATGAACTATCAGGCGTTTGGACGAAAAGGAAAGGACGCCTTAAAAATTTTTCAAAAACTTGATGATCTCCAATCCGAGAAACCAATAGATATTATTAAACGCGCTCGTCCAATACTTATCATTGATGAGCCACAGCGTTTTGGTGTGACCGCCGAATCAATGCTCCACGAATTCAATCCGCTTTTTATTACACGGTACTCCGCAACACACAAGGAAGATTATGCGAAAATTTATCGGCTGGACGCTATTGATGCGTTCAATCAGAAACTGGTTAAGAAAATAAAAGTTAAAGGTATTGAAGCACGGGGAAATACAGGCACGAACAGCTATTTGTTTTTGGACAGAATAAATGTGAGTACGACCGCCTATCCGACCGCGACCATTCAAATGGAATTTGAAATGAAACAGGGTTCCGGAATTAAGAAGGTTTTGAAAAAAGTCAAAGAACACGACGATCTTTTTGCTCTCTCCGGAGAACTCGCGCAGTACAAGAGCTATGTTGTGAAAGAAATCAACGCGCGCACAAATACCGTATCATTTTTAAACGGCATTGAAATTTCCGTCGGACAAGTACTTGGGGATGTAGACGAGGATCATATCCGAACTATTCAGATCCGCGAAGCTATTCATTCGCACATAGAAAAAGAACGCGAACTTTTTAGTCGCGGAATCAAAGTACTCACTTTATTTTTTATTGATGAAGTGGGGAAGTATCGTGCTTACGACGAAAAGGGAAATAAGATTCGGTCAGAATATGAGGAAACTTTTGAATTGGAGTATGAAATGGCGACCGCACAAAGAGATCTTTTTGATAAAGAATATTGTGCGTATTTGGATAAATACTCGGTGGACAAAGTGCATCAAGGTTATTTTTCCATTGATAAAAAAGGACATGCGGTCAACTCTTCCGAAGCCCGCGGGCAAGACGGAAGCGACGACGTGGACGCGTACGACCTTATTATGAAAGACAAGAAACGTCTTTTAAGTTTTGAAGAATCGACTCGTTTCATTTTCTCGCACTCCGCTTTGCGCGAAGGATGGGACAATCCGAATATTTTTCAGATTTGTACACTCCGGCACAGTCAGGCAGTTATAAGCAAAAGGCAGGAAATTGGACGCGGTATGCGTATCTGTGTAGACAAGAACGGCGACCGTATGGATTACGCTACCTTGGAAAATGATTTTTTTGATGTAAACACATTAACTGTTATCGCAAACGAATCGTACGACGATTTTGCCCGGCAGTTGCAAGGGGAGATATTGGCATCGCTTTCCGATAGACCGGTTACTCTTGAAATTAGCGTTTTCAAAGGACGTACATTGAAGAACAAAGAAGGAGAAACATTTACTTTTGATGAGGCGTCCTCTATGAAGTTGGTTATTGATTTTCAGAAAAAAGAATATATTGATGATGATTTCAAAATTACCGAAAAGCTCGCGACCGCTTTGGAAACCGATACCGTTGAAGTTCCCGAGAATCTTGTTCCGTGGAAAAGCGAACTCTCTCAAGTGGTCGGTAAAGTATATACAACAAGCACATACAAACCGAGCGAGGACGGCAGAGCGGAAAATGTGAATCAGAGTGAACTCCGCCCGAATGAGAATTTTGCAAAGAAAGAATTTCAGGATTTGTGGAGCAAGATCAAAGTGAAAACGGTGTATGATGTGGAATTTAATACCACAGAATTGGTGCGAAAATGTATAAACGCTATTGATACTGAATTAGAGGTGAGAAAGGTTGTCGTCCGAATTACCGAAGGCGAGCAAACGGAAACTTCCTCCGAAAAGAATCTCAAAGAGGGTACTGCAATGAAGAAAACGGCATCGCAAATAGAACAGACGGAAAGCATTTTGGGACGTACCAAATATGATCTCGTCGGCGATATTGCCGGAGATGCCAACATCACACGAAAAACTTCCGCGGAGATACTTTCAAAAATAAGTCCCGCGAAATTTATTTATTTTCGTGTGAATCCCGAAGATTTTATTCGCGAGGTATCGCGCATTGTGAACGAACAAAAAGCCGCGACGCTCATCAACAATATCACTTACAAAAAAACCGATCAGACGTATGACAATGATATTTTTACAATCAACAACTTCCGCGGATCACTGAAAGAGAATATCCTTGAAGTGAAAAAGCATGTGTATGATTATGTAAAAACCGATTCAAAAATAGAACGTGCGTTCGCGACGAATCTTGACCTTGAACAAAACAGCGTTCTTGTATATGCGAAATTACCGCACGGATTCAAAATTCCGACACCGGTAGGCAACTACAACCCCGACTGGGCGATTGTTTTTGATAGCAAGGACGTGAAGTATATCTACTTCATCGCCGAAACAAAAGGCAGTATGAGCTCGCTCCAATTAAAGGAAATTGAAAAGAAAAAAATAGAATACGCCAAAAAACACTTCGCCTCCCTCTGTCACGCCGATCTGGTATACGACGTAGTGGACAGCTTTGATAGTTTGATGAACAAGGTGATGAAATAAAATTCACACACAACTTTACAAAAAAATTCTTCTCAAAATTTTACCCGACATATTAAACCGAAATAATTTTATGGATAAAGGCACACACTTTCACAAATGCGATTTTCAAGTCCACACACCACGAGATGCCAACTGGCACGGAGCTGAGGCCGCCACACCAGCGGAACGTAAAGCTTATGCAGAAGAGCTTGTTCAGGCGTGTCGAACAAAAGGTCTCGGTGGAATCGCGATAACAGATCATCACGATTTCGTTTTTTTTCCATACGTAAAAGCGGCGGCGGCTTCCGAAGTTGATGGAACCGGTAATCCTATCCAAAAAGAAGATCAGTTGGTGGTCTTTCCCGGAATTGAGCTCACGCTTTCATCGCCACCATGCCAAGCAATAATTTTATTTGATGCGGACTTTGACGAAACAAAATTTGGAGATATTTTAACGACTATAACAATTGAATCTGTGGATGAGACGCGTAGTAAACTAGGAAATGTTGACCCTGTATCACCAACAGCGGTAACTGATTTGAATAATTTAGAAGAGCGACTTAATCAACATGTTTGGCTTAAGGGTAAATATATTATTTTGCCTAACATAACAGATCAGGGGCATAAAGATCTTTTGAGGGAGGGCTTTCATAAACACTATAAGGAAATGCACTGTGTCGGCGGTTATATTGATGGCGACTACTCAAGAATTAGGGATGGGAGAAAAAACATTCTTGAGGGACGCCAACAGAGTAATGGCTATAAACCAATAGCTGTCTTTCAAACATCAGATAACCGCAAACGTGACCATTCCGACCTTGGTGTTTCAAGTACCTACGTCAAATGGTCAGAACCAACAGCGGAGGCGCTCCGTCAGGCTTGTCTGGCAAAAGAATCGAGACTCTCACTTACAGAACCAGAACTTCCAAGTCTTTGGATCACATCGATCGGTGTCACGAACTCAAAATTTCTCGGCCAAGTCGGCCTTGATTTTAATCGGCAGTATAATGCTGTCATTGGTGGTCGTGGTACAGGCAAGTCCACGATTCTCGAATATCTCCGCTGGGGTCTTTGCGATCAGCCCGTGGAAAGCGACGATATGGACATAGTTCAGAACAGACGCAAGAAATTGATTGATAATACTCTTCAAAAATTTGATGGGGAAGTTCATGTTGAATTCCTACTCAACGATGTGAAGCACATCGTAAAGCGAAGCTCAAAAAAGCAAGAAATCTTGCTTAAGATTGGTGACGGTGAATTTACACAGGCAACGGAACAACAAGTACGGAATCTGCTCCCGATACAAGCGTACAGCCAGAAACAACTCAGTAGTGTCGGTGTACGAATTGATGAACTGAAGCGTTTTGTCGAGCTTCCGATTAAACAGGAACTCGACCAGAATCGTTCAGAGGTGAGAGATACGGAAACTAAAATGCGCTCTGCTTATGGTGATTTAATTCGTATGAATGAAATCAAAGCGGAAGTCAACAAAAACAATGTTGAAATAGCTTCTTCATCCGAGCAGTTGGAAAAATTGCGCAAGAGCCTCAAAGGATTGTCTGAAGAGGATCAGAAAACAATAAACCAGAAGGAAAAATATGACAATGAAGAGGCTATAATAGAAAATCTTAAGAATGAGCTTAATACTGCAGAGAATCACGTTGGTACTCTTGTCGAGGCTTTTAAGAGTGAGGGAAGGGAAGTGGGAGATGAAGATATTGAATTGGAGAACAAAATTTTGATTAGCGGTATCCAGAAAAAATTCGCATCTAAATTTTCGGAAATAGAAATCGGTATTTCGGCTCTTGAAAATCTTTTTAAACCGGTGTCGCTTAAAGCTATCAACGAAGAGATTAAAGAATGGGAAAAACTCAAGACTGCTTTTGATAAAAAATACGAAGGGGCAAAAACAAAAGCGAAAGTCAACCAACAACAACTCGATCAAATACAGACGCTCGAAAAACGTATCACCACACTCAAAAAACAGCAGACAGAAAAGCGTAATGCAATTACCTCTCTTGGTAGTCCGGAAACTGCCTATAAAGGGCTACGCACAAAATGGGACAATATTCATTTTAAAAAAATCACAGCTCTTGAAAAGCAGTGTGCTCAATTTACCGCTCTTTCCAGTGAGTTCATCAAGGCTGAGATAACGAGTAGTCTCGATACTGATACACTTACTCAAAAACTCAAGACTGCTTTTGCTGGTATGAATATAAAAGAGGAGAAGATTGATAAAATTTGCCTTTGTTTATCAAAAGCTAAAGACCCGATTGCGGAGTGGAATGGCTTTTTGTCAGAGCTTGAGAAACTTGCCAAGCATTCAGTTAGTAGTCCAGAAGATATGCCGGACACACCACTTCTTAATAAATGTAATTTTATTGACACGGAACGTACAAGAATTGCGGCGCAGTTTGATTCTACACGTTGGATCGAGCTGTCGGTTACAGAATTGGAATTTAACCCAAAATTCCTCTACTGCACGAATAAAGTGAAAAAAGAGTACATAACTTTTTCAGACGCATCCGCCGGACAACAAGCTACCGCTTTGCTTACGGTACTTTTGAACCAATCAGGCGCACCACTTATTATTGACCAACCAGAAGATGATATTGATAGTAAAATGATTAAAGATATTGTTGAGCAGGTTTGGAAAGCAAAAAACAAACGCCAACTTATTTTTGCAAGTCATAGTGCTAACTTTGTCGTGAACGGTGACGCAGAGCTTGTTGTTTGTTGCGATTATATTAAATCCGGAGACCAAACTCGCGGATCGATCAAAGCTGTCGGAGCTATCGATAAAAAGGACATTAAAGAAGAGATTATTTTGGTTACCGAGGGTGGACGTCTCGCTTTTAAATTACGTATGGATCAATACGGATTTTAATCCTGTACTCGCCGCGCATTTTATTCTAAAACCGCGACAATTTTCCACACCACTATCGTGTAACATAAAGGACGTTATGATACACTATAATGATGAGAAAAGATCTTCAAGTCATTAACGGAAACGGTGACAAAAAATTGTCGGCCGAGGTCGGCAATTTTAT
>Ga0172379_10007253_pt1 | contig 14453 bp, 18 predicted proteins | sample GrowelOW334metaG_FD_119756 | JGI IMG/M metagenome (GOLD analysis project Ga0172379, IMG submission 119756) | Groundwater microbial communities from an aquifer near a municipal landfill in Southern Ontario, Canada - Groundwater well OW334 metaG | ecosystem: Environmental > Aquatic > Deep... | reverse complement strand
TCTTTTTCAGATATTCGTCCTTTAGCTTTTCCTTAATTAAAGAGAATAACCGGGTAAGCTGGCCGTCCATGCCGGCTTCAATGCTAAATAATATTTGAGGGCCGGAATTGACTAAGAGTTTTACTGTCTGGGCATCTTTGTCGATTACGAACTTTTCGATTTTTATTTCCTGGTCTTTATTGCTTTTTATTGCCGCGAAAAGGTTCCGGGTATAATCCAGCCGGCTTAATTCGTCGCCGATTTTCTTATTTTCAGCCAGCGGCTCTCCCTGGTTCTCAATTATCGGAAAATTATCGGTTTTTATGTTTAGCGGATCGGCTTCTTTTAAAATTACCCCTTTATCATCAATAAAATAATACTTGTCTCCCTCCTTCCAGACAAGAGAAAAATCTTTTTGATGGAATTCGATTTTTATCTTATGGAATAAACTCTTATTTATCATTAGCTGATCAAAAGCATAATCGGTTTTTAAGCTGTCGGCCAGGCGGTTTTTGTCAAAGATAAAAAGATTAGCTTCGGTAAAAAATAGAAAGCGCCGTTTTTTTGTCTCCTGCCAGGCTTTTTCCTCAATTGCCTTTTTTATTTCCTCGGGCTGGCCTTGGATTTCAAGGCTGTTTATTAAAAATAATTTGGAAAAAAATAAAATCCATATTAATCCCGCCATCAAAAATAATACTAAAAAAGAAATTATTTTTGCTTTTGCCGAAAGGCTGTTTCTTTTTTTCGGACGGTTGAAAAAAGGATTTCCGGACGCTTTTCGATAATATGGCTTTTTTACCCTTGATTTCGACCAGCTTGAGGCCATAAATTGGCTAACATTAGCTAAAATTAGTAATAAATTATAGTTTTTCGTTTCAAAAGCGCATTCGCCGACAGACCCTAAAAAGCTTTAATTGCTTCCTCTGAAATTTTCGCCGCCAGTGCGGCATAAACCTGATGCCTGCCCGGCCGGCTGATCTCGTAGCCTTTTATTTCTCCGCCAACACTTACTCTTATACTCTGTTTTTCCAGTTTAGCCACGCACTCTGTTACCTTGAAATCGGCATCGTCTCCAAAGCCGAAAAATATCTTTTTGCAATTTACCGCTTTAGAAATCTCAAAAATTTTCATATTATCGGAATTTAAGACGGCAACGGCGTTTTTCCGAAGGTGATTCAAAAGATATTCATATTCCTTGACCAGCTGGCCCATATTAGAAAAGCTTCCGATATATCTTTGGGTGATATCGGAAATAATGGCGATATGCGGCCGGATAATCGATAAAAGATACTTCATGTCTCCAGGCTTTGAGACGCCGAGCTCTAAAACCAGCACTTTGGGAAAGCGGGCGTCAAAAATCGCCAGGGGAGCCCTCAAAATTACGGAGAACCAAGCCTTGTAAGATCCGTACCCCGAAGGCAGGGAAAGGATGGCTACCGGCAAGCCGATTTCAGTATTAAATCCCCGTGCGTTGGAGCGGACTTCCCTTTCTTTGCTTAACTCCGAAGTAATTTGGCTTTTAATAATTGTTTTATTGGTACTGCCGGCAATGGCGATTATCGTCGGGCGATGGATGATTAATGCCAGCCGGGCGACAATTTTTAAGTAATACTTTAAGGCAATTTTCAAAGATGATTTCATAATCTTTTTGCCCTTCTGGCGCAAAATGGCCGGCCGGGACAGGCGAATTATTATTTTAGTTCGATTTTTTCGATTATAACATCTTCCAGCGGCCGGTCGCTTCTAGTCTCTAAATCCCCTATTTTTAAAACCGTGTCAAGGCCGTCAACGACATAACCGAAGTTCGTATGCTTGCCGTCAAGCCAGGGGGTGGAAGACGCGGTTACGATAAAAAATTGCGAACCATTGGTATTGGGGCCGGAATTGGCCATAGCCAGGCTGCCTTGGACGAGCTTATGGGGATTGATCTCATCCTGAAACTGGAAACCGGGACCGCCCTGGCCATCGTTTGTTGGATCATCATCCTTGGATAACGGATCGCCCCCCTGAATCATAAAATCCTTAATCACCCGGTGGAATTTTGTGCCGTCGTAAAAGTTCTTTTTGGCTAAATTCAGAAATACATTCACCGTAACCGGCGATTCCTGGCTATAAAATTTTACCGTGATATCGCCGAAGTTGGTTTTTATATCCGCTTGGCTGTAAACGGAAGTTAAATTTTCTAACTGGATTTTCCCGCCCGTATTGGCTTGTTCGTCCGCTGGCGCGTTTTCTCCTGCCAGGCCCTGTCCATCAGGGCTCTTGCCGGTAGGCGCCACTTTTGGCGTTAATCCGTTGCGGATGGCTTTAATCTTACCATTTACGTCCGAGCTGTCGAAACTGTTAATGCCTTCTTCTGCGTTTTTTTCGTCAATTAACGAATTTTTTTCGCCACGGCAGCCGGTTAAGGCAAGGGCGGAAATGACTATTGGGATTAAGAATTTTTTCATAAATATTTGTTATTTTACCCAAAATTCGCTTTTTAGTTCTTTATCTTCCTCCTCTTTTTTTTCTTCAATTTTTTCTTTAGCCCGGTCCCTTAATTGGCCTAAATCCAGCTTGTTTAATTCGGCCGCCCTTATTAGCAGGATGTCTTTTTTATTCTGTTTAGGATCTTCTATCACTTCAGCCAAAAGGACTTCCAAAATCGCCCCGATTTTCGGTCCGGGCTCAATTGCCAATAACTCCATTATATCATTGCCGCCGATTTTTAGCATCTTCGCGGAAATCGGATCTTTTTTCACTTTTTCCATCATGTATTCAAGGTGCCGCAGTTTATAGGGTTTGGCTTTGGGAACGCCTGAACCTAGGCGGTCAGCGATGCGCAAATCGATTAGATCTTTTAGGTTATCCGCTCCGACTTTTTTTACGAGGCGCCGGACCGAGGCTTCGGTTACTTCCCCGACATTATAATAAAACATGTGGTTGCGAACCAAGAGGGTAACTTTTTCCATTTCGGCATTGGAAAATTTAAGCCGCTCCATTATTTTTTTGGCGATTTTCGCGCCTAGAATATCGTGGTTATAGAAAGTGGAATAGCCTTTGCTCATGTCTTTGGTTTGCGGCTTGGCTATGTCGTGCAGGAGCGCGGCCAGCCGTACCCGCCAGTCTTTTCCCGGGCAAAATTTCAGGGCTAATACCGAATGCTTGAATACCGTATAAATGTGGTGCCGGTCCTGCTTGACCCCGACTCCCCTTTCCAGCTCGGGAATTATATATTGCAATAATTTCATTTCATGGAGTTTTATTATTCCTTCGTAAGGCTCGTCAGACGCTAAGATTTTAATCAGCTCATCGCGGATTCTTTCTTTAGAAATAAATTTTACCCCGCCTGCCAGTCTGACTATCGCCCTTTCGGTTTTAGGCTCAATCTCGAATCCTAACTCCGAAGAAAACCGGATCGCCCGCATCATTCGCAAAGCATCCTCCTTAAAACGGTCTGCCGGCTCCCCTACGGCCCGGATAATCTTTTTTTCGATATCTTTTTTTCCGCCGAAGAGGTCGATAATTTCCGTTTTTTTGCCTTTGAGGGACATAGCCATGGCATTAATCGTAAAATCCCGGCGCTCCAGATCTTTGTCCAATTTTTCTTCGAAAACCACTTGGTCCGGATGGCGCCGGTCCGAATAGCCTTGTTCGCTTCTGTAAGTCGTAATTTCGACTACGTCAATTACCTCTTCCCCGTCTCTAATCGGCAATAAAACCGTTCCGAATGAATTTTCATATTTTCCGCCGGAAAAAATTTTTTGGATTTGCTCGGGCCGGGCGTTGGTGGTAACGTCAAAATCTTTTGGCGCTTTTTCCATTATCAAATCTCGCACGCATCCGCCGACAATATAGCCTTCAAAGCCTGCTTTTTCCAAAACATCTAAAATTTCCCTGATGTATTTAGGAATTTTCATGCATTAATTATACAAGATTAATTATGCGAAGTCAAAAAAGCGCCGAATCTAAGCGGATTTAGGCGCAGTATAATGTCTTATAGCAAAGCCGGCCTAAACATTAAGGATTGTATGTTTTTCCTGATAGGTAGTTTTTCAGCGTGAGCCGCGTTCTATTTGATTACTTTATGGATTTTAAAGGTTTTAGTATGCCGAAAGCGATTACTCCTCCGGCTATGGCTGTCGCGAGTTGCGGCCAGCTCATCATCTGGACAACCTTAACAGCCAGCTCCTGCTTAAGTAAAAGCTTGGAAATAAATCCAGTGGACAGGATTAGAAAAACCCATTTTAGCGCGGCGCCGGCCGCGAGGCCAATCCAGAATCCTGATTTAGCCTGTTCAAATTTTTTGTACAAGAATTCTATGGTGAAAATAAGAATGCAATTACTAATCATTATGAATGGCACGACCGGAGCTAAGACTGCCGGCAATAGTCCGCCCGCCAAGGCCATGAGGCTCGGGATTAATGCCAGCGTGATAGCGCTCCGGATGCCACAGAGAAAAAGGGCAATTATCAATATGGCGTTAACGATCGGTCCGGTTAAAAATTGGACATGGATAAAAAACGGCAAGAAAGTGGCAATGCTTCCCAAGACTAAAAACTGTATCGCCGCGTGAACATTTACTAATTCTAAAGTTTTTTCTTTTAAATAGTCCATAAAATAAAATTTACTATTTAACCTTTGATATATAACAAAGTTTCGCGACCGCGTATTTATGTTTAGCCGCTTCTTTTGCGAATTTTTCGAGTTCCTTTTTTTCACCCTGGACGACAAGGGTAATTAATCCCGAACAGCCTTTCACGCACTTAGGCGAAAGATGGATGCCGAGACGGGCGCGTACCAGATGGCCGAACTTAGTAATAACATTATTTATTTCCGGCGCGTTCACTTCCCTCTCTGACACCAAAATGTTTAATGTTCCCAAATATTCGTTAATCATATGCTTATGAACGTTTAATATACTTGGTATATAAAACCTGGGAATTTAATTTTCCCTGGGTTTTTAGCCATTTTAAAATTTCTAAAACCCCTTTATTTTCATGGGCTTTTCGCAGGGGGGCATTTTTATCGATGCCATATAGCGCGTCAGCGCGCTTTTTCCTTATTTCCGGCGTGGTTGGGATAGGCTGGCCGCCGCCGCCAATACACCCTCCCGGACAGGCCATAACCTCTATATAGTCATAATTATTTAGTCTTTTTATGATCGGGTCAATATTTCCGATGCCGTTTACCACCGCGATGCGCAGGTTCTTATTACCGATTTTCACTTTGGCTTCCTTTATTCCGGCCATGCCCCGGGCTTCTTTAAAGTCTAATCTATTATCGCAGATTTTATTTCCTTTGCAGATAAGCGATGCGGCCGTTCGCAAGGCTGATTCCATAACTCCTCCGGAAGCTCCGTATATGGAGCCGGCTGAATCGCCTCCAGATGCCGGAGTTGAAACTTCGGACGGTTTTAATTTTCCCAGTTCAATTTTCTTCCTTTTTAAAAGCCAGGCGAATTCGCGGGTGGTAAGGACGTAATCAACCGGAGCCAGCCCGTTAATTTTTAACTCCACCCGGCGCGACTCGAATTTTTTGGCCGTACAGGGCATTATCGATACGGTAACGATTTTTTTCGGGTCAATTTTTTGGTTTTGGGCCCAAAAAGTTTTTATGGCTCCGGCTAAATGGACATGCGGGGAACGGGCGGTTGTTAAGTTAGGCAATATTTCCGGATGATAAAACTCGGCATACTTCACCCAGCCAGGACAGCAGGAAGTAATCATCGGCAGATTTTTTTTACCGCTTAGCCGCTCTATAAGTTCCGCGGCTTCAACAACTGTCGTCATATCCGCTCCGAAGATTACGTCAAATACGTAATCAAATCCGAGATTTTTTAAGGCTGATACTAACTGGCCGGTAACTACTTTGCCGTGCGGCAAGCCGAATTCTTCCCCGATGCTTACCCTTATGGAGGGGGCAAACATGGCCACTAAAATTTTATCTCCCCGGTTAGCTAAAAGCTTATCGATTTCTTCCCAGCTGGTTTGTTCTTGGGCGGAAGCTACCGGACAGTGCAGGGCACATTGGCCGCAATATATGCAATCGATATAAGTATTTTTGGCCGGTACGATTTCCTGGTTAATTCCTTTTCCCTGGATCTCCAAGTAGTTAATTTTTTGCAAGAGGGAGCAGGCGTCAACGCAGTTCCGGCAGTCAACGCACTGGGAGCCGTCAATTTCCACCGCGTTGGCGAATTTATAGGTTTTTCTCTTCCCTTTCCGGTCGGAAAAGCGGGCAATTTCAATTTTATATTTTTCAGCGTAGTTTAGAAGGCGGCAGTTAGTATTCCGGATGCAAGTCGGGCATTTTTCTATATGCTCGGCAAAGATAAGCTCAAGATTAAAATTGCGCGCCTTTTTAACCCGCGGGCTGTCAGTCGTTATCGACATGCCTTCTTCGGGTTTTATTGAACAGGAAGTAGCCAGTTTTTGCCGGCCTTTTATCTCAACCACGCAAACCCGGCAATTGGCTTTAGGCGGGAAATCCGGGTGGCCGCAAAGGCCGGGAATTTCTATTCCGTTGTCGCGCGCCACCTGCCAGATAGTAATATCCGGCGAACATTTGATCTTTTTCCCGTTTATTTTAATATTTACCAGTTTATTCATAATCGGCATGAGTGAGTCCGCACGCTGGCAGCGTGCGGAAGAGCGAGTTATACTATGTTATTATAAATGATTATTCGGAAAAGCACTCGCAAACGGCTTTAACCTGTTCCCCGGAAAAGCCGCTGTCTTTGCCGGAAATCAGAGGAAAAACATTTTTAAAATATCCGGTAATAGCAATCGGCGCCGCGCAGCCGAGTCCGCAAAAAGAGGCTTCGGATAAATTATCCAAAAGTTCCCTCGCAATCTCCCAGTTCGGATTTTCGTTTTGGAGCTCAAGTTTTAAGCGGTAAGTTCCTTCCCGGCAAGGGGTGCATTTGCCGCAGGATTCCATTTGAAAAAAATTCGCCCAGCCCCTTATAAGCTCAATCGGATCATGCCTCTCCAGGCTAAAGATGGAAATTGACCCCGAGCCCTGGACCGGACTATTTAACTGGTTTGAGTTTAAGATTATGCCGCTCGCCCCTCCTCCTACTTGTACAAAAAATTTGTACAAGGGCCAGCGCCCGGAAGCCTTCAAAATTTTTTTTACGCTCCAGTCTTCGGGAAATAAAAAGACCTCCTTTTTTACGAAATTTTTTAGGCGGATGACTGTCCCCAGGTAAGATTTGGGAAAGTGTTCGGTTATGGTTATAAAGCGGTTTGGTTCGTAGCTAGCAAGGAGGAGCCGCCCGACGTTATAAAATGTTTCTACGTTGTTGGTAAGCGTGGGCTGGCCGAACAAGCCTTTACTGAAAGGGAAAGGCGGCTTTAGCCGGGGCTCAATTTTCTTGCCTTCAATGGCGTTTAGAATTGCCGATTCTTCGCCTCCAATGTAGCCCGCCTTATGCGGCTTTTCCAAGACTTCAATTGCATAATCTCCGATAATTTTTTCAAGCCGCGGCGCTATCTCCCGGTAGTATTGGGAATTTAGATATATATATCCCTGCCTGGCGCCTAAAAAATCAACGGCCGCCATCATTCCTTTAAGGACGGTTTCGGGAAATTTTTTTAAAATATGCCGGTCTTTTTTTACGTCCGGCTCGCCTTCGGAAGCATTGCAGATTACATAGCATTTTCTCTCCTTGACCGGCTTTTTTAAGAGTTCATTATAAACGGCCGACCATTTTTCCCAGACCGGAAAACAAGCCCCTCCCCGGCCTATAAGCCCGGCTTTTTTTATCTTCTGCAGAATATTTTTTTCCATAGTTTAAATGAGTAGGAGAAAGAGGCAGTTAATGCCAAAAGCCGATAATATCGGAGTAGGTTTGCCGGTAATTAAACCAGGCCTTTTTTAGAAATATAGTCGCACAAGTCGGCCATACGGCAAGAATATCCCCATTCGTTATCGTACCAGGCGACGACTTTTAGCATATCGCCGTCTACCACCTTGGTGAGCGCCAAATCGACTATGGCGCTATGAGGGTTTTCAAGCATATCGCTTGAAACGACCGGATCGCTGGTTACGTCAATTATGTTTTTGTATTTATTTTCCTTAACAGCTTTTTTAAAGGCATTATTTACTTCTTCCTCGGTTACTTTTTTGGAAGTTATAAAAACCATGTCTGAAATTGAGACTACCGGAGTAGGGACGCGGATAGCCATACCGTCAAACTTGCCTTTTAATTCCGGAATAGCTTTGGCTACGGCCCGGGCCGCTCCGGTTGTAGTCGGAATCATGTTTATGGCGGCCGAACGGGCTCTTCTTAGGTCTTTATGGGGGTTATCGATTAAATTCTGGTCCGAAGTATAGGCGTGGATGGTAGTCATGATCGCTTTAACTATGCCGAAATTATTTTTAATTACATTAGTGCATGGCGCCAGGCAATTGGTAGTGCAGGAGGCCATGGAAATTATCTCATCTTCCTTATTAAGCTCCTCTTCGTTTACGCCCAGTACGATATTTTTTATCGCATCATCTTTAGCCGGCGCGGAAATTATCACTTTTTTGGCCCCGGCTTTCAAATGCCCTCCGGCGCCGGCCATGTCGCGGAATATGCCGGTCGATTCGATAACTATATCGACTTTTAATTTTTCCCAGGGGAGGTTGGACGGCTCCCTCTCGGAGATTAGCGGATATTCCTTTTTGTCGACTATCAGGCTATTTTCGGTATAGCTTACATCTTTACAGTATACCCCGTAACAGCTGTCATAGCGAAAAAGATGGGCGGTAGTCTTCGGATCGGTTAAATTATTGATGGCAACGATGTTAATATGCGGATGCCGTTTTAGAATGGCCTTAAAGACTGCCCGGCCGATCCGGCCAAAGCCGTTAATAGCTACATTAATGTTTCCCTTTTTAGAAGGCATAAGCTTATATTTTTATTTTAGCCAAAGTAACGAAAGTTTTTTACCCGGCTTGATTTGTAAATAAGTGAAATATAAATATTTTATAGAATTATAGCATAGAATTTTAAGCAAGTAAAACCATTTTTTTCTGCATTTTTGTCGTAATTTTCAGCTTCAAGCCGGAGGAAATGTAAAAATTAATTTCACTTCGGACGCCGAACCGATTTTTAAGATAAACCCCCGGTTCGATAGTATAGGGGATGTCTGGTTTAAGCGGCCGATGATTGTCGGTTCTTAGGCCTTTATAGCTTCCGTGCGGATGGTTTAAGCCGAGGCTGTGGCCGGTGGTGTGGATGAATCGCTTGCCATGGCCCGCCTGCTTAATGGTGTCTCTGGCGGCCAAGTCGGCTTGCCTGCCGGTCGGCAGCTTCCCTTTCCTAAGGCTGGCCGCGATATGCTTTATCGCCATGTCCCTGGCTCCAATCACCAGATTATAAACTTTCATAATTTCTTCGGGCGCTTTTTTCCCATAATAAGCCATCCAGGTGATATCGGAAAAAATCGAGCCCTTTTTTTCAAGGCGGGCCCAAATGTCGATCATGATAAGCGAGTTGGGTTGGAGGCGCCTTGAAGATCGCTTGGCAGGATAATAATGAACATTGGACGTGCTCTTTCCGAACGCTACTATCGGCGTCCGGCTTTTGTCAGTTTTTAGATTATAATGGTTAAATCTTTCTAAAATAAATCTTTGCACTTCGTATTCGGTACAGTTTTTATTTTTTTCAATATATTGAAACGCCTCTTTAACAATTTTTTCCAGAAATATGCAAGCTTTTTCGTGCGATTTAATTTGATGCCTTTTGTATCCCATATTGTCTAAATTTATTCTTAGGCTGGTCATTTAGATTCCCCGAGATGCTAATGGACATAACTGGCCGCGTTTACGTCAAAAGTGCCGCCGGTCGCGTGGTCAGCCAGTCCGCTCGCTAAAAAAGCTGCCAGCGGAGCGATGTCTTTTGGTTCGGTAAGCCGGTCTAAGGCGATTCCGCCAAGAATCTGGTCTTCGCCATACTCTTCAATCGATTCCCGGGTCGCTTCGGTCCGGACCCAGCCCGGAGCTATTATAAATGATTTAATGCCGTCTTTTCCGAAATCTCGGGCAATTGAGCGGCTTAAGGCCACCATTCCGCCTTTGGAGGCGGCGTATGCGAGAAATTCAGGCGTATCTCCGCGGAAGGCCGCCCGGGAAGCGATATTGATTATTCTTCCCCCGCCCTTTTTTTTGAAATGTAAAACCGCCAGCCGTGAAAGGATGCCGGCAGATCTTAAATTAATCGCCATGGTTCGGTCCCATTTTTCCACCCAGTCTTTGTCATCCAGCCCGGCCATAATCATCGCGCCGGCGTTATTTACTAAAACGTCAAGCGAGCCAAAATCTTTTATAACGTTTTCGAAAAGTTTTTCGCATTCGGCGGGAGATTCGAGCCCGGCCTGGAAAGTTTTTGCGCCGTTTCCGATTGACCGGGCTACCAAAGAAGCCTCTTTTTCCGCGCTGTAAAAATGGACCGCGACTTTGGCGCCCGCTCCTCCAATCGTTTCGGCAATAGCCTTCCCTATTCCCCGACTGGCGCCGGTTACGAGAATATTTTTTCCTTTCAAATCAATTTGCATAAGATTTTATTTTTTATTATATTTTTTTAACCCAATAGCTTTTTTATATAGGAAACGGACAAAGTGGAAAGGATAAATCCTAGCGTCGGAACCAGGGTGTTCAATTTCATTTTCCAGAGATTGGAAGTCGCTCATAAAAAAATCTTCTTTAGAACTAATTTTTTATACTTGCCTCTTTAATATACTTGCGAACATCTTCGTCGTATAAAAATTGGATGGTAAAATAAGGATCGCCGGCGTTCTCGGGGAATAATTGATCATAAAATTCAGGTTTTACGTCGTCCAGGGTATATCTTTTTAGCGCCTCTTTAAAAAACGACAGGTTCATTTCATTATTCCTCCCAACAATGTATCTTAACCCGAGTTTTCTGGCCAGATCCGGAAGAGTGTTTAAATAAAAGTCCTGGCCTATGCCTTGGTGCGTTTCTCCGTCAAAGTCTTCAATGCGCGCCGCTTCTTTATTGCCCGGATGGATGAGAAAATCACAAGCCATAAAAATTCTGTCATCTAATTGAAGATCTCCTCTGTTAATCTTGGAACTGAACTTAGCATGCAGACGATCGACTCCTTCTGGCGCCCTGGGGAGAGATTTTTTATTTTCCAAGGCAGTTTTAATATCCTTTTGCCACGCGTTCCAGGCTTTAAAATTGGTCAGCTCTTCGGGAAAGTCCCTTTCCACGACCATAACAGAAATACAGCCGGGCTCACTGGGCATTTGAAGCACCCGGACATTTTTTTTATCGGCGGCAATTTCAAAAATCCGCTGGGGCGCCAAGGCAATTAACGAATCGTTTGATAAGGCTTTTTTTGATTGTCCCGACAAGACTGCCGATAATTCGGCTATTTCCTTTTTGTCGTTGTTTCGCTGTCTTGGCTGAAAATCATCAATTTTTTCACGCGCCGTTCTCATAATTATTATTTTCTTAGAAATTCAATTGATTTTATCGCGTCCTCTTCCGGAAGCTCGATTATCATCGGCGCGTCCGGGCAATGCTTTTTTTTCAATTTAAAGAAATTTTTCCAGTCAACCACTCCGCTCCCCATCGGAATGTGCGCTTGTTCGACTTTCATGCCGTTTTGGATTTGTATTTGCATGTCGTGGAGATGGATAATTTTTATGTCCGCGCCTAGGGTTTTTAGCCAGGCGGAAAGAGGGTATTTTTTATTGAGATGGGCGTTGGCGGACGCATGCCCGACGTCAAGGGTAAATCCGGTCTGCCTCAATATCTTTTTTAGCGGCCAACCGGTTGACCGGGCGGCGTTTTTCGCGATCATATTCCTGGTTTTTATTAGATGCTCCGGCCGCGAGCTCAAAAGTTCCCGAAAAAAATGCTTGTATGGCTTGTAATGCAAGTTTTCAATGGTTATGGTTTTGCCAGACTTGATGCCGGCTATGAACAATTCAAAGAGGTCATTCTTTACGTTTTTGCCCTCTTCGGTATTTTTCCAATTGCCTTTTTTATCCAAAACCAGATCGGCGTCTTTCCATCCCAGATGCACGGTTACCAGTCTTATATTGGAAGGAGTTTTTTCTTTAACGATTCTAATCAGCTCATCTTTTCTTTGCATCAAACCGTTTTCCTCATACCTTAAATTCGGCAAATGAAGAGTGGCTGGAGAGCCGAAATATTTTATCCCGGCGTTTATTTTTTTCATGTCAGAAATTGATTTCGGCTTAAACTGCATCGGGATTCCGGCGGTGTTAAAAATATCAATTGCTTCATCCAAAGGCATCCTGAAAATCCCAATCCCAACGCCGGGACAGCATTTTTTCAGAGCATTAATATTTAAACAAAGGCGCTTATGTCTACCTTCCATATTTATTTTGGTTGAACATCCGATAATTTAGGATAGCCGATTGTCTGGGCTAAAATAATTTTTTGGTTTGGCTTTAAACCCATAACTTTCGCGAGTTCTTCCCTCGGAATTATGATCCTGACAGCCGCGCCCAACCCTTCGGAAGCGCAATACAAATGAACGTTTTCTGACTGGTGCCCGGCTTCAACGCGGGCGTACGATATTTTATTTTCTTCCGGCTCCTGGCGGGGCATCTTTTCCATCTTATCAAAATCAGCGGCAAAAATTAAATTTAGTGGAGCGCTAAAAGCGAATTCATGGACGGCGGTTAATTTCCTAAAATCCCCTTTGGCAACCGGTTTTAATTCATGCGCCGGAGCATCGTAAAAATAAATACCGTCCGGCAATATAGCGTACACTTCGGTCATTTGCTTATTGCAGGCCGACGGAGCGGTGCGTTTGCCGTCTTCCCTGTTTACTCCGTTAGCCGCCCAAAGGATTTCAGACAAATGCTCCAAAGACAATTCATCGGGCTTTAAATCCCGGATGGTACGCCTTAAATTTAGCGCTTCCATTAGCGGCAAGCCTTTTTTTAAATCGGGTTTTATAAGTTTTATCGCGTCCATTTTTATTTTATGAATTTTTATAATACTTTTTCAGCCAAAGTTTTTTTACATACGATATGGATAAAGTGGAAAGCACGAAGCCTAAAGTCGGAACAATTGCGTTTATAAAAGGCCTCGGCACCTTAACCGTTAGAAAAAATATCACGATAACCAGATAGGTCAGGAAGGCAACAAGCATACGGCGGGTCCAGCTTGTCTCCCAGGCTTTGTCCGCCTCAACCCTCGCGTTTCTGTCTTTTATTTTTTCTACCTCTGTTTTCAGCTCCTCCATATTTCAATTTATTGATAAATATTTTTCCACTGCCTCTACATCTCCGACGTGGTGCTCATGACCTTCGGCGATCAATAGCTTTTTATAATCGGCAAGATCACGCGGATTAACAACCGGAATATCCAGGCCAAAAACTTTTAATATCCGCGAGCTTTTTAAGTTAGCCGGGCAAGGCACCCAGATATTATTTACCTCATCGTAAATTTTCATGTTCTCGGCGCCATCCAAATCAATAATCTGTCCGTGGTAATCGAGCACCATAAGCTTCGCGTCCCATTTTTTGTCTTGGAAATGCCCAAGCTCCTGAATAATAAAATCTTTAACCCGAGGCACGATTTCTTCCATCCGGTCTTCCGGAACGTCGATATCAATATCGTTGACCGGGCGGGCCGCTCCGTAAATATGCGCCGCGAAACCGCCGGAAATCTGATAAGGTATATTCAACTCTTCCAAAATTCCGGTAATCCACTTTAAGGCGTTTTTAAGTTTGTTTTCCATGTTTTTAGGTTTTGGGAGGAGGCGAACTTGTTGTTGTCCGCCTCCTTTAGCTTCGGTGCCGAAACCCTGCCCCAAGGCCTAGCTCAATTCGGCGCGGTCGGGATGAATTTTGTCGGGCATTTGGGGAACAAAGGGACGTGTGAATCTCCTTGGATCGGCGAAATGCGTAGTGCAGTTGTCGCATTCGCAATAGTTGATCAGATGTTCGTCGGCTTTTGACACGGCTTTGGTCCGAGTTCCGTCTTTCATAACGAAACTGTAACTGCCCGAGAAACAGAGCAGGCAGCAAAAACCGTCGAAGATTTTTACCAAAAACAGATCGGTAAACTCCCATTCCTTCATGAGATTTCCTCCTTACCCGGTCCCTTTTTGAGCTTTTCGGGACCATTGGCGATTATAGCTATCTGCTCGTCGAGCAGGTCGCCGTTTTTAGGCCCGATTCCGATAATGTCTCCCACGGTAGCGGTGTTTGAGCCAACACTACTAAACGGGCCGTCCTCACCATCAAGTTCAATTCGTTTTGCTCTTCGTGGCATAATCGTCTCCTTGTGCTTTTAGCTTAGAATGAGCAATAAAATATATTCTTTATTTAATCACCTGTGTTATTCTATTAATACTCTCCTCCTTCCCTAATACTTCGGCGACATCAAAGGGCGGGGGCGAGGCCTTGCGGCCGGTTAAAGCGACGCGCATGGGCCATAAATATTCGCCCATACTGCCGTTTTTCGCCTGTATATGCGATTTTACCGCGTC
>Ga0172379_10007252_pt1 | contig 14453 bp, 10 predicted proteins | sample GrowelOW334metaG_FD_119756 | JGI IMG/M metagenome (GOLD analysis project Ga0172379, IMG submission 119756) | Groundwater microbial communities from an aquifer near a municipal landfill in Southern Ontario, Canada - Groundwater well OW334 metaG | ecosystem: Environmental > Aquatic > Deep... | reverse complement strand
TCGTGTATCACCAGTTTATACAAAATTCCTGCGGGATTGTTCCATGCGTTGTTGTTGTACCAAATCCCTTCGTTGGTCGCAGTTATGGAAAGTTGGTTTTGTCCGATGATAAAGTATGACGAGAGAATATCATACATTCCTTCCGTTTCTGTAGTGAAGCCGGTTGATGGCGATATCGCGACAATATTCCCATTCAGTGTTACCGTTGCGCGATTGTCTACGGCAAAATGGAGAGTAGAACTGGCAACCGCGTTTACAAGAGTGAACGTTTTCTCAAAAACATAGGTTTGATCAGTTGTCGGTTCAGTCGGACCGTCGGTCGCCCAAATCCATTTTGCGTTACCCAAAGCTCCATCGAGATCGGCCGTCCATGCAAAGTGAATAAAAGAGAGAAGAGATGCGGGATTGCCGTTGACGGTAGTGGTTTCATTGCTGACGATGGTGATGTCGGAAGCGAAAGAGAGGGCGGGGGCGAGGAAAAGAGCGAGTGTGAAAAAGATTATTTTCGTTTTCATGTTTTTTTATTTAAAAAAAGAAATTCCAAAGTTTGGTGAAAAATCCTTCGGGTTTTTTCAGGACTATTTTTTGGGCTGGGGCGGTTGTTGCGGTTTTTTCCGGTTCTGGTATCACAAGCGATGCTGCGGCTATTTGTGTTTTTGGTTTTAGTAACACAACCGGTGTAAAAGAAACGGCTTCTTCATTCTTCTTTTCCATGACGAGAATTTCCGTTGGCGTGGTAGTCGCAATCAATGCAATTGGTTTTGACGACTTGGTAAAATTCACAACCATAGTGCCGTCGGGCGAAAAAAGGCTCATCGTTTCGTTCGCGGGAAAATTAATTCCCATAATCATTTGCGGAAAAATTATTTTCTTTCCCGGCATGATAATAGTATCGGGAGCCACAGCAAATGTGCCGGTTGTTCCCTGTATTTTCCAGCCTCCGATATTTATTTCGTACGCGGAATCATTCGACAGAGAAACCGCTCCATCATTTTCCGCAAACAAAGTAATTTTCGGCGCAAATACTTTTATTTCCGCTCGAGAAACCGCTTCGTTTCTTCCGGTGCTCGCGTTCAGTACCACCGCATAATCGCCGGAATATTTATAGGTATGCGAAACTTTCACTCCTCCCGCCTGTGATCCGTCTCCGAATGACCACGTTGCGGAAATGTTCTGTGATTTCGTTCCTTTCGAATCTATCGCATACGCTTCAAAAATAACGGGGTTTCCAGCCGACACGATGCGGTTGCGTCCCGCAGAAATATACAATTCCTGCTTCTCTGAAAAATCACTGAGCGGAAGCGGACTCATGTGGGCAGAAGTATCAAGCGAGGAAGAATACGGTGCCGTGTCAGTGTTTGTTGTATCAGTGGTGGCATCGGTAGTTTCAGAGGAAGTGTCCGAAGTTTTATTTTCCGTTCCTTTCGTTGACGGCGCTGTGATCCATTTCTCGCCGTTCCGCTGCATGGTTTCTTCTTTTGCTTTATCAGAATTTCCCGCCGGCCACTTTTCCGAAGCGTCAATTTTATCCGTCTCCATATCGCCATGTTTCAAAAGAAGAATGATCCCGCCTTCATTATTAAAATACGTTCCAGTATAACTTAAGACATCAGAAGCGGTACTTTTTGCGGCATCCGCCTTTACATGTTCCAGTAAAAAATATCCTTTCGGTTGAATTGTCTTTGATAGAATGATAGAAAACTTTCCGTCAGTGGTAACAATCGACCAGCCGGACAAATCCTCTGCGGTATCGCCGTCATTATAAAGTTCGATCCATTCATTATAGGCCGAAGTTGCATCCCCCATCCAAGCGACTTCATTTATTTGAACATTCGCAAAAGCAGCACTCGGCATGAAAACAAAAATGGCAAAAATGATTTTTTTCATGAGGAATAGTATACCGATAATTTTAAAAAAAATAAACTACCGACAAATTTTTTTTATGGTGCAATGAAAAACCCCGGAGATGTTATCTCCGGGGGTGTATCTGTCGCCTGTTTCGGCTTGTTGCTGTTTTTGAGAAGTCAGACTCTTCTCCGCGCGTGCGTCTCCTCGTCTTTTCGCCTTTTCATATCCTGAGGATTGAATACTTTCGGCTATCTCCTTCCTCCTTTAACGTAAAAGAGGTCAACGTGCTTCATCTCGTTTAGTCGAGAACTGCTCTCCGAGACTAACTGGATATTATTGTATCGAGATACTGAGTATCTCAGGGGATGACCAGTACATCTACCCATCTGCTTACAGTATAGCATACTCAGATTTTTTGTCAATACCCCCAACAATATTCCCTATCTTACCAGCATCTCAGTTCATAACGAGGGTGAAGCTGTCCATATCTATCCATCCATGAGCCCTGGTACACGTTCTTGCAGTTTGATGGAACATTTTGCTGCTGTTGTTGGTATTGATATTGATATTGACGCTGTCTTTCTTGCTGTTGTTGATATTGATATTGACGTTGTCTTTCCTGCTCTTGACGCTGACGCTGCCGTTCAATAGCAATCGATCGAAGAATATTCGGAAAAACCTGTTGCGTGGATTGTTGTCCGCCATAATAGCCGTTGTTGTATCCTCCCTGATACGGCATGGGGGCGCAACCCATCATAACGAAGATCAAAATGGCGAGTAATAATTTTTTCATACAAAGAACCTCCTGATTATTGCCAGGTTTCACCATAGCATTATTTATTACGCATGTCAACCATGTTAGAAAATTAACTTTATCTTTGTCATGACAATATATGACACCTGAGCATTCAGCTATACATTATAAATTTATCTGAACACAAATTTCTAACGTGGTCAAAGTTCTATCAAAGGGCTTCTGCTGATATAATACTTCCATGTCTGACGCAAAAAAATTCATTCATCTTCACACACACTCTCACTATTCCCTTCTTGACGGTCTTTCAAAAATTGAGAACCTTGTCGCCGTCGCGAAAAAAGACGGAATGCCCGCGATCGCCGTTACCGACCACGGCAACATGTACGGAGCGATCGAACTTTACAAGAAATGCAAAGCTGCGGGAATCAAACCAATCATCGGAGTTGAAGCCTACATCGCAACACGCACACGATTCGACAAAGAGCCCGGCGTGGACAACAAACGCTATCATCTCACACTTCTCGCAAAAAATTACACTGGGTATCGGAATCTCATAAAGATGGTGACCGCGGCCAATCTTGAAGGATATTACTACAAACCGCGCATGGACAAAGATTTACTTCGTGAAAATCACGAAGGCATCATCTGTCTTTCCGGCTGTTTCGGCGGAGAACTTGCCCGCGCACTTCGCAACAAAGATCGGGAACGCGCTCTTGCCGTTGTTGCCGAACATCAATCAATTTTCGGCAAAGAAAATTATTTTCTGGAGCTCATGCGACATTCCGGTATTGAAGGACATGACGAGTGGGAAAAAGCGGTGCTCGCTCTCGGTCGCGAACTCAACATTCCGGTGGTCGCCACGCAAGATTCTCACTACACCAACAAAGACGACAAAAAAGCGCACGAGACCTTGCTCGCGGTCGGCACCGTAAACACAGGAAAAGATGCGGGGCTTTCGTTTGGAGGAGACGATTATTCTTTTATCACTACCACAGAAGCCTATCAAATTTATAAAGAATATCCGGAGGTGGTGAGTAATACCTCAATAATCGCCGATATGTGCGATATTGAAATTGAACTTGGTAAATGGGTTTTTCCCAATCTGCCGATTCCCGAAGGTACAACCTATGACAGCGAACTTCGCCGCCTTGCCTACGAAGGCATTCCTGCGCACGGACTCACGGAAACAAAAGAAGTGGTTGACCGTTTGGAATATGAGCTTTCCGTTATCTTCAAAAAAGGATATTCGCCTTACTTTTTGGTCGTCGCCGACCTGCTCCGTTTTGCGAAAGAGAACGGCATTTTGACGAACGTCAGAGGGTCCGGCGCGGGTTCTATCACTTCATACTTGATTGGCATTACACTTGTTGACCCGCTCGAATACAAACTTCCCTTTGAGCGTTTCTTAAATCCCGAACGCCCCTCGGCGCCGGATATAGATATGGACTACGCCGATAATAGGCGCGACGAAGTTATTGAGTATGCAAAGCGAAAATATGGCAATGACCACGTAGCGCAGATCGGTACATTCGGTTCCATGATGGCGCGAGGAGCGGTAAAAGACACAGCGCGCGCACTCGGCTATCCCTATGCGCTCGGCGATCGTATTTCAAAAATAATTCCGATGGGCTCGCAAGGTTTTCCGATGACAATTGCTCACGCGATGGAGATTGAACCGGAACTCAAAGAAATGTATGAGAAAGAATCCGACGTAAAAACGATCATTGATATCGCGAAGAAATTGGAAGGATGCGTCCGACACATTTCCGTACATGCGGCGGGTGTCGTCATTTCTCCGACCGCGCTTACCGATTTCACTCCCGTCCAAATGGATCCGAAAGGCGGAAAACAAATTACACAATACGAAATGCACGCGGTGGAGGATGTCGGTCTTCTTAAATACGACTTTCTCGGCATTAGAAACCTCTCCATTCTCGCCGACTCGGTTCGTCTCGTAAAAATATATCACGGCATTGATATTAATATTCAAAAAATTCCGCGCAACGACAAAAAGACGTTCCAAATGCTCTCGAGAGGCGAAACGATCGGGCTTTTCCAATTGAACGGCTCCGGTATGACGAAATACCTCATGGACTTGCGCCCAACTTCCATTCACGATATCAACGCGATGGTCGCGCTCTACCGCCCGGGCCCGATGGAATCCATTCCCGAATACATCAAACGCAAACGCAATCCGAAACTCGTCACCTTTCTTGATCCCCGAATGCAGGATATTTTGGATCAGTCCTACGGAGTCATTACCTATCAGGACGACGTCATGATGATTGCCATCAAACTCGCGGGATATTCTTGGCTGGAAGCCGACAAGCTCCGCAAAGCCATGGGAAAGAAGATCCCGGCGGAAATGGAAATTCAGAAAAAGAAACTTTTGGAAGGATTTTTGAAGAACGGATTATCGCAGGAAAAAACAAAAGAACTCTGGGGGCTTATCGAACCATTTGCCGCCTACGGATTCAACAAAGCGCACGCCGCGAGCTATGGACTGGTCGCATACCAAACGGCGTACATGAAAGCGAATTATCCGGCGGAATACATGGCGGCCGTGCTTACCGCCGAGTCGGGCGATACAGAAATGATCTTTGAGATTATTACCGAATGCAAGCGCATGAACCTTCCGGTTCTTCCGCCAGATGTGAACGAAAGCATGGGAGATTTTGCTGTCATCAAAGGCGAGTCAAACCCCCTCCACTCTTCAGAGGGGAGGGCTGGGGTGGGGTGCGTTCCGAAACCGACTCACCCCCTCCCAACCTCCCCCTCTAAAGAGGTGGAGGAGCACATCGATAAAATTCGTTTTGGACTTCACACTATCAAAAATCTCGGAGTGGAAATCGGCAACGCCATTATCGCTGAACGCGAGAAGAACGGGCGATACAAAAGTTTTTCCGATTTTCTGGAACGCGTCCAGCACAAAAATCTGAATAAAAAATCGCTGGAAGCGCTCGTAAAATGCGGAGCGATGGACGAACTCGGCGAACGGGGACAGATCATTTTCAACATGGAAGATGCGCTCGCGTACAGCAAAGGCCTCGGAAAAGAAAACTCCGCTCAGGCTTCCCTTTTCGGGCTGATGGCACCCTCATCGCTTCCCTCTCTCAAACTCAAAGAGTGCGAACCGGCAAAACCATTTGAAAAACTCGCGTGGGAAAAAGAACTGCTCGGACTCTACATTTCCGGACATCCGCTTGATAAATATCGCGACAAATTGGAAGCGCGCGAATGGAACAATAAAAAACTCAAAGAAGAAGGCAAAGAAAATCTCCAAGTCACGATCGTCGGCATCATAGAAGAAATGCGCGAGGTCATAACCAAGAAAAATGAAAAAATGGCGTTCATCAAAATTGCCGACCTGAACGACACCATAGAAGTAGTCGTCTTCCCCCGCACGTTTGAAGTCCACAAAGAATTCCTAGTCCTAGAAAAATGCGTGGCTCTCAAAGGCAAATTCTCAAAACGAAATGGCGAACCTTCAGTTATCGCAGACGCAATGAAACTGCTTGACTAAACTCATCACTCGTGATACCCTGAAACAGGTTTTGTAACTCAACATAAAAATGAGGCGGTAAGATGGAACATGTAGAATATTTGAAAAAAGTAGCGGCGGCAAAAAATCATTTTGAAAAATATATAAGAACTGGCGCCACAATGTATTATTGGGCGATGAGCTTAGGATTCCTTGGGACGTTCGTATTCCCGTTGTGGACGTCAGATTCCAAATATACATATTTTTCCCTTGTGGTTGGTGTTCTCGGTGGATTAATTTATCTTTATAAAACGGAAAAAAACAGAAAAGAGTTTCCAAGAAAATTCCCAGAAGAATCCGACATTATGGCCGAGCACGATGAATTACTGAAATAAGGTAAAACAAACAGAAGAAGCGGCGAGGTTCAACCTCGCCGCTTTATTTTTTTACCGATTAGTCGGTATCGTCGTATTGGCAACGATATTTAACGTTTGGCATTTTTTTCGCCAAAAACTCATTCACAAAATGGCAAAGCCATGTTAAAAACTTCTTTTCCATCTTTTGTCTCCTTCTTTTTGTTTGTACAAACGGGTTCACTAAAGTTATAGCATGAGATGTACAAATAAGCAAATTTTGTAACAGTTCATTCCACCGCTACACCAAGGGCAGTTCTCTCCCCGGAATATTTTACTTGGCGGTGAGTCCGCCCCGCAAGGCGGTCTCTCCGCCAAGTAAAATATTCCTCCTTGAGGACTGCCCTGTTTCCGCTACTTTCGTTGACACCTGTAACCTGATGAATACTGCGCAAGTTATACCTAGCATGAAAAACACAAAACCAACAATTGGCTTTATCGGCCAGGGGTGGATCGGCAAGAATTATGCCGACAATTTTGAGGAGCGCGGTTATACCGTCATACGATATTCGCAGGAAGAACCGTATATTAAAAACAAAGAAAAGATCGCGAAATGCGATATCGTCTTTATTGCTGTCCCCACGCCGACCACTCCGAAAGGTTTCAGCGATGCGATACTGCGCAAAGTGCTTCCGCTCGTCGGCAAAGGAAAAATTGCCGTCATTAAATCCACCCTGCTCCCCGGAACGACCGCCAAACTTCAAAAGAAAAATCCCGATATCATCGTGCTTCATTCGCCGGAATTTCTCATGGAGGCGTCGGCGGCGTATGATGCGGCGCATCCGGTAAGAAATATCGTCGGCATTCCTTACAATAACGAAAAATATAAGAAAAGCGCGAGGCGAGTGATCGAAGCGCTGCCGAAATCTCCCTACGAACTCATTTGTTCATCGGAAGAAGCGGAGCTCGTCAAATACGGCGGCAACTGCATGCTGTACGTAAAAGTGGTATTCGCCAATATCTTCCACGATCTCTCACAAAAATTCCCGGGGGTAAAATACGAAACGGTGCGCGATGCTATGAGCGCCGATCCGCGCATCGGCAGTTCCCATCTTGATCCGGTCCACAAAAGCGGACGCGGCGCAGGCGGTCATTGCTTTATCAAAGATTTCGCAGCCTTCGCTTCCCTGTACGAAAAAATGACAAAAGATACGCACGGAACGGAAGCCCTTCGAGCATTTGAAAAAAAGAATAAGCATCTTTTGAAAACAAGTGGAAAAGATCTTGATCTGCTACGGGGAGTATATGGGGAGGAATAAAATCATTTCTAAAAATTTCCAATTTCAAATTTCTAATTTTCGTCGCCGGAGCGGGGTTGTACCCCGCTCCGGAACGTTTGTCAGAAATCATGATTTTGCGATAACACTAAATATAGCGAGGTATCCCAAACATTTCGGTTCGGGGTACAACCCCGAACCGGCGACGGGGGTGTGAGGAGATACGTGTTTTTTGCTAACAAATGCGCAGTGGGATACCTTTTATAGACATGATATAATTAGAGGGTTAATACAAATATTATGTTCAATAATTTCAATACGCGGTCTTTATCTGATGTTTACGAAACCCTCCGCACAAATGAGCGCGGTCTCGGCGCAGATGAAGCAAAAAAACGGCTGGAGGAATACGGTCCGAACAAACTCCCCGATGCCAAGGCTGACAGTCTCGCCCTTATTTTTTTCCGCCAATTCCAAAGTCCTCTCATCTATATTCTTATCGCCGCAAGCGCAATCGTGTTTGTTACCGGAGAAACCACGGACGGGCTTATCATTCTCTTCGTGCTCTTTTTTAATGCCATTGTCGGAACGATCCAGGAGGGAAAAGCGCAAAACACATTGCTCGCACTCAAGAATTTCGTGGAAACAAAAGCGACCGTACTGCGCGACGGGACGGAGATCATCATTTCCGACACTGAAATCGTCCCCGGCGATATTCTCATTCTTCAAGAAGGTGAAAAGATCCCGGCGGATGCACGCATTACTCTTTCTCAAAATCTGAGCGTTGACGAAGCGGCGCTTACCGGTGAATCGGAACCGGTCCATAAGATCGCCGACACTCTCCCTTCGACAGACGGCGAAGGAAAGAAAAATATTATCTTTAAGGGAACGCACATCGTTGCCGGAAATGGTATGGCGGTCGTTATCGGAACCGGAACTGATACGACTATCGGAAAGATCGCCAAAGAAATTACATCAGTTGAGTCGGAAATTCCGCTTAAAGCAGATATTCGTTATCTCTCACGCTTGATCGTCATAGCGGTCGCCGCGATCGTAACACTTCTCTTCATCGTCGGCGTTTTGTCCGGAAAGTCTGTAATGGAAATGTTTACCACCCTCGTTTCTCTTTCCGTTTCCATTATTCCCGAGGGGCTTCCAATCGTTATGACGCTGGTTCTCGCGAGCGGCGTTTGGCGCATGTCAAAACGAGGAGTATTGGTAAAAAGACTTCAAGCGGTTGAAACGCTGGGACAGGCAAAAATTATCGCGGTTGATAAAACCGGAACCATTACCAAAAATGAAATGGTGGTTCAAAAAGTGTATGTGGATGGAAAAATATTTGATATTGGAGGCATCGGCTATGACCCCCGTGGAGAGATTTTTTTGGATAAAGCGGCCGTGGATTTCGCCAACCATCCGGAGCTTTTGTTCATCGGAAAGATTGCCGCTTTCTGTTCCAATGCGCGCGTCATGTATTCGGAAGAAAAACAGGAATGGCGCATAAGCGGCGATCCAACCGAAGCTGCCATTCTCGTGATCTCTCAAAAACTCGGTTTTCACAAAGAAGAACTTCTCCGAGAATCGCCCCTCCTTTCTGAAATTCCTTTTAACTACCAAAACAAGTACCGCGCAACCGCGAATAAAATAAACGATACTTATTTGCTTTCTGTCATAGGCGCTCCGGAAGAAATTCTCAAATTTTCCAAAAAAATATGGTGCGAAGGAAAAGAACATCCACTGACCATAAGCGAACGCGAAAAACTCGGATCAATATTGCTTTCTATGTCGAAAGAAGGATTGCGCGTCGTTGCTGTGGCGAAGCGCCATACTTCCCATGAAGTCATCATTCCTCCGAACGTACACGATCTGGTGTTCATCGGTTTTTTCGGAATGAAAGATGCACTACGTCCAGAAGTGACGGAGGCAACACAAAAGGCAATGTCAGCGGGCATGCGCGTTGTGATGATCACAGGAGACTACGAGATCACAGCAAAGGCCATTGCGATTGAGGCTGGTATTTATCACGAAGGCGATACTGTTCTTACCGGAAAAGAAATCGACACGCTTTCGGAAAAAGAGCTTTCGGAAAAATTGGGAAAAACTTCGGTTTTTGCGCGCGTAACGCCGGAGCACAAGCTTCGCATCATCAAAGCCTACAAAGCACGCGGAGAGATTATTGCTATGACCGGAGACGGCGTAAATGATGCACCCTCGCTCGTCGCCGCCGATCTCGGCGTTGCCATGGGAAAGATCGGCACGGAAGTCGCTAAAGAAGCTTCTGACATCGTACTTTTGGATGATAATTTCGGCAGTATCGTGTCCGCCGTTGAAGAAGGCCGCGGAATATACAAGACGATCAAAAAAGTCATTCTCTATCTTTTTTCCACGAATGTTGGCGAAGTATTTACCATCGCCGGAGCGCTCTTCATCGGCTTCCCTCTCCCGATCCTTCCGGCGCAGATTATTTGGCTTAATTTCGTGACCGATGGATTTCTTGATGTCGCACTTGCTATGGATCCAAAAGGAAAAGGACTTCTTTCGGGAAGTTTTAAGCGTCCCAAAAAATATCTTGTGGACAAATTGATGGCTTTTCGTATGGTGCTTATGGCAGTACCGATGGCGGTTGGAACGCTTTATTTGTTCTCAAAATATTATGAAACCGATATTGCAAAAGCATGGACGATATCCCTTGTTGTACTTGCCGTTTTTCAGTGGTTCAACGCATGGAACTGCCGTTCGGATAATAAGTCAATATTTACCGCAAATCCATTTTCAAATAAATATCTGGTCGGCGCTACGATCACGGTCATCACCCTTCAGCTTTTTGCCGTGTACCACCCAATGATGCAAAGAATTCTCCATACCGTTCCGCTTCAGCCGTCAGAATGGACCATGATTATCACCGTCGCATCCTCCATTGTTATCGTAGAGGAAATAAGAAAGTTTTTCTATCGGAGAAAATAAATTGACTTCTTTCAATAAAGTCAGTATTGTTAACTAATTAGGTTATTGTTCTTTTACATATATTATACTGGAGAAAAAACAGTGGAAAGATATTATGTATTTCTTGAATTCATCACGATCAATTATAAAATAATTTTTGGAGGCATCGGAGCGCTTCTTGGTTTGGCGGGATATATTTATTACTACATCAATATATTTCTCAACGAAGGAAACAAACCCTGTGTTTTTACTTGGGTTCCCTTATCCATTATCGTCAGTTTCGGACTTTACGCCCAATTTCAAACAGGCGCTATGTGGGGAGCGGCAGTAACCGGAGTGACAGCGCTCAACTGCATTATTGTTGCCATTATTTCCCTCTTTTTCAAAAGAACACAACCGGAGTGGAGTGACTGGGTCTGTTTTATTGGCGCAATCATCGCTATTATTTGGTGGAGAATTTCCAATGGCTTCGTTATGCCTGTGATTATTGTTTCCTTGGCCGACGCGATCGCTTTCTTTCCGACGTGGAAACGCGGATATCGCGACCCCTTCAAAGAAACCATGTGGATGTGGTTTTTGAACTGCTCAAAATTTGTTTTCGGAATTGCCGCGCTTGGAACATATAGTATCACAACGCTGCTCTTTCCATTATCGATAGCAATGATAGACGGCACTTTTCTGCTTACTATTTTTCTCCGAAGGAAATATCTCGCAAATTTACAAGGGGAGTCCTTGTAAAAATAGCCCCGACACAAAAGTCGGGGCTTTACTTTAATTACGCTTTTGTTTTTTCGCTTGGATAATACTCTAAAAGCGCATCAACGAGTTCTGCGCAATACGTCATCGCGGGACCGCCGCCCATGACCATCGCTACTTCATATACGCAAAGTATTTCTTCGCGCGTGACGCCGAGTTTTTTGCATGCCTGAACATGCAAAATAATGCAGTTTTGGCATCGTAATGAAAGCGCAATACCGAGCGCGATCAACTCTTTCGTTTTTGCCGGAAGTGCGCCGTCCGCCATCGCTTTATCATGGAACGCGCCCCACGCCTTCATCGTTTCCGGCAAGTCGGTACGAACGCCGCGAAAACCTTTTTTAAATTGTTCAAACTTTTCTTTTGCTGCCATTTTCCCTCCTCCTCTTTCAAGAACACAACCATGAGTAATCTACCACAAAAGACGAAAACATGGCAAGAAAATACAAAACTCCACCAATCGGCGGAGTTTTGTTGAATGGTTATTTCCCTTGATATTCCTCGCCTTCGTATTCGTGTCCTGTCATGAGCTTATATAACTTTCTGGCTTGGTCGCGCTCGCTTTTTGCTTTACTGGTTTGGATTATGCCTTCGTATATCTTTTTCTTTTTTTGAAATTCTTCGAATTCCACGGAATCGTTTGATTTTGATGATTCGTGAGAATCATATTGTTTCTCGGATTTAGGCGGAATTTCGTCTGACGTCTCATCCTCATCCAACCAATCTTCGGTCAAGTGAAAATATGCATCCCTTAAATTGTCCCGCTCCGTTTTTGATTTTGAGGATTGATATCTTCTGCGGATACTGTCTATATATTCTCCTTTTGACATCCTTTGACGATCCCAAGTCCCATTTTTTACTTGTATTAGTCCTTGTGCAATTCCAAGTGTAACGAGTGCTCCAATACCATATCCCGCAAGTTTAATCACGCCCAAAAATGGAGCAAGAAGCGCTTCACCTTGATCTTTTTCAATCTTATCAAAATTTTGCTGAATTATCTCAAGCGCCGGTTTCCAATTTCCTTTTGCCACCTCTGCTTTATACCAGTCAACGCACATTTGAGACGCCTGTTCTATTTTTGCTGTATCACCGGGATTTTCACGCCCGGCGACATCTTCGCATTTTCTCAAAACTTCTTGAAATGCTTTATTCATTTCATATTTTTCTACTGCCGCTTTTGCTGCAGTTTCTATTTGGGGTTTTGTCATTCCTTTCTCCAACACAGCATCGGCGGGAACGGCTTTTTCTTCCGCGCTTTTCGGTATGGTTTGCGTATGTTCGGCGTCCGGCACCATTGGCGCTTCATATCCCGCTTGCACCTCGGCGGCGTTTAGAAATGCGGAAAGAAAAGCGGTGGCAAAGATCCCGCCCTTTTTAAGTCCTTCATGCGATTCCTCCGGATTTTTTATCGGCTCATTAACATTTATTTGTTTTTCTCCTTCCATAAAAGTAGATTTAATCGGCTAATGTAATCATTATATTCCCCCCCCCATTTTTTTGCAAAGAAAAAGCCCGCCTGAGCGAGCTTTTTTTTAATAGTTAGACAACTTCCGCTTTCACTTCGGTAAAGTTCTGGCGATGGCCTCTTTTTTTGAAGTAACGGCTTTTTTGTTTGTATTTGATGGTCGTGACTTTCTTGGCTCTGCCGTTGCCGACAAAACCGCACTCAACGGTCGCTCCTTCAATATATGGGGTTCCGATTTCAATCTTTCCGTCTTCAGAAGTCAAAAGAACCTTGTCAAAAATGACTTTTTCTCCTTCTTTGGCGTCGGCAAGCTTCTCAACCCGAAACGCTTGTCCCGGCTCAATTCGGTATTGCTTTCCACCTGTTTCTATAATTGCGAATTTCATAGTTCCTCTATCCTACACGAAAAGACCGGAAAATGCAACCCTTTTTCGGCACTTTCTGTGTTTTGAGCGAAATACCGAAAATAGGGCTATTTTACGAGCTTAAACCATGTTTTCTTCCCCGCTTTTACGATATCGCCGGCTTTAACGGTAACTTGTTTGTGGATATCTGCAATCTTCTCGTCGTTGAGGTTTATCGCTCCTTGGTCAAACAGGCGGCGTATATCCGAGTTGCTTTTATCTCCTCCTTCAAAACATTTTTGCAAAAGCTCCAGCGCCTCCATTTCCGATTTTTCGATCTTTACTTCGGGAATGTTTTCCGGAACTCCGCCCTTTTGAAACGTGTTGATGAAGTCTTCTTCGGCAGACACCGCCTTCGCCTCGCCGTGGTAAATGGAAACAATCTCTTTCGCCAAGCGCATTTTTGCGTCGCGCGGATTGCCACCCTTCTCTATTTTTTCAAGAATTTCTTTTACCATTTCCAAAGGCGTGTACGTGCACAGGTCAAAGTAACTTTTGAGCGCCGCATCAGGAACGGACATGATCTTGCCGTACATGTCGGAAGGTTCGTCGGTAATGGCGACATAATTGTCCAAACTCTTGCTCATTTTTTCTTTGCCATCCGTTCCGACGAGCAGTTCGAAAGAAAGTACGGATTGTTCCGCCGCGTGATTTACCTTCATGACGTCGCGACCCATGAGCATGTTGAATGTCTGATCGGTTCCGCCGACTTCAAGATCGCAGCTTCCGTACACCTGCGAAATAATAAACGAATCTATTCCTTGAATGATCGGGTACAGCATTTCGTGCATGTACAGTTCTTCGCCGTTCTTTATGCGGTCTTGAAACATGTCGCGCTGAATGAGCCGGCCGTGCGTAATATGCTTGAGCGTCCACAAAAGTCCGCGGAACGTAATGCTTTCAATTCCATCTCGGTGCAAATGCGTTCTTTGCATTCTGGTCTGGTCAAAAATGGCGGCTTTAGATAAAAATGAATTCGGCGGAAAGGTAAGCGATTTCCCTTCTTGCGATACGGTAACGGCATTCGGAGAAAAAATATCGGCGACGCCATAGAACCAGTCGGAATTTCGTATCCATGAAAATACTTTCTCGTCTGTGCGGAGTATCTTGCCGACCTGATCAAGGTACGTTTTCATATTGGCTTCTATTTCTTTTTGTTCCACTTCGGGACG
>Ga0172379_10007251_pt1 | contig 14457 bp, 8 predicted proteins | sample GrowelOW334metaG_FD_119756 | JGI IMG/M metagenome (GOLD analysis project Ga0172379, IMG submission 119756) | Groundwater microbial communities from an aquifer near a municipal landfill in Southern Ontario, Canada - Groundwater well OW334 metaG | ecosystem: Environmental > Aquatic > Deep... | reverse complement strand
CGAGCTCTGTGACAACCTCGACAATGATTGCAGTGGCGTAGTCGACGAGAGCGACGCGATTGACGCCCCGATCTGGTACAGGGACGCGGACGGCGATGGCTACGGATTCGCAAACGTCGTGACAGACCTGACCCAATGCTACCAGCCAGTAGGCTACGAAGTAGACGGTACGGACTGCAACGACGCCAACAACACCATCCACCCGAACGCGGTCGAGATCGACTGCACGGATGCGACTGACTACAACTGCGACGGCTCGGTTGGCTGGGTTGATGTGGACGGCGACGGCAAGGCAGCCTGCGAAGACTGCAATGACACCGACCCCGACATCTACCCGGGTGCGGCCGAGTACTGCAACACAATCGACGACGACTGCGATGGCAGCGTTGACGAGAACGAAGCACTCGACGCCACGACCTGGTATCGCGACGCGGATCTGGATGGCTTCGGCAATCCGCTGGTTAGCGTGCCTTTCTGCGACTACCTCGACGGCTACGTCACGGACAGCACCGACTGCGACGATACTCGATCCAGCGTCAATCCCGACGCCTTCGAGTATTGCAACAGCACGGACGACAACTGCGACGGGAACGTCGACGAGAACGCGGTCGACGCTTCGACCTGGTACCGCGACGCGGACAACGACGGCTACGGTTTGGACAGCGAAGTTCAAGTCGCCTGCCTCCAGCCCTTGGGCTTCGAGCTCGAGAGTGGGGACTGCGACGACACCGACAACGACTTCCACCCCAACGCCACCGAAAACTGTGCCGAACCGACGGACTACAACTGCGACGGTTCAACCGAGTACGCAGACGTAGACGGTGACGGTGTCGCGGCCTGCGAAGAGTGCGATGACTTCGATGCCAGCGTCTACCCCGGTGCAGCAGAAATCTGCGACGGCGTGGACAACAATTGCGACGGCGCAACCGACGGCAGCGATGCCATCGATGCCAGCGACTGGTATGCGGATATGGATCAGGACGGATTCGGCGATGCCGGACACAGCCTGACCAGATGCTCCCAGCCCTACGGCTACGTGGCGGACGACTCCGACTGCAACGACGGTCGCTTCGACGTCAACCCTGATGCAGATGAATACTGCGACAGCGTGGACAACGACTGCGACGGTACGATCGACGAGAATGATGCGGTCGACGCATCGACTTGGTACCTCGATCCCGACCACGACAACTACGGCGACTACCACACCCTCACCCAGTGTCTGCCTCCTTCGGGATATGCGGCCACGGGCGGGGATTGCAATTCCTCCAACAACACCATCTACCCAGGAGCTACCGAGCTCTGTGATGGGCTCGACAACGACTGCGATAGCGCAGTCGACGAGTACGCGCCGACCACGGTCACCTGGTACCTCGATCAGGACAACGATGGCTTCGGGAATACTGTCCTCACCGTGAACGATTGCCGTTTCAGAAGCGGCTACTCGCCATTCGGTGGCGACTGCAACGACGCCGACTTCTCCATCAACCCCGTGATGCCCGAGATTTGCGACGGCATCGACAACAATTGCAACGGTTCGGTTGACGACGGTGTCACCACGGCTTACTACCAGGACAGTGATCGAGACGGTTATGGAAACGTGAACGTCACGATCTCGGCCTGCGGCCAGCCCAGCGGGTACGTCACCAATTCGACCGACTGCAACGACGCTAGCGCCACCTCGTACCCCAGTGCGGACGAGCGCTGCTCCGACAATATCGACAACGATTGCGACGGGCAGATCAACGAGAACAGCGCGGTTGACGCCTTGACCTGGTACCGTGACTTGGATGGTGATGGATACGGTGACAGGAACGGTTCAACCCGCGCCTGTCTCGCGCCCAGCGGTTACGTCGGCAACGACGTGGACTGCAGCGACACCAATCCTTTGATCCACCCGAGCGCCACCGAGTACTGCAACGGTGTGGACGACGACTGCGACTACTCGATTGACGAGAGTTCGGCAGCCGACGCCAGCACCTGGTATCGCGATTCGGACGGTGACGGCTACGGGACGACCTCGACAAGGACGGCCTGCAACCAGCCGAGCGGTTACTCGGACAGGAATGGCGACTGCAATGATAGCAACACCAGCTATCACCCTGGCGCCAGCGAAAGCTGCACCGACACCGTCGACTACAACTGCGACGGCTCGGATGGCGGCGTGGACGCGGATAGCGATGGCTACACGTCTTGCGAAGATTGCGACGATACCAACGAGGACGTCTATCCTGGAGCGGACGAGTACTGCAACGACGTGGACGACGACTGCGACGGCACGATCGACGAGAACAGCGCCATCGACGCTCCGACCTGGTACAACGATGCTGATGGTGACGGTTACGGCGGAGCGGTTTTCCCGCTGGTTGCCTGCATCGCGCCACACAGCTACGTGGCAAGTTGGAACGACTGCAACGACTATGTTCCCACGACCAATCCCGGAGCCAGCGAGCTCTGCGATGGCTGGGACAATGACTGTGATGGTCTGACCGATGAAGGTCTGACCTACCACACCTACTACGAGGATGCTGACGGCGATGGTTACGGAACCTCGTCGAACACCATCTCTGACTGCTCCCAGCCTTCGGGCTATGTGAGCAACAATACGGACAGGAACGATGCCAACGACACCGTCTACCCCAACGCCCCAGACATCTGCGACGGGCTGGACAACGACGGCAATGGCACGGTCGACGACGATGTCACCGTCCCTTGGTATCGCGATACGGACGGGGACGGCTTCGGAAACGGGTCGTACCTAGTCACATCATGCCAAGCGGTTGCAGGATATGTTCCGAACAACGCCGACGACTGCAACGATGCCAATGGCAACGTCAACCCCGCGGCTGACGAGCTCTGCAACTACGTCGACGACAACTGCAACGGTGTGACCGACGAGGCGACCGCACTCGATGCCAGCATCTGGTATCAGGATGCCGATGGTGACAGTTTCGGCGTGTACGCGATCTTCGCGTGCAATCAGCCGAGCGGTTACACTCGGAGCGGTGGAGACTGTTATGACTTCAGCACCTCCGCGTATCCCGGAGGCTACGAAACCTGTGACAGTCTCGACAACGACTGCGATGGTCTGTTCGACGAAGGGCTGAACTGCCCCCAGAGTCCCTGACCACGATTCCTTGAGGCGCGCAACTAGCAATGGCTAGAGCGCGCCTCGTTTTTTTTGGGGGAACCATCCTCACCCCCGGCACCCCTCTCCTAGAAGGCAGAGGGGTTTGGGTTGGTTGGAAAAAACGTAAACGTAAAGATTGTTTAGTTAAATTGTTTTTTTAGCCAACCAACCCAATCCGATAATTTACACTTTTACATTTTTACAACCACCCGATTTTTGACCATTGACAAAAAATAATTTTTCAAGTATTATTTACCACCGGTTTGGATAGATTGTAATTTGGTTTTTGTTTTCAGTTTTTGAAAATAAAAATCAGGCCGCAATCATCTTCAAACTTTCTTCGCGCTGGCTTGACGCGATTTGGGGGAGCCGTGAGTTCTTTTCTTTTATTGCTTCTGGTTGGTTGTATTACTATCAAGGTCGGCGGCAACGATTCAAGCGACGCTTCGGATGACGCTACGGATTCGGATTCCGGAGTCGTGATCGAAGAGGTCTTTGTCGACAATGACAGCGACGGCTTCGACGCGGCCGAGGATTGTGATGACACCGACCCGAACATCCATCCTGGTGCTACCGAGTACTGCAATGGTCTCGACGACAACTGTGACGGTGAAGTCGACGAAGCCGGTGCTATCGGGGCATCAACTTGGTACATCGATACCGACGGCGATGGCTACGGCAACGGTGCTTACACCACCACGGCCTGCAACCAGCCCAAAGGATACGTCAACAACGGCACCGACCGTGACGACGACAATCCAAAAGTTCAATAACCGAAGGATTCAATTTTCGTGACGTGACGACTGAGTGAGGAACTCGGTCGTTGTTTTTTTGTTTTCTAATTTTAATAAATAAAAATAAAATAAATTAATTGTGGGCGAATGGCATTCGCCCCTACGAATAATTTATGTTAAAATAAACCCATGCTCGATTTCAGAGAGGTATATAAACACGCCGAAGAAAATACTGTTTGGTACGCAGTAGGGATTTTTGTTATTTTGGCGGCGTTAATTTCTTTGCAAACTATTTATTCTGGCTTAACAATTTTGTCGATTGTTATTGGTATTTGTTTTGTAATTCTGACGATTTTGCGGCCGCTTTGGACATTGGCTTTTTTGGCGGTTTATTTGCCTTTTGAACCTTTTCTTTTAAAATTTATTCCGGACGATATTTATGTTTTTGCTCGTTATTTTTCTGAACTGTTAATTTATTTTCTTTCGGCCGTGGTGGTTTGGCGCATGGCCACTAAACAAATTAAATTTCGTTCTTCGCCAATTGATTTAGCTTTTGTTTTGTTTTTGGTAGTCGCGGTTTCTTCGGCTATTATAAATTTTGTTAATCCTTCAATCGCGGTTTTGGGTTTGCGACAAATCGTGCGTTTTGTTTTAGTTTTTTTTATTGTTATTTATTTAAGCCCGTCGCGTTCGTTTATTGAAAAAATAACTTTGGCCATGTTGGCCGTGGTTTTGTTTGAAGCTGGTTTAGGAATTTCTCAGGCCATTGTTGGCGAGCCACTCGATCTTCTTTTGTTACCTTCAGAAACGCGAACTTTTGGGGAAATGGTTTTGACCACCGGAGTAAACCAAACTTGGGATTTTGGCACTAGAGTTTCGGCCACGCTCGGACGTTACGATCGTTTGGGAACTTTTTTAGCTTTCTTTTTAGTTTTTGGTGCTGCCATGTTCTATGAATTAAAGAAAGGAATCAGCAAAGAAAAAAAGTTTTTGTGGCTAATATTTTTACTGGGTTTGCCAGCGTTGGTTTTAACTTATTCGCGTTCAGCTTGGTTTGGTTTTTTGCTCGGCTTTTTGTTTATTGCTTTGTGGATTAAAAAAGACAAGCGGGTTTTGGTGGCTACGATTTCAATTATTGTTTTAATTTTAAGTTATCTTTTGTATTCTGAAATCGCGGTACGTTATTTAATTGATTCGCCACAACAAACTTTGGTGGAAAGATTTTTTGAGGTTTTTTCTTATGAGCGTTGGCGGGGTGAATATTATGGATTCGGGCGACTTTATTGGATAGTACAGACTGTCGTGGCTGTGGTTCCAGCCTCACCATTATTTGGTTTTGGTCCCGGACAATACGGCGGCGGTGCAGTGGCAGCGTTAAATAATACCCACGTTTACGAATTGCTCGGTTTGCCGTTTGGGGTTTATGGCACCGATGGTTACATCGACAATAATTGGTTTTCGCTTTGGGGCGAAGTTGGTACCATTGGTTTGGCTTTTTATTTGTGGATGTATGTCGGACTTTTTTCTTTCTCATTAAAAGTTTACCGAAAATTTAAAACCGATCCATTTATTCGCGCCTTAGCTTTAGGTTTTGCCGCGGTCATGATTGCTGTGGCTTTGAACGCTTTTTTAGCTACGTTTTTGGAGGTTAGAACCTTGGCGTTTTATCTTTGGTTGTATGGTGGGTTTGTGGTGGTGTTGGGTGAAACGACCGCCCTCACCCCTAACCCCTACCCCCAGAGGGGGAGGGGAAAGGAGAGATTATGAAAATTATCCTTGCCAATAAATTTTATTATCTCAAATGCGGCGCCACGCGTTATCTTTTTGATTTGGAAAAAATGTTACATGATCATGGTCATGAAACTGTTCCGTTTTCCATGCAAAATTCTTCAAACGTCCCAACACCTTTTAGTAAATTTTTTGTCAGTAAAGTTGAGACTGAGAAAGTTCAACTAAATTGGCAAGGATTACGAACGCTCGGACGAATGTTGTTTTCATTTGAGGCCCAAGAAAAACTTTCGCAATTAATTCGTCGTACGCAACCAGACGTTCTTCACGCTCATACAATTTATTATCAGATTTCTCCTTCGATATTTTTGACAGCTCGTGAATTGGGTTTGCCAACAATTTTGACAGTTCAGGATTACCACATGATTTCACCACAGTACATGCGTTGGTCGCACCATCGGGTGGAGGATTGGAGTCGGGCGGGAGTTTTGCGAGCAGCTTTGTCGAAGTTTCATAAAAATTCTTTTTTTGCTAGTTTGGCGGTCATGATAACTTTTCGGTTGCATCAAAAAATGGGTTTGTATCATTTAGTTGATCGGTACACTACAGCTTCAAGGTTTGTAAAAGACGAAATGATTAAAAAAGGTTTTCCGGCCGAAAAAATTCAGGTTATTCCTTTCAGTGTTGATGCCAAAAATATTACACCAGCCATTGGTTGGGACAGCGGTTATGTTTTGTTTGTCGGCAGATTTGTCGAAGAAAAAGGTGTTTGGACTTTGCTCCAAGCGGCCAAAAATTTACCGCACATAAAATTTAAATTTGTCGGTTTTGGTCCTGAAGAAGAAAAATTAAAACGTGCCGCCATTTCCATTCCAAACGTCGAGTTTGTTGGTTTTGCTGGTGGCGAGGCTTTGTGGCAACTTTATCGGGGAGCGCGCTGTGTGGTGGTACCGTCGCTTTGGCAGGAGGTTTTTGGGATTGTGGTTATTGAAGCCATGGCGGCTGGCAAACCTGTAATCGCCTCGAATATTGGTGGTTTACCAGAAACCATTGTCGATCGAGTAACCGGACTTTTGGTTCAGCCGGGAAGCGTACCGGAATTGGTCGACGCCATCGAGCGTTTATCTAAAAACGAAACTCTGGTCAGAGAAATGGGTTGGGCCGGCCGCGAGCGAGTTTTAAAAGAATATAATCACGAAAAACATTTTTCCGAATTAATGAAGGTTTATGAGACGGCAATTTTTGAACATCGTGGAAAATAAAAAACGTAGAGACGCCCAATTTGGGCGTCTCTACGTTTTTTATTTTACAACAACGGCTTTTTTCGCATCAACCATTCGGTGACAGGATTTTCGATATTTTCAGTTAAGATTTTTTTGTACAGAATTTCAGTTTGCAAGGCAATTTCATCCCAAGAAAAATTAGCCTGAACAAATTTGGCGGCCTGACAACCAACGTGTTTGGTTAAATCCGGTGATTCAGCCATCATAATTAAATGTTCGGCCAAATGTCCGGCGTCGCCTTGGCGAAAAGCCAAACCGTGGTCGCAAACGATTTCCAAGTGTTCTGAAATATCAGAAGCCAAAACACATTTACCATAACTCATGGCTTCTAAAACGGCGATTGGCAAACCTTCCATGAGCGACGGGTGAATAGCTGAATGGGCGTGGGTAAACAAAGCGTGTAAGGTTTCACCAGTTTGTTCGCCGGTAAGAACGATTGATTCGTCGCCAGCGACAATGTTTTTTAATTCTTTAACATAAGCATCAGTAAAAGCGCCACCACCGACAATGGCTAATTTCATTCCAGCAAATAATTCTGGACGTTCAGCCTGGGCTTTTTTCCAGCCTTCAATAAGGGTTTTTTGACCTTTGTGTTCAACCAAGCGGGAAACCATGATGAAATATTTGTCGGGTTCCAAGCCAAATTGTTTTAGTAATTCTTTTTGGTTTTCAATTTTAGGAATTTTAACACCATTAGGAATATAAACCGCTTCGGTTTTATATTTTTTAACGTATTCAGTTAAGGTTTTGGAAACCGTAATGGTTTTGTCAGGGAAGCGACAAGCGGCAATTTCGCCCAGCCAAAGCGAAAGGCGAGCAAAGGCACCCCATTTTTGTTGCTTGCGATCAATACAGTGAAAAGTCACTACTACCTTAGCTGAAGGTCGAAGCAATTTTGGTAACCAAGCAAGCAGGGCAGGACCCACGCCGTGGATATGAAAAACCTCAGTCTTATTTTTGGCTGCCCAAATAATCGATAAAAAAGTATGAACAATCGCATCTAAGTGTTTGGTGTGAATGGTTGGTAAGAAAATTCTTTTAACGCCGCTCACGGGTTTTTCTTGACCACAATACCAACCACGACAAAATACAGTCACTTCATGACCTTGGTTTACCAAACGTTCTGAGAGCTCCTGCACGTGCTTTTCAATACCACCAGAAAGTGCCGGATAGCCTTTTTGTCCAATCATTGATATCTTCATAAAACATATTAGTTTAGCAGAAAAATGGCTTTTTGTCAATGGTAAAAGCCCAATGAAATGGGGATAACTTAAAAGCCTAAAAAACTAAGTTTTTTAGGCTTTGTTTAGCTGTTTTTTTAAGAAAACGAGCGATCGCTCGTTTTATCCAATTTTTTATTCCACTATTCCCAATCCCGCCGCCAGCGAATCGCTCGGTAAATTGGTAGTTACCGAGGCACCGGAGGCGGTCAGCCAAGCGTTTGTCCAACCATCAGTTCCGCTCAGTGAGACGTTTGAGATAAGGGTTGGTGAAGTGCCGATTTGATTTTCGGTTGGGGTAATTGCGACTTCAAAGGCGATTCCGACGATTTTGGCCGTCGGGGCGAAGGTTGTGGATAATTCTGAAGTTTGCCAGCTGACAGTTTTGTTGGCGGCGTCGTAAGAGACTGACTCGCCACCGGAAACGGTTTGTCGGCCGGTAAATGAAACATTACTTAACAACTGTCCGGAAATTGTCAGGTTTTTGATTTCATTGGTGGTGCCAGAAATGTTCCAAAAAATCCAGTATTTGGTTTCTTCGTCAACAGTTGGGGGTAATGGTCCTCGGCCAAGCTGGTCGCCTTGGTCTGAAGCGTAACGGCCGAATGAACGGAAAACAATTGGTGTGGTGAGTGGGGTGGCAACGTTTTGTCCATAAACCGTGACCGGTGAAGCGGTTTCAGTTTCTTCGATTTTATAAGCAGCCTGAGCTCGAGTGTCGATATTTAAATGTTCGTAAACCGAAGTCGAGCTTTGCGAAATTGACGAACGAAGTTTGGTTTCGATTTCTACTTCACCGGAAGCGTGGCCAGCGATGGTTTCAATTGAAACCGTATTAGATTTTTCTACAATTGAACTGTTTGAGTCGGTGGTTATTTTGACATCGTAAACTGGTTCGTCGCCGATGTTTTCATATCTAATTGTGGTTTTCAGCGAACCACCAAGTTTAGCGGTGGTGGAATCTGAGCTGTGACTAAGTTTTATTTGTGGTTGAATTATGGAAACTTCTTGAGTCAAAATTGTCTGGGTGTATTCATCGGCACCGAATACAAACGATGGAGCAAAAGAAAAAATTAAATTTTCAGTGCCGCTTTCTGAATAACCCGTAAATTCCATTCGGCCCGCTTCGCTGGCTTTAATGGAATCAACCGACCAAGATTTTTCCTCGGCTGTTGATAGATGAAAATTTTCCGGCCAAGTTGGTTGAACTTTTATTTCTGGTAAATCAAACTCGCCAGTATTTTTGTAAATCACCGCACCATTAAAGGTTTGGCCAGCAACAATTTTTTCCGGTAATTCTAAAGAAAGTTGAAGAACAGAATCGCTTGGCGAAAAAACGTATTGTGATTTTTTTTCGCCAGAACGATTTTTTTCACCATAATTAAAAGTCATTTTGGTTTCAAAAGTCTGTTCGCCACCAACATTACCAAACATAATGCCGCGAATTTTTATGGAACCCACAGCGTCTGGCGCCAAATTGCCAAGCGAAATTATGTTGCTTTCGACCGGAGTTTCGCCATTTACTAATTCCAATAAATTAAAATGAGCCGGATAATTAAGATTTAAATAAACATTTTTTAATTCCTGACCAGTGCCGTTAGTGTAGCGAATAACCAAAGTTGATGGCGCACCGGAAACGATTTCAGTTGGCGCGACCTGAACCTCAAAAAAAATATGGTTTTCAATTCGGTTGCTTGAAACCAGCCAACCGATAACCAAACCAACCAAACCCAAGGCTGCCAATAAAAGAAAAATGTCAGTCAACAAAAATTTAACTTCAAATTTTTCGCGTTTGGTATAACGCTGTTCCAAACGTCGATAAAATGGCGATAGAAATAATCGGCCTGGGTGAACCAAAAGAAGGACGAAGTGTTCAAGAACGGTATGAGGCTGTTCGCCATCTTTTTCGGTTAAACCGTGTTTAATTTGGTCGGGGATTGATTCGGTCATAAATTTTCGTACTGTAGGGGCACAAAATTTTGTGCCCCTACAGTACGGGATTTAAAATTTGGAAAATGTAAAGACATCCTCTGATAAACTAATAATTTCGGCCACGCCATCATTGTCAACGTCGGCCACGGTGATTTTTACGCCGGTACTGTCGGTGACTGAGCCGGTAAAGAATTCACTTTTTAGAATACCGTTTTGGTTGTAAATTCTGATGTGTGGACCACCGCTGGGGCCGGCGCCAGTCACGATTTCGATTTGGCCATCACCATCAACATCGCCAGAACCAACATAAACACCGCCACGAAAAGCTTGGTTGTAAGCAAAAAATCCGGGATTAATTAATACGCCATTTTTATTAAAAATTCTGACTTGCGGCCCACCAGTTTTGCCAGCGCCGGTAATTATTTCTTGGTTTCCGTCGCCATTTACATCACCAAGAGCTACATGAACACCGCCTCTAAAGTCTGTTCCGTAAGCAAAAAATCCTGGGTTGATAAGCGTACCATTGGTATTAAAAATTCTGATTTGCGGGCCGGCACCATATTCGGTGCCAGTAATAATTTCAAATTTTCCATCGCCTTCCAAATCACCTACGGCTAAATTTATGCCTAAATTATAATTTTCTGTATATGGAGTAAACGCGACTTTTTGTTCACCGTTATCATCAAAAACAATTACTTCGTTTTGGTTAGTAATAATTGTTTCTAGACCTTCGTCATTATCTATATTATAGCGCACAATTGTTTGACCACCTTTATAATCAGCATCATAAGCAAAAAAACCAGTGCGTTTGGTGTTGCCTTGGGCATCGTAAATTCTGGCAAAGGAGCCGTTTACAAACGAAGCGTTATCGATTTTTTCGATTGGGCGAAGAAGAATCAAACCATCCTCAGAAGGCAAAGAAACTTTTGAAACAATCGAACCGTTATTGATTGCCGGATCTTGGGTGCCATGAAGCTTTTCGTATTCGCCATCGAGTTTGACGGTCTGGCTTTCGGTGGTTGAGTTCACCAAAACCTTGCCGTTTTCAAAATCTCTGGCCCAAACACTTTCATCGATAATTGTGTTATTGAAGTTGAGCAAATCCTCTGGCTCGCCTTTTGGCTGGCCAAGATAAGCGTTGTATTCGTCATAGCTCCAGAGTTGAGCGTGACTTTCGGTGCCATAGTCAAAGCCAAAATAGCCGCCACCTAAAAGGGAAGAAGTTAAACCAAAACGCATGGCTTTATAATCACTCTGATTGCCGGTGTTGCCGGTATTACCGTTAATAACAAAAATTGGATTGTAACCAACTTGGTTTTTGGTGGTTAAATAATTATTTGTTACCGTGTCCCATTTGCCGTCGCCTTGCCATGGTGTGGGAAACGATTCAAACATGCGGCCGTTAACATAACTTTGGAAAGCTGAATTGGAACTGCCGTTGGTAATGATTATAGCTTTGGAGCCGACTAGAGTACGGGTGGTTTTAAAAAGGTTGGTGTAACCGTCAATCCATTGTTGGTTGGTAACATTGCTGCCGCTCGGCGCTGAGTCGTTGGTTTCATCAAAGAAAATTCCGTCCCAGAGTTTGGAACCATAAATTGTTGATGCGGCATAACCGGCCAAATAATTGCTCCAACCGGAGTTAAGATTAAGCGCGCTTGTTCCAGACCAAATACTTATGCTGTTGCCGTTTTTGTCTTTTAACCACCACGAACTTTGAATACCAGATTTTAAACTTTTGTGGAGCGAGTCGTTCCAATAAAGATTGTTGTAGCTTACAGTTGGCACATAGGCCAGAATCACAATGTCAGGATTTTTTTTACGAACTTCAGCAAAAAAAGTTTTGTTATAAATTTGCGCTTCGGCTGGCAAGACCAGTAAATCAAAAGCCGACAATTTTTCAATCGTCGACGCACTTTCAAGATTAGTTCCCGACAACAAAAAATAATTCGCCGTCCGCGGATATTTATCCGCGTCAGTTTCTGCTTTAACTGAAAAAGGCAAAAGTAGGGCAGTGACGGTTAGGATTGTGAGTAATTTTTTTTTCACAAAAATTATTCTCCCTCTCCGGCGGGAGAGGGTTGGGGTGAGGGGTTTAACACCTTTGGATTCGGTGAAAACAATTTGTTCTTGATTCTCCATTGTACTACAAACTGACCAAGACCTTTTGGTCGCGTTTATTTCTGACTGTGGTCGTATCTTGCGACCACTTAAGAACTGATTCAAAGTTGATTTTATATCGACCTTGAACCACCACATAGGTAATCTCCTGATTGGTGATAGCTCGGCGGATAGTCCGTTGACTAACCCCAAACATACGGGCAGCTTCGGAGACGGATAGGCGGATGATGTTGTTTAGAGGCATATTTGACTACACTAGAGTAGCCAAAAAATAGTTTTTTGTCAAACTGACGGTTTGGTAGGTGGCCAATCCTTGATGTTTTCCCCAGTTTCCTGTATATTTCTTCTGTTATCTTGGCCAAAAAGAGTGTATTATCTTGATTACTCTTGTAATGATTTTAAAAAATAAGATGCCTAGCTTGTGTTAAAGACTAAAGAAAAATTTTTACTTTTCAGAATTCGCTTCCAGCGCGACGATAAGGCTTTCGAAGCTCTGATTAACGAACACGCCGCGGCTTTAAAAAGATTCTTTGCTTTTAAGCTGCCGAGACAAGAAGATGTTGAAGACGCTTTTTCCGACACTTCCTTAAGGGTTTGGAATTATCTAACGGCAACAGAAGTCGAAAGTGTTTCCGGATTGATTTTCACGATTGCTCGAGGTGTGGTGGCCGAATTCTATCGAAAGAGAAAATTCGAGACCGTGCCAATTGAAGGCCATGATCAATCGTCTAAAGATGACCAAGAAAAGTCCACGGCCATTGACATGGAGGTGGAAAAAGTAAAAAAACAAATCGAAGAAATTTTCGATGAAGAAGAACAATTAATTTTCCAACTAAGATTTTTTGACGGCTTTAGTGTTAAAGAGATTGCCAAAAAAGTTCAAAAATCAGAGAACGCCACGCGAGTAATGCTTCACAGATTATTAAAGAGGCTACGCGTTGCTCTCGACAAAAAAGTGTGACCAACAAAGAATTAATCAAATTTTTAAGAGACAATAAAGAAAATCCAGCCTTTGGGGGTGGTGAATTTGATTATTCTGAAATGTGGAATAAGTTTGCTCGTAAGTATAGTGATTACGGATTTAAAGAAAACCCAGAAGCTTTTAAATTTTCTTGGCATGATTATTTTGATTATTTAGTTCATATAGCTTCTAAATCGGTTTTGCGACCGGTTTCGGTGACCGCCTCGGCTTTTGTTTTGGTGTTTGGTGGTTGGGTGGCCACGGTCAATGCCTCGTTTGGTAGCGTACCTGGAGATTTGCTTTACCCAGTTAAGCTCACAACCGAGCGTGTGCAATTGGTCATTGCTTCTTCGAGTGACCAAAGGGCTAGACTTCATGCTGAATTTGCCAGTCGTCGGCTAGATGAAGTTATGGATATTTCTTCTTCAAATCGTGAAGGTAAAGAAATTCGGGTTCGCGAAGCGGTTGATGCTTTTAAAAGTGAAGTCACCTCAGTTGCCGATGAGTTGAAAAATGTTTCTTCAGCTGAAGACGCTGCCGCTGTAACTGAACTGGCTCAGGCTGTAGATCGCAAGGTTGAAGAATATTCCGCGGTTTTGGGTCAAAATATAAACGACCTTGGTGAAAACCAAGAAAAGGTTGATGAAGCCACAGCCGCTGTGGCTCAAGTCCAAATCGAAGTCACTGAAACAGTGGTTGCTGAACACGAAACCGAACCTCAGCCAGCCACCACCAAATATCTTGATACCAACTTTCAAAAAGATTTGGCTGAAATCCAAAATCGGGTAGCTGTGGATTTAGCTCGTCTAGATCGTATTCAAACAGCTTTGTCAGAAAAAGAAGGTGGTATGTCGGTTGAAGATAAAGAGGTTATTACTTCAGCCAAAAATCAAATTAAAAATATCAATAACCAAATTACAAAACTTATCAGTATTTTTTCGGCCGGTGGTTACAGAACGGTTTTTGCAGAAGTCACAAACATCAAATCGTTGTTAAATAGTGCTGAAGAAACCACAGTTGAACTGGAAATCAGAATTAGTACTGGAAATTAAACAAGAGCCCAACACGGCTCTCTATAGACTTTATATAAAAATGAAGTCTGCAGAGAGGCGTTTTATGCGCTTCGACAAACCAATCTAAAATGCGCCAGAGTAAAGGTTGAACCAACGGCTGGGACTCTGACGTGAAATAATTGCCGCCAGCCAAGCGAGTTATCGCTTGGTCACAAAGCGTCACTCCCGCGCTTTTCATGGGAGAAAAATAAATTATGACTAATGTTTTCAAAAAAGCATTTACAGGTGCTGTAGCCGTTTTGACCATTGTTTGGTCTGTCGGTTTGGCTAACCTT
>Ga0172379_10007250_pt1 | contig 14459 bp, 6 predicted proteins | sample GrowelOW334metaG_FD_119756 | JGI IMG/M metagenome (GOLD analysis project Ga0172379, IMG submission 119756) | Groundwater microbial communities from an aquifer near a municipal landfill in Southern Ontario, Canada - Groundwater well OW334 metaG | ecosystem: Environmental > Aquatic > Deep... | reverse complement strand
TATATACACGCAATTTGTTTTTGGCGACCTATTCGAGCCGGCTAAATTTTAGCGCTCTATTTAAGTTACGCAGGAACGTTGAAGCTACCTTCACCGATTGGTGGATAGATATCTTCTTCTTCTTCTTCTTCTTCAACCGGCATTGCATGGCCTTGGAAGCCAGTACCTGCTGGAATGAGGCGGCCGATGATGACGTTCTCTTTCAGACCACGCAACCAGTCTTTCTTACCTTCTACAGCAGCTTCAGTCAGAATTCTTGTGGTTTCCTGGAATGAGGCAGCAGAGATGAATGATTCTGTGTTGAGTGATGCCTTAGTGATACCGAGCAATACATCAGTGTATGTAGCGCCTTCTAGACCCTGTTGAGCCGATTTCTCGTTCTCTTGGTCAATGTGGTAGCGCTCCATCAACTCGCCTGGCAACATGATGGTGTCTTTTGGATCATCAACACGAACCTTGCGGGTCATTTGTCTGACGATAACTTCGATGTGCTTATCGGCGATTTCTACACCCTGTGAACGGTACACAGACTGCACTTCGTCAACCAGATATTTCTGAGCAGCTTCGATGCCTCTTAAGCGCACGATGTCGTGCGGGTTAGGAGGACCGTCTGTCAAAGGCATACCGAGAGTGACAGCATCTCCGTCTTCGAGAATGATGTTGAGACCTTGAGGAATTGGAATTTCTTCTTCAGTACCATCACCAAACACGATATAGAGTCTAGTTGTGTCGTCTTCAGTAACAAGCTTAGCCTTGCCTTCACGCTCAGCGAGAATGGCTGCTTCTTTTGGTTTTCTCGCTTCAAGAACTTCTTCTACACGAGGAAGACCCTGAACGATGTCTCCAGTCTTTTGACGTTCGAAGATCAAGGTGGCAAGCAAGTCGCCCCGTTGAACCAAGTTACCGTCTTCGCACTGCAACTGAGTGTTGACTGAAATTAGATACGGACGACCTTTTCTCAGCACCACTTCAGCACCATCAACCGAGACGATTTGTCCGGAGATAGAAGCGCTAGAAGCCTTAGATAGTGGATCACCGAAGCGAATTAGATCGCCTTCTTTCAAGTTACAAGTGCCTTTGATTTTTTGGTGCACTTGTTGCTCTTCGGTCACCAACAAGATTCTTCTTTCGTCGGTCTTGGATAGTTGCACACGAGCATCAGTTCTTGTGAGAACTTGTGTGGTGGCAACAGCGGCCTTGGCGTCAATAATTTGACCATGTTCGACAGACAAGAGAGTGACGTTGAGATCTTGCTCACGGCGCAAGAGAATGTTCTCTTGCACAACGATGTTGAGATCTTCACCCATTTCTACAATGCCCTTGAGGGTTTGTAGGTGGCCTTGCATTTGCAGAACCAAGGAGGTTCTAGTCAACTGCGCGCCTTGGATGTGTCTGACTTTTTCTCTGTCGCGGAAGAGCAACTGAGTGACTGAACGGAGAGAAATTTTCTCGTCAGTGGCTTTGTGCTTGAACTTAGTTTCTCTAGGTTCAATCCAATACTCTTCTACTGGACGAACAATGACGTAGCAGGAGCCATCTTCTTTTTCGAAGAGGTTAACCAGCTTGCGTTCTTTGTATGTGTAGCCTTCAACGATTTCAGTACCAGGCTCAACGATTTGACCTTCAGGCACTTTCACTTCTGATGGATCGCCGATTGGAACCAAGTCACCTGGTCTGACGATTACTTCGTGGATGATGTCGTTATCAGCGATGATCTCGACGATACCTTCCATGTGAGCAAAGACGTCTTTAACAACTTCTTGTCCAGCTGTAACTGTTTCACCAGTTTCAGACATTTTGAGCGAGCTATCTTTGGAGATGAAATGTACTTCTTCAGGAACGAAGAGCACTTTACCGGCTTTGGTGACAACGCGGCGGTCATCGATTTCTACGCCATCGTAGATAATCTCGCCACCACAGCTGACCACGTTCAAGCCATCATCAACTAGTTCAGCAATAATCTTGCCGTTCTCTACAACTTCTTCGTTCACTACTTTGATAGCGAATGATTCTTTTTGCTTTTGAACGCGCCAGATATGACCTTTTTGGCCAGGCTCAAGCTTGGCATTGTTAGCACCGACTGAAGCAATGATGACGTTCATCTCTTTGCCCTTGGTCAATCTAACTTGCGACTTGGTCTTGCTGATCTTGACGGTTTCAGTTTCGATTTCTGGTCCGAATCTAACTTCACCACCATGTTCGGAAGTGATTTGAATTTCGGCCAATACGTCTAGAGCGTTTACATCCTGACCATCTTTGACCACTACATGAGCGCCTGATGGCAAGTTGTATACGTCGCCTTCTAATACCCAAATGATACCGGCGCGGTTAGCTGTTCTTGAGATGTTACCTTGACGGTCTCTCTTTTCATCAGCTTGGAAGTTCTGGAACATGATACGGCCCGAGATATCAGCGGTGATATCTTTGCTAGCGCGCTCAGTCAAGTTCTTCTTCGAACCTGGTGGATCGTATTCAGCAATAATTTGTCCGGCGATTACTTCTGAGCCTGAAGGCAAGAAGAGAAGTGTTCCGACTGGCACTGGGAAAGAATGCTCTTTCTCGCCAACCACAACTTTCATCACGCCATCGCGAGTTGTTTGTTCCATAACATCACCGTAGGCGGTGCGCATAGAACGGCTCTGGATCTTGAAGACCACAGTACCCTTCGCTGGAGCTTTAACTTGGTTACGTGACTTACCACCAGAAACGGCACCACCAGTGTGGAACGTTCTCATGGTTAGCTGTGTACCAGGTTCACCGATTGACTGAGCAGCAATAATACCGATTGCTTCACCCTGGTCAACAGGACGGTGGCTAGTGAGAGCCCATCCGTAACACTTCTGGCAAACGCCGTATTGGCTTTCGCAAGTAAGCGGGCTGCGCACCATCACAACTTTGTTTGGCTTCTTCAAGGTCTTGTCTAGAAGAGCTGCTTGCTTACGGCTGATCAATTCACCAGCGCGAACTAGAACTTCACCGGTTTCAGGATCAACAACATCAATAGAAGCAGAGCGACCGAAGATTCTCTCTTGCAGGGTGACAAGGTCTTTGTCGCCTTCTGCAATAGGTTGCATGAAAATACCGCGCACTGTTCCGCAATCAGGCTCACGCACGATTACGTCTTGGGCAACGTCAACGAGACGTCTGGTTAGGTAACCAGAGTCGGCTGTTTTCAGAGCGGTATCAACCAAGCCCTTTCTGGCGCCGTAAGAAGAGATGATGTATTCAGTAACGTTCAAGCCTTCACGGAAGTTAGACTTAATCGGCAAGTCGATGATCTGACCTTGAGAGTCAGCCATCAGGCCCCGCATACCAACTAGCTGACGAACCTGGGAGATGTTACCTCTAGCTCCAGAGAAAGCCATCATGTAGACAGGGTTCAAGCGATCGAAGTTGTCTACAACTTCTTTGGTGAGCTGGTCGGTGGTAGCTGACCAGGTATCGATTACCTTGTTGTAGCGCTCAACTTCAGTGATATCGCCGCGCTCATAACGACGTTGTGCTTCTTCAATTTCTTTTTCAGCAGCCGAAATCAAGCCTTTCTTGGCTTCCGGTACATCTAAGTCATCGATTGAAACAGTTACGCCGGCTTTGGTGGCGAACTTAAAACCGAGGTTTTTCAGTGAGTTAGCTAATTCAGCTGTTCTTGCTGTTCCGAATCTCTCATACACATCTGAAAGAAGATTGCCGAGCTTCTTCTTATCAACAGTTGTGTTGATGAATTCCATTGATTCTTTCTTCTTATCGCCTGTGACCATTTGTCCCTCTTTAGATAAAGGTTGATGCTGTTGGTGCTCTAGAGCTAGTGAAGCCCTAGTTAACGGTCTAAAACTAGTTAACTACTAGGATTGCTTCGCGCACCACTTCATTGAAGATGACGCGTCCTGGAGTTGTTTCAACCATTTTGCCATCCACATCGCGTACTTTGATTTTGGCGTGCAGATCAAGAATTCCGGCTTCGTAAGCTGATCTTGCATCAGCTAAGGAGACGAATCTCATGCCTGCGCCGCGGCACACTTTAGGATCATCATTGCCTGGCTTTTCGATAGTCAGGTAATAAATTCCTAGCACCATGTCTTGTGTTGGTGTGATAGTGGGTCGGCCAGTAGCAGGAAGCAATGTGTTGTTGGAAGCGAGCATTAGCATGTGAGCTTCAGCTTGTGCTTCTACAGACAATGGAACGTGCACGGCCATTTGGTCACCGTCGAAGTCGGCGTTGAAGGCCGAACAAACCAGCGGGTGCAATTGGATAGCGCGGCCTTCAACCAATACTGGTTCAAAAGCTTGAATACCGAGTCTGTGCAGTGTGGGTGCGCGGTTCAACAGTACTGGGTGACCTTGAATTACTTCTTCAAGAATTTCCCAGACAATTGCTGAGCCTTTTTCAATTTGTTTCTTGGCAGATTTGATGTTCTGAACAATCTGTCTTTCGATTAGTTTGTTGATGACAAATGGCTTGAATAGCTCAAGAGCCATTTCTCTAGGCAAACCGCACTGGTGCAGCTTTAGAGTTGGTCCAACAACGATTACAGAACGTCCAGAATAGTCAACCCGTTTACCGAGCAAGTTCTGACGGAAACGGCCTTGCTTACCTTCAATAATGTTAGATAGTGACTTCAGTGGACGGTTGTTTGGACCAACCACCACGCGGCCACGTCTGCCGTTATCGATCAAAGCATCAACTGCTTCTTGCAACATACGCTTTTCGTTGCGCACGATGATTTCAGGAGCGCCCATCTCGAGCAAACGAGCTAGACGGTTGTTACGGTTAATAACCCGTCTATATAGATCGTTCAAGTCGGAAGTAGCGAAACGTCCACCGTCGAGCTGCACCATGGGGCGCAAATCTGGAGGAGTAACCGGTAGATTATCAAGCACAACCCAAGTTGGGTCAGTGTGCGAATTTACCAGTGCTTCAACCAAACGCAAGCGTTTGATGATTTTGGCTCTCTTCTGTTGGGAGCCGCCGGCGCCAGCCAGTTCTTCACGAAGTTGCTTAGACAGTTCTTTCAAACCAGGAAGCTCTAACAAACGACCGCGATCGTCTTTGTTGTCAGGGCGTTCATATTGAGGTCTGGCGATATCGAACAAGAGCTGTTTAACAGCTTCTGCGCCGATACCAACGTCGAACTGCATGTTAGGGTCTTCTAAAAGCTTCTCGTATTCGTCTTCAGCAAGAAGTTGATTCTTGTGTAAGTCGGGGGAGTTGCCTTGGTTGGTTACTGCATAAGCATTGAAGTAAACAACTTGTTCTAGATCGCGCAATGGCAAATCGAGAAGCAAGCCGATGTAACTTGGAATACCTTTGAGGAACCAAATGTGAGTCACAGGAGAAGCCAGTTTGATGTGGCCCATACGGTGACGACGAACTTTAGAATCGGTCACTTCAACGCCGCAACGTTCGCAAGTGATACCACGGTGTCTTACACGTTTGTATTTACCGCAGTAGCATTCCCAGTCTTTTGATGGTCCAAAAATGCGCTCGCAGAACAAGCCGTCTTTCTCTGGTTTGAGGGTACGGTAGTTGATGGTCTCAGGCTTGGTTACTTCGCCATGTGACCAGCTAAGGATACGCTCAGGTGAGGCGATCCCAATTTTGATGTAGTCAAAGCGGTCAATACTCGTAGTCATTTTAGATGACACTCTCCCTTTGAATTAGTTAGGCTCGATTAGGCGTCGTCAGAGTCGTCGATCAGATCTTCAGAATCAGCATCAACTGAAAAGTCTGGTGCTTCGATGGCTCCGATTAGGGCCTCAACTATTGGAATGCTAGGAGTGAGTACGTCAACGACACCTTCATAAGAGTCGCCAACCACTTCATTGTCTCCGTCTTCCACTAGCTCGTCAGGGTCTGCAGTTGCCACAGCCGAAGCTGGGATAGCAGTCTGGCGTGAAAGCTCAGCAAGTTCTGATTCGAGGCCAATCTCGCCAAACGGACTGAGTCTTCTCAGACCGCGTGGACGCACTTCCTCAACTTCAGTCATCAAGTCAACTTCAACTTCTTGACCTTCGCGAGTACGCTTGGCCACAGAAACGTCGAGACCGATAGATTGAAGTTCGCGCACGAGCACTTTGAACGACTCAGGAATACCAGGACGTCTCAGGTTTTCACCCTTAACGATTGATTCGTAAGCCTTAGAGCGACCGTTAACGTCATCTGACTTAATGGTGAGCATCTCTTGTAGTGAGTATCCGGCGCCGAAGGCTTCAAGAGCCCAGCATTCCATTTCTCCTAGACGCTGACCACCGAACTGCGCTTTACCACCCAGCGGCTGCTGAGTAACTAAGCTGTAAGGGCCAGTTGAACGAGCGTGAATCTTGTCGTCTACAAGGTGAACGAGTTTCATCATGTAGATTTTGCCGACAGAAACAGGATTTTCGAAAGCATCACCAGAGCGGCCATCATAGAGAGTGACTTTACCGTCATCTCCAATCCAGTCGAAGCCAGTCATAGCTTTGCCTTTAACTACTTCACGGTGAACAGTCATCGATGAAGCTTCTTTTTCATACATTTCATCGAATGGTGGCACTTCGTAGCGCTGGTTGGTGAGCATTGCTGCCAAACCAAGCAGAGTTTCGAAAGTTTGACCAACGTTCATACGAGAAGGTACGCCCAGTGGATTCAATACGATGTCGACTGGTGTGCCATCTGGCAAGAAAGGCATGTCTTCGGTTGGCAGAATCTTAGCGACGATACCTTTGTTACCGTGACGTCCGGCTACTTTATCGCCGACAGAAACCTTACGTTTCTGAGCGATGTAGACACGCACCACTTTGTTAGCAACAGGAGGCAGTTCATCGCCTTTTTCGCGGTCGAAGACTTTAACGTCTACAACCCGGCCGCCTTCGCCGTGAGGAACTCTTAGTGAGTTATCACGAACGTCGCGTGCTTTTTCGCCGAAGATGGCGCGAAGCAGTTTCTCTTCTGGTGGGTGTTCAGATTCACCTTTAGGGGTGATCTTGCCGACCAGAATGTCATCTGGATAGACTCTTGAACCGATGCGAACAATACCGTTTTCATCTAAGTGACGAAGAGATTCTTCAGAGACGTTTGGAACTTCTCTAGTGATTTCTTCAGGACCAAGCTTGGTAGAACGAGCATCGATTTCAAGTTTCTCGATGTGAATTGAAGTCAAAACGTCTTCAAAGACAAGGCGCTGGCTGATCAAGATGGCATCTTCAAAGTTGTAGCCTTCCCATGGCATAAAGGCCACGAGCAAGTTACGACCTACAGACAGCTCACCAGAATTGGTGGCAGCACCGTCGGCGATGACATCACCAGGCTTGCAGTTGTCGCCAACACGCAAGATTGGTTTTTGGTTCAAGCAAGTATCTTGGTTTGAACGTTGGAACTTAGACAGTCTGTATTTGACTAGACGTTTGTCTTTAGTGCGAACGTGTATAGATGTAGCTGAAACATACTCAGCCACGCCTTCTACGTCGGCCACAATCACCATCCCTGAATCTCGAGCTGATTGACGCTCAATACCAGTTGTGACTAGTGGACGCTCAGTACGTACCAAAGGTACAGACTGACGTTGCATGTTTGAACCCATCAAGGCGCGGTTAGCGTCATCGTGCTCGAGGAAAGGAATTAAGGCCGTTCCCACAGAAACGATTTGAATGGGGCTGACGCCGACATAGTCGACTTGCTCTGGTCCAGTCTCGATGAACTCAGCGCGGTAACGCACTGGTACTAGAGGATGGACGAAAGTACCGTCATCGTTAACAGGAGCATCACCTGGAGCTACTCTGAAGTTATCTTCTTCGTCAGCTGTTAGGTAGTGAATCTGGTCGGTAACGAGTCCGCCTTCAACACGGCGATATGGAGTTTCAATGAAACCGTAAGCGTTAACACGAGCATGGGTAGCTAGTGAGCCAATCAGACCAGCGTTAGGTCCTTCCGGAGTTTCTACAGGACAAATACGTCCATAGTGGCTAGGGTGAATGTCTCGAACAGCGAAACCGGCTCTTTCTCTCGACAAACCGCCAGGTCCTAAGGCTGAAAGTCTGCGCTTGTGCGTTAGTTCAGCAAGAGGATTGGTTTGGTCCATGAACTGAGACAACTGCGATGATCCGAAGAACTCGCGGATGGCTGCAACCAATGGTTTGGTGTTGAGCAAGTTAGCTGGAGTGAGAGTATCGGCGTCTTGCAAAGTCATGCGCTCGCGCACAATTCTCTCAAGGCGAGTAAGACCGATTCTGAATTGGTTCTGCAGTAGTTCGCCAACTGATCTAATACGACGGTTGCCGAGGTGGTCGATATCATCGACGTGGCCTTCGTCGTAGTGCAAGCCGATTAGATAATCAACTGCTGCAACGATGTCTTCTCTAGTCAGTGTGCGCTGTGCTTCTGGCACCGACAAGCTGAGCTTCTTATTCAACTTATAGCGACCAACGCGACCGAGGTCATAACGTTTGTCATCGAAGAAGCGGCTGTCAAGAATGCTTTGACCACCAGCAACCGAGGGCGGGTCGCCTGGACGAAGCTTGCGATAGACTTCGATTAACGAATCTTCACGAGTCTTGTTGGAGTCTTTATCAAGAGTTTTCTTGAGGAATTCTTTGTGACGGAAAATACCTTCCATTTCACTATCTGAATAGCCCAGGGCTCTCAAGAGGGTGGTGGCAGGTAATTTTCTGTTTTTATCTATCTTTACATAGATGATGTCGTTGACGTCAGTTTCAAACTTCAGCCAAGCGCCACGGTTAGGTATAAGGGTAGCGGAGAAGGTTCTCTTACCGTTGGTGTCGACTTCCCTTTTATAGTAGATGCCAGGGGAGCGGACGATCTGAGAAACGATTACACGCTCAGCGCCATTAATAATGAAGGTACCGCGGTCGGTCATCATTGGAATGTCGCCGACGTAGATCTCTTGCTCTTTGATCTCACCCATCTCGCGATTGACAAGACGCATCTGAATACGCAGCTTCTTGGTGTAGCTGGCATCTAGGGCCCTTGCATCTTCAGGAGTCTTGGGCTTGTTAGGCTCAGTATGATCCTCAAAATTGTAATTAGTCAGGAAGTGGAGCTCCAACCTTCCCGTGTAGTCCTTGATAGGACTGAAAGCCCGCAGTTCCTCTGCTAGACCTTCTTCGATAAACCATTTGAACGAACTTTTCTGAATTTCAGCGAGATCAGGTAAATCCGCGATGCGCGAACTTCCCGCCCCGAAGGTTCGGACGCGCTCAGACAACTCTAAAGCCATCGGTTACCTCTGTTGAGTGGCTGCTCATATGCGAAAGCATATCTGTGCACGAAACCGCAGTTGCCGAGGGCAATTGCAGGCACAGGGATGGAACTATACGTATCTATCTATAATATTGTCAATGCAAATGTAGGGAACTGTGACGATCTCGGGCTCCTGACAACCCTTATTAGAAGTTTTACACGATCCCCGATCAACTGGCCCGATGAGCGATAGCGAATCTTCATAAAATTTCATTAATATCTTTTGTTTTTCTTAATGACTATGAAACTTACCTAAGTTACTAAGATCGGCAGTTCACCAAGGTTTGAATGAAGTAGGCTAAATCGATTAAGACCTGGGGATGGAGCATCGCTGGTGTGGTGTGCGGTCTTCAAAATCGTTGCGGGGTAGATTTACGCTGCCCTGGGTGGGTTCGATTCCCACGCATCCCCGAATTCTAGTAGCTTTGCGCCACCATCTGTAGCACCGCTTTTTTGTCAAAGCAGTGCTGATAAACGCGATCGTATTTGCCTCATGACTACTCGGATACTGACTATTGGGGTCTTTACAAAGCTTTCAAAGTTCTCATAATTAGTAATTGTGGTGCACATCAATTACTAAATCTAGAAAGACGGTTAATAGTGACATTTCAAAACGGAACAAATAACATGCATGGAACGCACGGAGCACAGTCTGGAGGTCTGATAAATGGCTTGCCAGAAGCCATTCCAGGCATGCACACTGCTCTTGAGAAAAGTGTCGACGGCCTAGAAAATGGCCAAGCAAACGCTCATAAAATTTGGCTCGATCAATTCGCAGGCTACTTAGAAGTAGAGCGCAATTATTCCTCCCATACAATTCGCGCTTACATGAATGACCTCAAACAGCTGATTGGCAGCGACGTTAGCGCTGCTGGTGAAACTTCAGCAGACGCAGTTAAGAGTGAGCAACAGAATTCTTACAATGGTCATACAGTAGTTAACACAACTACTGGTAGTGCCCCAATATCTTCAACTGATTCAACTACCGATACCAGCGCAAGTTCAACAGCACAAACAACTCCGTCAGCTACAACTGGCTCAGGATGGCTAGAAGCTGAAGGTCTGCGCGCTTACATCAGACAAATTCAAGAGCAATATTCAAGACCAACAGTTGCTCGCAAAATTTCGGCAATCAGATCTTTCTATCGCTACTTGAGAAGAGAACAACTGATCGACGAAGATCCTTCAAAACAAGTTCGCGGACCTAAACTAACCCGTAGACTGCCTGCCTGCCTAGATAAAGAAGAAATCGTGCGCTTGCTAATGTCACCTGATACCAATTCAGTTTTGGGTGCACGTGACCGCGCCTTGATGGAAGTTTTGTATGCCACCGGCATGCGCGTCAGCGAACTTTGTGGACTCAGAGTTCAAGACTACAACCAAGAAGGCATGGAAATGCGCGTTCTCGGTAAGGGCGGCAAAGAGAGAGTGGTACTACTCAACCAAAGCGCTCACAACTGGCTGAAAAAATATCTCAGCGAAACCTGGACCAAGTTAGCCGAAGGTCGCACACCTCAAGCAGAGCACCCTCTGTTTGTCAGTCGCCAAGCAACACGCTTGTCGTCAAGATCTGTGCACCGCATCGTCATGAAGTATGCCCTCAAAGCTGGTATCAACAAACCAATCACTCCCCACACTTTGAGACATACCTTCGCTACCCACTTGCTTGAAGGTGGCGCCGACCTACGTGTAGTTCAAGACCTTCTAGGTCACACCACTATCAACACCACCCAGATTTACACCCACGTAAGCCTGGACCGCTTGAGACGGGTCTACATGAACACACATCCAAGAGCCTAGATTAGACACACAGGCAAGACGCCTAACTAGCTAAACCATAGTTAATGAGAACGTAAAGGCAAGAGGGCGAGCAGTCGCTCTCTTTTCTTTACGTGAATTTGACGGAGGAAGCGCGCCAGCACCTTAATATATATAATGTCAGGGGACTGTTCTAACTATTGAGAATTGAGAAAGTAAAGCGTGGCCAACCGAAGATCTGTAGCCAGACGCAAGAACAAAGGGGTTTTAGCAAACGCCGGTGTCTTTGCCCGCCGCTCTATCACTATCGGCCTTATAGTAGGTGCCCTAGGGTTTGGCTATGTCGGTGCTTCTATGTGGAAGCAAATTCAAGAACTACCAGACGTCACTATGGTGGAACGCTTCGAACCAATCGAAGCGATTCAAATTCTCGATAAACAAGACCATCTAATTTGCACGGTAGAAGGCGACGAAGACAGACGAGTCGTTCCTCTCAATCAAATTTCTACAAAGATGCAGCAGGCCATTCTAGCCGCTGAAGATCACCACTTCTACGAACACAATGGCATCAACTTCTTTAGTATCTTCCGCGCCTCAATGGCCAACATGGTTGCCGGACACGTCAAAGAGGGTGGTTCAACCATCACTCAACAGCTAGCCAAAAATTTGTTCTTTGCCGATGCCGGAAGAACTTATGATCGCAAAATCAAAGAAGCCTATGTCGCCTGGGATTTAGAGAGACGCTACAGCAAAGAGCGTATTCTTAATATGTATCTCAACCAAGTCTACTTCGGTAACAACGCTTATGGTATCGAGCGTGCCGCATCTCGATATTTTGATCGCAGCGCCGCCCAACTATCGCTTGCTCAAGCGGCTTTTCTAGCGGGTCTCGTCAAAGCACCATCAGAACTGGGCCTACCACAAAATAGAGCGTCGGCTTACAGCCGGCAGAAAGAAATCATCGACAAGATGGTTGAATATGGCTACATCACTGAGCCTCAAGCGAAGGAAGCCAAAGCGCAAAAATTGGCCTTCAAAAAAGGCACCAACTCGCTACAGAAATATCCTTACTACATAAGTTATGTTCTCCAAGTTTTGCGTGAACGCTTTAGCCAGGCTGAACTACGCAGGCAGGGTCTGCGCGTCTACACCAACCTCGACCCAGTGGCCCAAGAGCTAGCAGAAAAGTCACTAAACGATGGCATCAAGAAAGCGCCAAAAGGTGTCACCCAAGGTGCTTTAGTTTCAGTCTCAGTCAGTGGCGGAGAAGTAATTGCCTTAGTTGGTGGCGTGGGCAATTTCTGGAAAAACCAATTCAACCGTGCCACCAATCCTCACACAGTAGGCTCTTCCTTTAAGCCTTTTGTCTACCTAACAGCCTTCTGCAAGAACGTCTTAGGCCCCGACAGCATGATTGATGACAGCCCACTAGTGATCAAATCACCGTGGGGTCAAGCACCTTATGCCCCTAAAAACTTTGACCACAAATTCTACGGACGTATTCAGATACGCCGCGCCCTAGCTCTATCGCGCAACGTGCCTGCTGTCAAAGTAGGACAGCAGGTGGGCATGGAAAGCGTCATCGAAACCGCTCGGTTGGCCGGAGTTACCGCCAAACTTGACCCAAACCTATCGTTGGCTTTGGGTAGCTCCGCAGCATCGCCTCTAGAGATGGCCGGCGCCTATTCAACCTTTGCCCGATTTGGTATCGCTATCAAACCTCAGGTTATTCGCAAAATCGAAAACAATCGCGGCCAAGTGATAGAAGTGTTTGATCCAAGAGCTGATCGTGCCTTCCAGGTCGAGCCAGTTGCCCGCTTGGTAGAATGCATGCAAGACTGCGTACGCTGGGGAACCGGCACCCAGGCTAAGTTAGCAGACCGTCCAGTAGCCGGAAAAACCGGCACCGCTGATGAAGGCAAAGATATTTGGTTCATTGGCTTTACACCAGATATGGTGACTGCGGTCTGGGGCGGCAATGACGAAAACAAAGCAATCGAAGGCAAGAACGTCACCGGCGGTGTAATCATGGCTAAGATTTGGCACGATTACAACGAAGCATTCTATAAAGCCCGTCCCACGGCCCCTGGTAGCTTTATGGCGCCGACTCAGTTCGTACCAGACGAGAAAAAAGGTGGCGATCAGTTAGCGAAAAACCCAGATTCATCTGCCACCAAAGGTGAGACCAGTGCCAGCAACACGAGCGACAACAGCTCAGAGTTAAAAGCTGAAGCACAGTCACTATCGCCAACAAACGAGAGTGCCCCCACTCCAGGTACTCCGATACAGCCAGAAACCACCGTGGCCAACCCTGGCTCCTCGTCGTCTTCATCATCGTCAACTTCGACTGCAACTTCTTCATCTTCATCCACGACTCCAGCATTAGCGCCATCAATCGGCAACTCAAATGCTGAGCCAGCAGTTGCCCCTGAACCAGCAAAAGAAAAACCAGAATCTGAAAAACGCCTACTTCCTTATGCCGCTCCGACTTTGTGGATGCCAGCTACGCCTAAAGAAGGCGCTACAAGGTGACCTCTTCAGTTGCTAATGTGATTGGAGATCAATACTTACCAAAGCGCTCTCAAGCGCCCAGGCTGTGGTTAATTGTTGCTGCCATTGTCCTGGCCATATTATTTGCTGAGACACGAACAAGCGGCCAGTGTAATTCAAATCTGTTTCTCAATGGCGACTCTGAATCGGTTGGCGGCATTGTCTACGTAGATGGTACGAGTCTGGGTAAAATCTCCTCAGCCAACAACTCAGGCCTGAGTGGTGGAGCATTTTGGTGTCACCTTAGCAACGGTTATCACTTGCTTGAAATTAAGAAACCGGGCTATAAAACATTTTCTAAATGGCTCGACTTCAAACGCCAAGACTATCTCGGTGTCACCTTAGAACACTAGAGAACGGGCAACCGTGGCTGTAGCTTGTAGCCTTAACGAAATTTATTAGCTGTTCTTGATATCTTTACCATCTTCCGTTGTAAGCTTGTAGTTGGAATCGAACAACAAAATACAACTTACAATGATCTCTGAAACTAAAAGACAAGTCAAAGACGTGGACTTAGAAGCAACTGCTGAAGCTGAAACCTTCAACACCGAGCAATCTGACAATTATGTCTCACCCTACGGCAAGACTTTCACAAAAAACATGTGGTACTTTGCCTCTCATTCTGGCGCGCTCAAGCGCGGAGAGAAAGTAGCAAAGGTAATGTTGAATCAACCGATACTGGTTGGCCGAGACAGCGATGGCAAAGTCTTTGCTATGCGTGATATTTGCCCTCACCAAGCGGTACCGCTATCAGCGGGTCACTTCGATGGCAAAGAAGTAGAGTGTCCATTTCATGGTTGGAAATTTGACACCAGCGGTGTCTGCACAGCTATTCCCTCACTTTGCTCTGATCAAAAAATCAATCTTTGTGGCATAAAAAGCCGCACTTATCCATGTCGTGAAGTATTAGACAGCATCT
>Ga0172379_10007249_pt1 | contig 14461 bp, 9 predicted proteins | sample GrowelOW334metaG_FD_119756 | JGI IMG/M metagenome (GOLD analysis project Ga0172379, IMG submission 119756) | Groundwater microbial communities from an aquifer near a municipal landfill in Southern Ontario, Canada - Groundwater well OW334 metaG | ecosystem: Environmental > Aquatic > Deep... | reverse complement strand
ACCTGAATTCGGAACGGCTGCTTATCCCTGCATGGACATGACAGCTGAAGAACAGAAAGTGTTTATCCGCGACCATTTCGGACCGAAACTGGCAGCTTCGGGTTTAACTACGAAGATTGTACTGTTCGATCATAACTGCGATAATCCTGATTATCCGATCAGCATCATGAATGATTCGTTGGCAAAAAGTTATGTGGATGGATCTGGATTCCATTTGTATAAAGGAGAAATATCCGCCTTATGCAAAGTTCACGAAGCTCATCCTGATAAGAATATGTATTTTACTGAACAGTCGGGTGGAGGCTGGGCTCCTGATTTCGACCAGAATGTACGGTGGTATGTCGGCGAACTGTTTGCCGGTGCCATGAATTGCTGGAGCAAAAACGCACTATTATGGAACCTTGCACTCGACGAAAACGATGGCCCGAAAAATTTTGGTTGTCAGAATTGCTGGGGAGTTGTGCAAGTCAGTTCTCAAGGAAAAGTTAAACAAAATGCCGAATACTACGCTATCGGACATTATGGCAAAGTAGTTCAGCCGAATGCAACAAGACTTGTTTCTACAGGAAATGCTTTGAAGGGAGTTGCTTTCCATAATCCTGACGGAAGTTTTGTTTATCTGGCTGTTTATTCCGGAAAAGTAAGTAAAATAATCCGCCTGAAATATGCTGAAACAGCGTTTGACTATGAATTTTTGCCTGGTGAGGTCGTATCATTTAAGTGGTAAAAAAAATATTTTGAACAAAAATTACATCTAAGTGTTGTAAATACAATAAGTATTGTGTACATTTGACACGTAGTAAATAATTTCTTATAAATAAATAATATCAATCTTTTAAAAATCAGTGTTATGAAAAGAATCTTTACTTTAGTAGTTGCCCTGATGGGCTTGTTTTCAATGATGCAGCCGGTTGCTGCATTAACGTACAATGTGACTGTTCCGGCGGGAACAAATGCTTGTTATATCGTTGGAGATATGACTGGTTGGAGCTTTAATACCCCGATGACGAAAGTAGATGCCACGCATTACACAATTGATCTTCCTAATGCCGTAGAAACCCAAGGTTATAAATACTGGTCGGGTCCGGACTGGAAATATGAAGAAGCAGATGCACAAGGAGTTAAGCTGACTGCTAACCGCACATGGGCAGCAAATGATGTGGTTGCAAGCTGGCTGGAAGTTTTCCAACTTGACGAAAGGGATGTTACCGTTGATGTTTTAGCACCAGCCGATGTAAAAGTGTTGTATATAGTAGGAGCTTTTGATGGTTGGTCAAGTCCATCGGAAACCTATAAAATGAATTTTGTTTCAGAGGATGTCAATGGAAAAGTTTTTACTAAAACAGTACATAGTCTGGATGCATTCAACATGGAATTCAAATTTTGTGCTGGTCCGGCATGGTCGTATGAACAAACTGCCCCGACAGGTAATTACAAGTACGGTACGACAGAAAGCTCAACAGCAGTGGTTGTAAATGCCTTTAAAGCTATTTACGATCCTGAAAAGACTGGTACCATTAACATTACAGCAACAGTACCTGCAGGAACCGACAGCGTTTGGATCATGGGTGATTTTTTGGGATGGAACATGGCAAATGCTGTGAAAGCAACCAAAAATCAGGATGGAACTTTCTCCTTTGCTATTCCGATGGTGATGAGTATAGAATATCGTTTGTATAACAAAGCTGACTGGGCTTATCCTGAGGTTGGAGAAGCTGATCCTACAAGTGAATTGCCTAATCGAAAAGCCGTCTATCCTGCCGATGCCAATAGCAACATTACCGTTTGGGGATGGAAACAGGCAATATCAGGATTACCAGAACTTAATGTCAACGACTATAAAATTTATTCTATCGATAAAAAAGTGGTCGTAGAAGGAGTGAAATCAGATGTTATGCTGTTCGATATGAGTGGCAGAATGTTACAGTCGAAAAAATTGAACGGTACATACTCTTCTGATAATCTTTCATCAGGTTTGTATATTCTTCGGGTTGACAATGCTGTTAGCAAAGTTTCGGTAAGATAAAATTAGGATTAAAAAATATAAAAATAATGATAGCCTCATCTAACATGAGGCTATCATTATAAATAAAATAGACTATCATCGAAATGAGTAATCCGTTATTTAAACAACACTTTGAAACTTTGATTTAAAATTTTCACAATAACAAAATCAGCGGTTACATGATCTAATGCAACAGCAGTATTGTTGCTGATAAGTCTTCTGTCAAGCAAGTTCCCTGTTACACTGTAAACCGACATTTCACTTTCGCCATTCAGGCCTGTGATAGATAACAACCTCCCCTGAATTTTTAGATTGATATCGCTGGCATCAGCAATATGATCAATTCCCACGGACACTTTGTATTCCACTGCACCAATAGCAGGTGTTGCTGGCCTTGTTTCACCCAGTTGATCCACAGTTGGAATCGTATATCCGGTTAATACAGCTGTTCCTGCATTGTTAGCAATACTTGAAGCTGAAATCAATGCTACAGTTTGACCGTTGGTAGTGGTGATTGCAGGACGTTTTTTGTCGGTGGCAAAAGTTTCAAGTGTATTGAAGATATTGGCAGTGGCCGGGTCGGTTACCTGGATATTGTTTCTGTCGGCTGTTACGATTGTTGCTGATGCAACCGAATATATTACATTGTGAGGTTCAATGAGGATAGCACCGGCAGCGTCAGTTCCTTTAACCTCAAACAGGTCGGAATAAGCTGTTGAATCTGCACTGATATTGTTTGTCACAATGGAGTTTACCAGATAAATATTACTACTTCCCTTTACTGTTGTATGAGCACAAACTGCACCGTTTCCAACATTTCCGGTAAAGGTACAGTTGACAGCTGTTACATTAACAGTACGGGCAGTACTACTTTGAACGGATGCCAGTAATGCTCCGCCGTTTTTTGCAGAGATATTATTTACGAAAGAAGAGTTGGTGATTTTTACATTACAAGGATCGGCAACCGTACCACGGGCTACCACAGCTCCACCTCCTCCATTAGAGTTAAGGCCGGCTTTATTTCCAACAAAACTACATTTGTCGATAATTACATTGGCTCCGTTGTATATACAAAGAGCTGGACCGCCATAACTTCCGGCACAAGTGTTATTTTCGAAATAACTGTTTGTAATGGTTGATGCTCCCTGGATACGGGCAGCAGCACCGTTATTTGTTCCGGCATTAATGTCTCTGAAAATACAATTATCGATATTAATTGTGGATCCGAACGCGGCAGTAATATTCGGATAGGTGGATCCTGCTGATCCATCGAATATTAAGTTAGATAAATTTACAGTAATTCCGGCAGCAAGGTCAAAAACTTTCTTCCCTGCTGTAGTTTGTTTTAAAACGACCCTTGAACTATTGAGTGTATTTATCCCATCGATAGAAATACTTTTCAACAACATCTCTCTGGTCAGGAGAATGTCGTTATTTGCCCCTTCTATTTCAAAAACAATTAAATCACCATCAACTGCTGCTTCGATCGCTTCTTTCAAAGAACCTGTTCCTACCGAGTCCCTCGAAGTTACAGTGATTGTTGCTGCCGATAGGGTAGATCCTATAGCAAAAGCAACTAAAAAGAGTAAAATTTTTGTCTTCATAATCATTAATTTTAGAGATTTGTATTAAGTTGTAAATACTGGAAATATTCAAAAAAGTTTTTTTATAATTACATGTATTTATTTATTTATTTATTCATTCATTCAGGGCATCGTATACATGACACCCTGATGAATGAATAATAATTTGTGATCACGGGTAAGTTTTTGCAGAAGCACTGTAAACCGTTCTGTAGTCGGCTCTCGGAACTTTTATATCAAGTGTTACATTTCCTATCCCATTTGTAAAAGAGATTGCTTTGACAATGATGATCCCGAATTCCTTGTTATTTCCGGAAGACGGTCCCCATGCATATACCATTCCTTTACCTACCACAAGCTCGCGGTTAGTACCTCTGTTTGCTGTGTAAATTGTATAGGATGCTGCAATACTTGTATCAATAAACTTGTCCAGATCTTCCTGTGTTTTGATGGCATTGAAGGATTCGAACGTAATTTCCGGTCGGTTGCCCGACAATAAGCAGAAGTTCGCTTGTGTAAATCCTTGCATATAAGGAGTTATTGCCTCATTGTAAAGCTGACTCGCATTGAAAACATGCGGTGACAATAAACTTACCTGTGTGTTGTCGTACAAAGCGCACACAAAATCCATCATTTCCTGATTAGCAGCAGCTGATGCCTGATCAAAAGCATAAGGTGCCCGATAACAAGCAAACCAGTTTTTCTTTCCGGCTCCTATCTCAGTTGTAAGTTGTACATCCTTAAAGTACAATACATTTAAAATCACCTCAGGAATTGTCAGTTCAATAGTGGTAGTTTTCCCATTAACGTTCTCACCGATAATTTGTACACTTTGCATACCTTCTTCTCCCAAAATCTCCAGTTTAAAAATAAACTCATCTAAAGGAGTTCCCAGGGCAATATTGATCTCATTGCCATAAACATCGTTTTTCCTGACCTTATAAACCAGTTTGCTGATATTAGAACCAGAGACAACCGACCCTTCGTAAGAGTTGATTTCACCTGCAGCAAAGCTTTGCAAACTTGTGATACCACCTTTCATAAGAATGTTCACTGCATCATCAACCACCGCACCAATTTTAAATGTATCCACCGCCACACCATCATTGATGTTAGTGGCTTTAATGATGATGCCTGTCAGTCCTTTTACTACCATTAAACTGGTGGTAAACCGGGTGTCCTGTAGCGTGAGGGTTTGTTCCGAAGAAGTAACACCATTGATGATTGTTGAAACAGTAGTGCTTTTCAGTTCATATTCAGAAACAATACGACCGGTAACTGTAAAGTTTTTATTTTCAAAAACTGATGCTCTCGAATTGATGGAATCTTTGAAAATGATTTGTGGAATGGTTTTGATCGTGTTGAATGCTACATGAATTTCAGAACTTCTGTTTCTTTTGTCGAAACAAATAATCACGAGTTCTTTAGCATTATCAGAAACCGGAACATTAATCGTGTCGACAATTTCCTTTGGAAATTCATCATTGTCGATATAAACCGGATCATCTGCCACCACACCATTGGGCGTTTCGTTATTTAAAAACCAGGCAATTCTTTTAATCCCGTATTCCGATTTAATCACCAAAGGAATACGAATCATGTCACCTTCATTGAGCTCATCATATGAGAGTAATTCATTGTCGACAATGATTGTCGGACCGGTCGTATCGCCGTTTAAGTATTCGTCTATTTCCACACAACTCCACAAGGATGTAGTTATCGTAATCAGGACGAATACCGATAAAATATTTTTTATGGTTTTCATAATGCAATTTTTTATTATGATTCGTAGTGTTATCTTGTTGTTAATTATTCATTTGATTAACGGTTAAATTCCAGCACTGATACCACCGGGTAATGATCGGAAGCAGTTTCATTTGTATACACATTATGCGATTTCACGTCGAAAGCATTTTTCGGGTGAAAGCCTATATGATCGATTGTTATTACTTCATTAAGATTATTATATGTTCTTGAACAGCCTGTTCCTGAACAGGTAAGAGCGAAAAATTCTTCAAATTTGTCGAAGAAAGTTCTGTCGGTAGGGCGGGTGTTGAAATCACCGGCCAGTACAATCGGTGAAATTGTTTCTGAAGTCAGTGTATTCAGTATTTCAGCCAACTGAGCATGTCTGTTTTCCGGACTGAAAACTTCTAAGTGCGTACTGCAAATGAGCATAGAATCAACGCCCGGTAAATCCACCATGACAGTGGCAAGAATCCTTTGTGCATAAGTGGGATCTGTTTTTACAAGCGGATAGGTTTTAGGATTTTTTAGCGGATACTTACTTAAAACAGTATTGCCAAAAAAACCTTTTCCCCTGGTTCTTTCTGAAAAGAACTGGTAATTCATGTGGGTAAGTCGTGCTATCTCTGCTGCCTGATCCAGATAACAGTCGTTGTAGCCGGTTTTGATATCTACTTCCTGCATCATCACAATATCAGGATCATATTTATTGATGACCTCAGCAATCCCTTCGATGTCATAGGTTCCCGGGAAAGCAGGGGGGCTGCAGAAATGGATGTTATAAGTCAGTATTCTGACTTGTGTTAACAGGGCATCGCTGTCATTTTTATTTTCGTCATCATCGTTATTTGTTAAGTCTTCTACATCAGTAGGCACGTAGACCGTCGGGTTACATGAACAACCGATAAAAACAATCAACAGGAGATTAATAATACTTTTTTTCATATAGTTATTTTATTTTTTTATTGCAATGGCCATCCCGGATTCTGAGTCAGATTCGGATTCAACACACGATCTTCTACCGGTAACGGATATAAATAATCTTTTTCTTCATCAAAAACCTTAACCGAACCTTTATGGGGCAGATAATGTCCTTTTCCGTTTCCTGACAAGCTGTTTACCGGTAGGTATGAGATATTGTCGGAAGTAGTAGCCGGAGGAGTAATTCCTGCATAGATTTCAACGTCGATAGAACCGTTTCTGTCTAAATCGTATTGACCTACACCGCTGAAATACAAACCCTTAAAATCATCCACCAATAAATGCCCTTCTTTCCATCTCATGATATCATCCCAACGGTTATTGGCTTCCATCACCAGTTCAATTCTTCTCTCCCGGCGTATTTCGAGGAGAACTCCTTTATTGGCTCCTGAAACATGTTGGTAGAGATTAGCCTGATATGGATCAGGATTGGCATTAGCCGTTGCCATGTTGAGATTAGGCATGTTGACACGGTCGCGAAGCAATTTGATCGACCTGTCGATATCGCTTTGGGTTAATGTCCCTAATTCCGCTTTTGCCTCAGCATAGTTGAGTAAGACTTCGGCATACCTGAAGAGGTGGATATCTTGTATTGATTGTGTAGGTCCGTCGTTTACCGGGTCGTTCAGGTATTTAATGATTTGATATCCGGTCATAGTGGCATTGAAATCAGGAGCCTGTACGCGACTGTCATTAATCCTTTTATAGCCCGGAGTTCTGATCGTTTGAGCCAATCTGGGATCTCTGCTTTGGACTTCATCGAAGAATGATAGCGTGTCAAAACCCGCGGTGTTGGTAAATGGAGTCCCGTCGTTTTTGAGGTAACTGTTTACTAATCTTTTTTCTAAACCCGGTCGGCCTGATGTTTTGGAAGTCAGGTAGAACTGTACACCATGTTTGATATTCAACGTGTTGCTATATCTTCTGGTTAAGATAATTTCCTCAATAACATCGTCGGCACTGATGGAAGCGAACAAATCCTGATAAGGTTTTCCTGAAATGCCTGTTGTTTTATTATATATGCTGAATTTATTGCTTAACATTACCAGATCAGCAGCCGCTGCCGCTTCGGTCAGAAATTTATCTGCTTCAGGTAGTTCATATTCCGGATGATATTTACGGAAAGTTCCTTCATAGAGACAAACCCTTGATTTCAATGCCAGCGCAGTCCATTTATTGATGGTTTCAATGTTTTTGGCATTGTCTAAATGTGCAATAGCAAAATCGAGGTCAGCCAACACTGAATCCATCACAAGCACCCTTGAGTCGCGGGGTTTCATCAAATTGGCTATGTCATTAGTTTCAATGACTACCGAATACCAGGGCACATCACCATACCTTTTTACTTTTTCAAAATAGAATTGAGCACGAAAGAACTTTGCTATGCCAAGATATTTATCCCTGACTTTTGCATCTTTATAATTTATTGCATTCTCATTCGTCAGTAGAAAATTGACTTTTCTCAAGTCGCTCCAGCTCCAGTTAGGGTCGGTGGTGGGTACCAGTCTGTCGCCCCATACTTCACTCGACTGTGTGTTGGAAACAATATTGTCGGCTCTTTCAACCTGATATATATCAGCACCTTCAGGCAACATGATGTAGAATCCATTGGTGTAAACCCGAAAGTCATTTTCGTTCTGAAAATAAGTTTGAGGAGATAGTTTGTCGGTGGGATATCTTTCGAGAAAGCTATCGTTACAACCAGACCACAACAGTATACTTGTGGTATAAATGAGTATTTTATGTATTTTTTTCATAACAGTCATTTTTTTAGAATGTCAGATTAAGACCAATTGAATATGTTTTACTAAACGGATAAGTACGGGCATGCGGGTCGGACATTGCCTGTTCGGGATCAATGTATGCTGTTTCTAATGCTGTCCATGTAAATGCATTTTCGGCATTCAGGAAAATTCTTAGTTTGCTGATCATTACTTTATTGGTCAATGAAGCCGGCAAGGTGTAACCGAGCATTACGTTTTTAAGTCGTAGATAAGCAAGGTTCTGCATGTATTTATTGTTCGCCACATAAAGTTCGTTTCTTGCATTTAATGCTTTATAGGTGAATAAGCGTGGAAAATAAGCATCAGGATTATCTTCCGACCAAATCAACGATTCAAAATTTGCCGGAATGAACGAACTGTATGGCCTCGAATAAGGTCCCCAGTAGCGGTCGGCTTTTGATCCCGGATACCAGTCCATCTTACCAATTCCCTGAAAGAATACCGATACATCAAAATTATTCCAGTCGGCCGACAGGTTCAATCCATAAGAGAAACGAGGTGTAGAATTGCCAATAACAGATTGGTCGCCAGGATCATCAACAGTATTTAAACCTGCTGTAATCACATTATCTCCGTCCAGATCAACAAACCGCATATCGCCTGCTGCTAAGGGAATATTGTATGATTCATGGATGCGGTTCAACCAAATCTGATTCACCGGATAGGTACTTGCTTCGGCATCAGTTTTAAAATAGCCGTCGGTAGTATAACCCCAAATCTCACCAATTTTTCTGCCATTATAATTACTGGTAATAAGTTTGGTGTCGTTCACAATTTTTGTGATGTAAGCATAATTGTCGCTTAACACAAATCTTGCGCTATAAGAGAATTTTTTATCTTTCAGCGTGAAAGAATCCATCCATCCCAACGAAAGCTCAAAGCCCTGGGTCAATAAATCTGCTGTATTTTCCTGTGGCTCGGTGGCTCCGAAAACATTCGGAAGTTGTAAGCCTTGCGATACCATCCCTGTGGTAGTACGTGCATATCTGTCGAAACTGACCTCCAGTTTATTGTTGAGGAACGACAAGTCGATACCCCCATTAATGGAAGTTACCGTTTCCCATGTCAGATTTCCGGAAATTGGAGCAGGAATAGCAATATATTCCATGGTTTGTCCATTCTGAATGTACGATAAGGTGCCGGGATTCATGGTAGATATGTATGGATAGGGACTGCTGATGGCCTGATTACCCAATGATCCGTACGAAGCTCTTATCTTGAAGTTACTTACGATACTTTTGAATCCGGAGAAGAAATTTTCTTCACTCACACGCCAACCGGCAGAGAAAGAAGGGAAAAATCCAAATCTGCGGTCTTTCGGGAAACGGGAAGTCCCGTCGTACCTGCCATTTGTTTCAAATAAATACTTTCCTTTGTAGTCGTAATTTACCCTGAAAAAAACACCCCTGAGTGCGTATGAATTTGATCCTCCTGAAACTTCCTGCACCCCGGTGCCTAAGTTCAGGTCATTTAAAGTTTCTGATAAAAGGTCATCTCTCTGGGCTGTTATTGTTTTATTGTAATGTACTTCCTGGTTGAAACCGGCAATTAATTTAATATTGTGGTCTTTTATCGATTTTGAGTAGTTTCCGTATAAATTAATCACATGTACCTGATTAAACAGCATTCTTTCTTTTAACTGATCTACATTATAATTGGGGGTCGGTTCAATAACGCCCGGATATAATGAATAGGTTGCCGGTTCTTGTCGGTAGAAGTTTGGAGAGAAATACATGCTGTAAGAATAGTTCCCCACGATGTTCATATCTTTGAAAGGAGTAATGACAAATTCAGAAACTGTTGTCAGTTCGTATTTTCTGTCGGCACCTTTCGAGTTTCCTTCAAAAAATAACGGATAATTTCCATCACCGATAGCATAACTGTTCAGTCCGGATTTATATGTTGCCGTACCATCAGGGTTTATCGGCGAGTAAGCAGGAGACGCATGCACCGTCATGTTCGTAAAGTTGGCATTTCCACCCCCTTCTTTTCCGGTATAATCGTAGGAAGAGTGAAAGAAGTTGGTGTTGTTGGAGATTTTTAACCATTTATACACCTGAGCACTAATTTTGCTTCTGATGGCTGCCGACTCGAAATTATCAGGATGAATATTCATAATTCCTTCCGCTTGTTTGATATTCCCGTTCAGCATGAAATTTACTTTTTCATTTCCACCGGAAATATTGATATTATGGTTTTTGCTGGTTTGCCATTCTTTGAACAGGTAGCTCCACCAGTCGTAGTTGCCGTAATAAACATACTGGTCACGTCCGTTCCTGTTTTGAATCGTTATCCACGGCCGGTCGGGATTCATCACTTTATCATCTTTTCTCAGAAACAGCTGATACATATCCTGATCGGTGTAACCGGAATAGCCTCCCATATAGGCGGCTGATGCATCATTTAAGCGCATCCAGTCGTAACCTGTAGTGATAAAATCGGTACTGACTGTTGGAGTTGAAAATGCAATGTTGGTGTTGTAGCTGACCTTCATTTTGCTGGAAGTTCCGACTTTGGTAGTAACCAGTATGACTCCGAAAGCGGCACGTGCACCGTAAATGGCGGCTGAAGACGCATCTTTTAATACAGTTATTGTTTCAACTTCTTCAGGAGAAAGCCGGTCGAGTGTGCCGGGAATTCCATCGATAAGTACCAGCGGAGAACCTCCGTTGATAGAAGTGTAACCTCTGATATTGAGATCTCCCATTTCGCCGGGAGCTCCACCGCTAAAATTGATGGATAAGTTCGGAATGGCTCCCTGAAGGGCCGATGATATTTTTACAACGGGACGGTCAACAAGCGTTTCTGCTCCAATTTGATTGATAGCTCCCGTTAAATTTATTTTTCGTTGTGTACCATATCCTACAACCACTACCTCATCCAGTGTTTTGGTATTTTCTTTCAGCGTAATTCGAAAATTGTTCTTTCCTATTGTATTGGCGATCTGATCAAGATATCCGATGTAAGTAATCCTGATAGATGCATTTTCAGTTACACTCAACGTAAACTGTCCGTCAATATTGGTGATGGTTCCGTTGTTGGTATTGCCGGTTTCAACAACATTTGCCCCGATAATAGCTTGTCCCGACTGATCACTCACTATCCCGGAGATTTTTTTTTGATAGTTTTTTGTGGAAGACTGGTTATTTTCTTTCTTTACCACATCATCTTTTAGGGATAAAATGATATGGTTACCTTCATATACATATTTGATGTTTTGTTTCTCAAACAGGGCAGTCAGCACGTTCGATACAGATTGGTTCTTTGCGGATACCGATACTATTTGATCAACATTTACCTGATCATCAAAAATGAACAAATAACTCGTTTGTTTCTCAATTTCATTGATAATGTCGCTGATCTTTACATTAGATTTTTTAATGCTTACTTTCAGGTTTTGAGCATATAGTGCATTCGATGTCGAAAGCCAGAAACATGACATCAAAATAAATAGAACAATCTTTCTAATGTTTAAAGGCTGCTTAAAGAGATTTTTTTTGGTTAAATTGATACCAAATGATGTACTTTTTTTCATACATTTGTATGTTTTTTGGTTATACTTTGATGTTAAATCATTTTGACTGAATTCAGACCGATGGATGTTGCAGCATTCATCGGTTTTTTATGTGAGATTATTCATGGTGCTGTTGTTAATTATTTTATATAAATTATTTGATTTTCTTCAATTCGCTCATAGTTGAAATGGACACTTTTCTGCAACATTTTAAGGTTGTATTCCATGCCGTCAGAAGTTCTGAACTTACCGGTATAAGCATGTTTGAATGCTTTTCCACTGCGATCGTTCAGGATGATTTTCACACCGTAATTCTGCTCAAATTTCTCAAATATCTCATCAATGGTTTTGTTTTTAAATGAAATGATACCATCTCTCCACAGATAATCATGACTGTCGGTTATCGTATCAACAACCAGTTTATTATCAACAAGTAAACCTCGCTGATTGGGTTTCAAAACAATGCTCTTAGCTTTTATATTTTCCGGAATTATTTCAACTTTACCCTCCAAAAGGGCTGTTTCAAAATGATTGTCGGATGTGTATGCCTTGACATTAAATTTTGTACCGGTTACTTTTACATCTCCTTTTTCTGTCGAAACAATAAATGGACAATTCTCATTTCCTTTCACTTCAAAGTAAGCTTCACCATCGAGTTGTACTAAACGTTCGTCATTACTAAAAACAGCGGGATATTCAAAATAGGTGAGTGAATTCAACCAAACCACGGAACTGTCGGATAAAGTCAGTTTTACCCTTTGCCCGGCCGGAACTGTGATCGAATTTATGCCGGTATACATGGCATCTTTGCTAATAATGCTGTATTTACCCGAAAAGAAAATAAAACTGATGATGATGGCAACAGAAGCTGCTACGCTCCAGATATGAACAGGGAGAATAGTTTTGTGTTTCACGGCAACCTGTTGTTTGTCAATATTCAAACAAATGGCATCATAGTTAGCTCTTGCTCTGAAAAATTCATTTTTGTTGCTTTCAGAAGCTTCCAACCATTGCCGTATTGCCATTTCTTCTTTGAGACTGGCAGTGCCTTCGAAAAATTTATGCAGATTTTTCTTTGTCATATATGATGATAACGAATGAGGTGAAACAATCCCTAGTGAAAAATATGAAAATAATGGGTAATGATTAACATTATGATTGAGGGGTTATAGTCTTTCAAGGCGATACGCATTATTTTAAGTGCTTTACTTATATGAAATTCGACACCTTTAGTGGTGATATTCATTCGTTCGGCAATCGCCTTGTGGGAGAGTTTCTCAAAACGGCTTAATTTAAATATCTCAACAGTTCTGTCCGGTAAATTTTTAAGCACCTCATGAACAATTGTTTGAACTTCGGAAGAAAATATTTGTTCAGGATTACAAGCTTCAAGGGTAGATATCTGGAGATTTAACTTCCATGCATAATGTTCGGTCAATTTGTCGGTGACGATGTTATGCGTTTGCATGTGTCGCAAATGGCTGATACTTTTATTCTTAATGATGGTAAGGATATAGGCGGGCGGATTCGTGTCAGGAGTTAATCTGTACCTGTTTTCCCAATAGGACATAAAAGCTTCCATGGTAATGTCCTCAGCAACTTTTGTTTCCTTTACATATGAGCAGGCAAAATGAACAAATCGCTGAAAATAATTTTCAAACAGGCTGTTGAAGTTTTTTAAGTCCTGACTATCATTCATTCTTTGTAAATTATTAATATGAAAATAAAAAGAATTGCATAATTTCCATATGATAATTGTTTGCTCTGACATCCAAATTTAAAAGAAAAGCTGAAATCTGTCATTGCGTTAACCATTGCCGAAATTACGGATATTTTTTATTTAAGTGATGATTTATCAAAATAAATAGACAAATCGTGCAGAAAATATACATTGCGTGTTGAAAACGATAGAGAGATTTGGGTGTGTCAATTGGTTGTTGTTGAGATGAATAGATGCAGCTATTGGATTTCTTCAATAGGGAGAATTCGTCATCAAAGATAAAGAATTCCCATGACGGGAGTTTTTAGAAGTTCTGAAAATGTGATGAAACTTGTTCATCACATTTTTGGGATCATTACTTTATAGCTCTTTGAGTTTATTGTCAAAATAAAAATATTACCTATAACTTCTTCGAGAGAAACAGAGACTTCACCATAACCGGTTTGTGATGCTGTCGTGGTTCCATTCAGATTATAAATGCAGACCTGAATGAAAACTCCAGGATTATATATCAGAATTTTTCTTTCCTGAACAGATAATCGTATGTTGTCATTATCCGAAACGCGGGTATTATTTTCTGTCGCGGTTAAGTCGTAGTATTCCACAGCACCGATGGCCGGTGGCGACAAGCGTTCGTCCCCTAATTCATCTACCGTTGGTATGGTGTAGCCGTTGAGTTGAGCGATTCCTGCACCTATCGCTATGCTGCCTGATGATAATCTTGCTACGGGCAAGTCTCCGGCATAGGATAATACCGGTGCTTTGAAGGTCGTTTCAAAGGCTCCCAACTCGTGGAAGATTACGGCGCTTTCAATATTCTCAGGCATTTTGGAACTGTTGTCAATGTAAGAGGAATAGTTGGTATTACCAAAAATACTGTTTTTGGATGTAATAATTACTCGGGTGTCGGGATTCCAGTTATACACATCATTGTATGCCGAAGCTTGTACATTATATGCCAGAATTGTATTGATCAGATTGAGTTTTATCAGCTTTTGGTCGGTACGACCGTAGGCGCAGATTCCGCCACCATTGTTCAGTGCGCTGTTACCGCTAATGGTTGAATTGATGATGGTGCAGATGATTTCTTCAGCAGTGGTATTGTTGTCGGGATTGGCGCAGTAAATT
>Ga0172379_10007248_pt1 | contig 14461 bp, 10 predicted proteins | sample GrowelOW334metaG_FD_119756 | JGI IMG/M metagenome (GOLD analysis project Ga0172379, IMG submission 119756) | Groundwater microbial communities from an aquifer near a municipal landfill in Southern Ontario, Canada - Groundwater well OW334 metaG | ecosystem: Environmental > Aquatic > Deep... | reverse complement strand
GGTGAAGCGATATCTAGCTCTACCACCTTGAGTAGGGTCTGTAGTTTGGGAAGACTGGGATATGGTAGTACCAGAACTGGTAAAGGGAGACTCTAGAAGACCTGCTTCTGCTTCGAAGGAGAGTGATGACATGAGAGGGACTGTGGTAGGAGCATTTGCTGTGAAGCTTGCTGTGAGGGAGACGTTGGAGTTCAGAGTTACAGAACAAAAGCCTGTGCCATTACATGCTCCACTCCAGCCAGAGAAGGTGGAACCTGCATCTGCTGTGGGTGTGAGGGAGAGAGAGGTACCTGAGTTTACTACTTCAGAACAGTCAGATCCGCAACTGATACCTGCTCCTGAGACGGAACCACTACCGGTACCGGATTTGGAGACGGAGAGGGTGTAGGTTGTGGGTTGCGGAACTGAGCCAGAAGAGCCGCCGAACTCATATGCACCTATGTCCCAAGCACCAGACTGACGGTTGTTACCCGATATGTCTTTGAAGAAAATAGAAGACAAGTCTACTGCTTTATCTATTATCTCTGTTTGAGATCCATTTAGAGCAAAACGATTGCCTGAAGACAAACTCTGAGCGGCCGCTTGCACGGGAGTCATAATGATATTCTTTATATCTATGACATTGTTCACGGTTCCACAACCTGCTCCTACGTTATTTATACATATCGGATTTGCTATTTCAGATACGCAGATATTATTCTTCATATCCAAAGTACCAAAGTTTCCTCTGCCACTCCTAGCCACAATCCTCACACAATTTCCCTGTAGCTGTTGAAGAGTATTGTTATACACCCTTGATCCTACTATTGTATTGTCACCATTTCCCTCTGTATCGATCTGAACCGGCGCTTGATAGCCGACATTATATACAACGTTGTTATAAACCAGATCCTGACCAGTACTACCTCCTATGAAAGCTGGGGATAGATATATTGCCGAGGAACCGACATATATATCATGGATCACATTGCCATATATCGTACTTGGTACCTGAGCATATATTGCGTTCGGATGAAACCGTGCGTCTGATGGAGCAACCATATCGTGAATATGATTATCATGAATGACACCACCACCGAGCATTCCAGTTACAGTTTGGTAAAATTCATTGTAAGCTACTTCGCCCCATAGCCAGACTGAATTTCCCGACTTCACGCTCGACCCAGACTGCGTAAATACATTCCTCAATATTTTTATTCCTTGTCCCCCACCATTTACAATACCTATAGAATGTACCCCTCCACTTCCACCCCCATCTAGATCATCTGGAACAGGTGTGGGTATAGACCAGTCACGTATCAAAGAATCTTGAACTGTCACATATCCTGTAGTACCTGAAAGTACGATACTAGCTGTACCATAGGCCATACCATTAGTATTTAACGGCGAACGATGTCTAGCAATCTCTAGATTTTCAAAAGTTATATAACTCGCATTTTCCACGAATATTCCGGCAGAACTGTACCAGCCAGAACCAAGCATAATATTTTCAAAGTCAAAAAGAGGTCTTCTCCAGCTAGATCCCGAATACCAAGATGTATCTGCTCTGTAATAATCCCTATTAGACTCACTCGATCCTCCCTGGGTTATCTTCATCTGGAAAGCTGTATTGGGCCAAGTCACACCACCTTTGAAGATAAAGCTGTCACCTGCTTGGTGAGAGTAAGAACCTGCAAAGCCTTTCATATAAGGTTGTCTCTTCCATGGAGTAGATTTGGAAGTACCGTTACTACTATCATTACCTGTATCCCAGTCTATATAGAAGGTGCGGGCACCTGATACTTGAGCGAGGTTGGTGGAGGGGTTTAGTATATGACTCAGATTGCTTATTTTTTTAGCAAAAGTATCTGGGAAAACACTTACAAAAACAAAAAAAGCGGTAATGAGTAAAGTTACACAGATCGCCGCAGGTATAAAATATTTTTTCATTTATCTATCTTTTTTTATTTAAAACAAAACTTACCCCTTAATTTTAACATACATTTATAACCGCAAATTCAAGTATGGGGATAGATCTAGACATGAAATACCTTGTTGTGGTTTTATTATAAAAAAAGGCGGTCGCTGGACCGCCCATAATGGAATCTGCAACTATGCAAAGAGTTGTCTCACCTTCAAGCTCAACCTCCCTGCCAAGTCGTCATACTCCTTTCTTTTGAAACGACTCAAGTTGGGTTTGACCACAGGCACAACATACCCATTTGTCCAACCAGTTCGTTTGACCAATTGTACAAAGTCCCGGATAGGAAATATGCCCTTACCGAGTTCCAAGCTCATACCCCGTTCGGGACCAAGTCTTGGAGAGAAATCCGAAAGGTATATGGCCCTGACGTTATTTTTACAGATAAGCCACTCTTCACTTACGATCTTGTACAGCACGTCTTTTTCCTTCGCTACCCACCCAAGGTCCGTAAACCCAAGCGACTGACAGATCTGACTCTGATAATCAAAGACCAGTGGGAGGCTTTTTGCTATTGCACTATCTCGGATGCCCTTGTAGAACAAACGAACATAAACAACTATACCGTCGAATCCCCACCTTACAGCCAAGTTTATGGACATCAAGACATCTATTTCCCCACGAAAGAAGGAACGCCAGCCAAACAGACTGAAAGTATCCAACATCACTTTCATATTTCATCTCCTTTTTTTGTTTTAAGAACTTTTTACAGACATTAGCACCTTAAGCTTTATTTGTCAGTAAGTACTTTTGTGAGGCGCTCACTGTCTTATCTTTTCGGTGAATACAACCGATCCAGCAACAAGGACGGCGTTTGCCGGTTTTGAGTTCCTCGACGACTCTTGTAACATGCTGTTTTCTAGTCGCCTCAGTCTTTACTGAGACGGTCCAGCAGATCCATTCATTGCGTGCGAGCGGTGTGATGTCTTCCCAAGCCACGAGCGCCCGCGGCGAAGAAGTCAGCGCCTTTCGGATATCGTTTGGCAATTTATGGGCGGTGCCATCAGAAATTTCCCTTCTCGACATATGATTATATGCACATATTATATATTACATTTCAAGCAAGCCAAAAGTGCTATTATTCTTACTCCCTCACAAGCTCATAGTCCAACGTCTTCCTGTCAAAGTCCGCCGCAATAACCCTGAACCTTATAGGATCACCTAAAGTAAACTTTTTATTGCTTTTTTGCCCGCTGATCGAGTATGTTTTCTCATTGAAAACATAATAGTCATCGCCGATAGAGCGGATGGAGATCATACCTTCTGACCTAGATTCATTTTCCTGAACATACATGCCATAGTTGCTAACACCCGAGATTACACCCTCGAAAACCTGACCGATGCGTGTACTCATGTACTCTACCTGCTTTAGTTTCTTGGATGATCTCTCTGCTTCCGCCGCATCTATCTCTCTCATAGTAGAATTTTCGGCGATCTTCTGAAATGTGACTATATCCTTGTCACCAAAAGGTCTATTCTCAATGTGTTTGTGAAGTATTCGGTGTACCAAGAGGTCGGGATATCGGCGTATGGGCGAAGTGAAGTGAGTATAAAAACTGAATGCAAGCCCAAAGTGCCCGATATTTATCGTAGAATATATTGCCTTTTGCATGGAACGTATGGAGGCTGTGCGGATGAGCGAGGCATGCGGAGTATCCTCTATCTGCTCAAGGAGGTGGTTGATAGCCGCTGCGGTGACGTGACCATCCTTGTCCGTGCGCAATTCAAAACCGAGTGCTTTCACAAATAAGGCGAGATCCTTCACTTTGTCCACGTCCGGTGCATCGTGTATACGATATATGGACCCTGTGTCGCGAGTACCCTTTTTCTTTATGGAGTCAGAAATATATTTTGCCACTTCACGGTTCGCGAGGAGCATGTATTCCTCGACTAGCTTATGACTGTCTGTACGCTCGCTCACATACACACCTATCGGTTTACCTTCCGCGTCTAGGCGAAACTTGACCTCGTCTTGTTCGAACTCTATAGCACCATCAGAAAACTTCTCTTCTTTCAATACTTTTGCGATATTATTCAATATCGTAAGTTCTTCATGATATGGACCACTTTCTTTTTGTATGCTTTCCTCCGCATTCTCATATGTAAATCTATGATCAGAATTTATTATAGTCTTCCCGAACCAACGACTCTGTATGCGTGCTTTCGCGTCCATGACGAATATCGCAGAAAATGTGAGTTTATCTTCATGCGGATTGAGACTACAGACATCATTGGAAAGTACCTCAGGTAGCATAGGGATAGTACGATCTACCAAATAGATCGAACAACCTCGCTTTTGTGCTTCCTTGTCCAGAGCACTACCTTCACGAACATAGTGAGACACATCCGCAATATGCACGCCTATCTCATACAGTTCGCCTGCCTCACCTTGAACCTTTTTGAAAGAAATAGCATCGTCAAAATCTTTTGCATCATGAGGATCGATAGTAAATGTGAGAGTATTTCTCATATCCCGACGGGTCTTTATCTCTTCCTGTGGAGTATTCTTGCCAGTGCGTTCTATCTCATGCGCTTCATTTTCGACCGGAGCCGGGAAACCTATCTCAAAACCCTTGTCCAAGACAATCGATTCCATCTCCACATCATTTTTACCTTTGGGACCGAGCATTTTCAACAGGCGACCGGTGGGTAGTTGTGTCGAGTCTGTCCATGGCAATAATTTTACAAAAGCCTTGTCATCCTGTTTCAAACTTCCCACTTCTTCGGAGACTATGCGAATGTTCACATACATCTTCTTGTCATCGGGGACCAGTACAGTACTACCACCTTCCATAGTCACAACGCCGACAAAAGAATCTTTTACTTTATTTTTGACACGAATGATCTTCGCTACATTTGTTTTTTTACCTCGGATCGATCTCTGACTGACTGTGTATTCTACCGTATCACCATTCAGAGCAGTATTGAGTGTACCTTCTTCCACATATATAGAGTCTTTCTTTGGGTCGGGATCGTCTATATAGCCAGCCCCTTTGCGGGTGGTAGAAATGATGCCTGTTTGGACACGGACAGGAGCATGTTCGATATGTTTGGGACGTCTCTGCACCATGAAAATATAGCACAAGTCTAACCATAATGTCATATCGCATATAAGAAATAACGTGCTAACATGTGAGACATGCACGGAAAAGACAAGAAACTACTGTCAAATGACACCATTTGGGACGTTGCTATCATAGGCGGCGGACCTGCAGGTATGATGGCTGCTGGTCGGGCGGCAGAGCTCGGTCGGAAAGTCATACTCATAGAAAAAAACCCCACCCTGGGCAGGAAACTCCTAATAACTGGCGGTGGAAGATGTAATGTAACAAATGCGGAATATGATAACCGCAAGCTCATCGAGCGATTCAAAGAGGATGGAAAATACCTTTTTTCAGCCTTTTCCCAATGGAGCGTGAAAGAAACTTTGGATTTCTTCCACAAGAGAGACATGCCAACCAAGATAGAAAACGAACTAAGGGTCTTCCCTGAGAGCAACAAAGCCCAGTCCGTCTGGAATGTGCTAGTCGGCTATATGAAAGAGCACAATGTCACTATACTTTCGAACTCGCAGGCTATCGGCATAATTGAGAAAGACAAAACTATAACAGGTATACGGCTAAAGAATAACAAAGTCATCGTGGCAAAAAATATAATAATTGCCATGGGAGGGACATCTCATCCCGAAACTGGCTCTACCGGTGATGCATATTCCTGGCTCAAAAAATTGGGGCACAAAGTCGTGGAACCGGAACCCTCACTCGTTCCACTCGCAATAAAAGATGCTTGGGTCAAGCGACTTGCAGGAGTCAGTCTCCAAAATATAAAACTTACAGTTTTCCAAAACGGAGTCAAACAAGAAATACGAAGCGGAAAGAACAAAATAAAGTCCGCGTTGGGCAGCAAAATACTCTTTACCCACGTCGGCGTGAGCGGACCGACCATACTCAATATGAGCCGTGATGTAGGTGAACTGCTAAAATACGGAGAGGTCACAATCTCCCTCGACCTCCTGCCTACTTTGGACTATTCCGCTCTCAACCTAAAGCTTCAGGAAGTATTTCGGGAAAATGACAAAAAACGATTCAAAAATTGCCTTGGCAGTATCGTTCCGTCCTCCCTGGCGACAGCAATAGTGGAACTCTCTGGTATTGCTCCGGAAAAAGAATGCAACAGTGTCACCCGCGAAGAGCGTCTCCTTCTAGTAAACTTGCTCAAAGCCATTCCCATGAATGTAGAAAAGCTACTCGGCAAAGACAAAGCTATCATTTCGAGCGGGGGTGTCGCATTAGAGGAAGTGGATTTCCGCACCATGAGTTCCAGAATATTTCCAAATCTATATTTTGTCGGCGATATTCTCAATATTGACCGCCCTTCCGGAGGTTATAGTCTGCAGTTATGCTGGACGACAGGTTTCGTCGCCGGCAGCAGTGCGGCTAGAAACTTCCAGAACACGGAGTAGAATCTGATATTAAGACTGCCTGGAAATAGAACAAGCCGCAGAATTCCAAATGGAACTCTGCGGACTTTTGTATACCTCCATCTATTACTCGGCATTGAGCCGCTCCCAATTTCCGGGTAGTTTTGGAGCGATAGCTTTTGAACCCATGGAACAGTAGAAACACCTTTCCTTGTCCGGCCACGTCATCATCGTACGCTCGATGAGCGAAATGATCCTCCGTCCATCGATCTCCGGCTTACCAGACCGATTCACGAGACAGACGACATATGGCAAAACCTCTCCTTCTACTCTCACCACCGCCTCTGCTGTGAGACCCACCGTGCCACCTGTGCTCACGACATCTTCACAAAGCAGACATTTCCTGTTATGGACTCGAACAATATCGTTCGGTGCTAGAGTCATGAATTTTTTGTCCCCGTCATGGTGCTTCGCAGGCGAAGCTGACAAACAGACAGTTCCAGTCAGAGCATATACCTGGTCGCTCAAGCATTCGGCCATTTTTGTGGCACCAGACTGAGGACCGACGACTGTGTCAATACTTCGCATATCCACACCTACTTCTTCCATGAGGGAAAATAGGTCGGCGACAGCTTCCCGGAGTGTGAGCTCACATGCTGTTACCAAGGCGCTGTTGAAGTAACCATTGGAGTGTAAAGGCTCTCCAGCAGTGCTAGTGAGGAGAACATGAGGACGGCTGCTTTTACCGTCGTGTACCCAAAACGCATTCATGCGCCGATATTTTTCCATCCAGTATGCCTGGAAGGTTGCAGTATCTTTTGTCTCTATCATTGTCACACCTTTCTTTGGGGGAGACTTCTAAAAAGATATCATAGCATGATTTTTTATTTATACAAAATATGATCTATATAGTGGACAGATAAAATATATAACCTATAATTGGGGCACAATGAAAATCCTGATAGTCGAAGACGACGAGTCCGTAGCAAACATGGTCAAGATCGGCCTTTCGGCTGACTCACATCTCGTAGAGATAGCAAAGGATGGTGCAGACGGATCCTTCCTCGCCAGGAGCTATGACTACGATATCATTATCCTCGATTATTCCCTGCCAAAGAAAGATGGGCTCTGTGTCTGCCGCGAAATACGTGCCGCTGGGAAGACAGCACCCATCATATTTCTATCCGTAACAATGGATACTTCAGTCAAGGTAAATGCCTTCAATTTTGGTGCGGACGACTATGTTACAAAACCTTTCTCTATCGAGGAATTGCGCGCCAGAGTAAAGGCTCTCACTCGCCGCCCGCATACTGTAAAAGATCCCGTCATAACCATTTCCGACCTAAAATTGGATACGGAAAAACTAATGGCCAGCCGATCCGAAAAGCCCATACGCCTCACCAGAAAGGAGTTTAGCCTGCTAGAATATTTTATGAAAAACGTCGGCATCGTACTTTCCCGGGCGATGATCCTGGAACATGTTTGGACAGCGGAGAGCGACCCATTGTCAAATACCGTAGAAGCCCATATCCGCAACCTACGAAAAAAGCTCAATATCAAAAACAAGCCCGATCTGATCGCAAATATTCAAGGGCGAGGCTATGTCATCGATAGTCCTGAGAACATAAAAAAGCTCTTATTTTCCTAGTATTTTATTTTATCGTTTCTTTATCAGATTTTTATCGTTCTTTGATCAGAATTTCATCGTTCCTTCATTTCAGATTGATATGCTATGTTCAGTTATGTTGTCGGCATAACTATTAATAAATTATTTGGTGATAAATATGGTGCGCATATCTTCATCGGTTTTGGGTCGAGTTTATTGTCTGAATAAGACTTAGTTCATTTGTGTCACTTCATCGGTTGGCAGATCGGTGAAGTGGGTGTTGTTAGAGGCGGTGGTGCGGTGTATGCAGTCTCGGGACACGCTAGAGACTCTATACCGCACCACCGCCGAAACAATACTCAACTCACTTCCTCACAAAAATGGGCTTCTCAGGCATCTTATTCATGTGAACGCACTCCATAATTTTCTCTGAGGTTTCCGGCAAAACCGCACGCAATGCAAATGCTATATTCGACAAACGCCTCACAAGATCCATAATGAGTTCCCTGCCTCTAGCGGGATCTGTCTTCACAACCTTGAATGGCTGTTCCTTCTGAATGATCTGGTCTGCTTCCTGTATTTCCAACCAGACATAATCGCAAAGCTTCTTTATATTGAATGTTGAGATGGCTTCTTCATACCACGAACTCAATACTGGTTCATGACTGACAGGCGTGGTCAAGTTTTCTTGTGCCATCTTCATTGTCCGTGAAGTGAGATTTCCGAGACCGTTTGCTAGGTGTGCATTGTATGCCTGTTTGAACTGTTCCATGGAAAAAGGGCTGTCTTCAAAAGGACTCAGTTCTCGCGAAACAAAATATCGCAATGCATCCGTGCCGTACTCCTTCACCACCTCAAACGGATCAACCGTATTGCCCAAAGATTTTGACATTTTGAGTCCGTCCGCTCCTGTTATAAAACCATCTATCACAATCGCCTGGGAACTCGTCAAACCAGCGGCCATAAGCATAGCTTGCCACATAGCGGCCTGCTGACGGATATTGTCCTTGCCACAGTACTGGATCATGCCACTAGACTCTTTGCACCACTTTTCGTATTTTTTCATGTCATCTGGCCATCCGACAGCAGAAATATAGTTTACCAATGCATCGAACCAAACATACATAACCTGGCTTTCATCATCCGGTACAGGTATGCCCCAAGGCATCTTTTCTGCCAATCTAGAAATACTAAAGTCCTCGAGGCCTTTTTCCACAAAATTACGGATCTCTCCCAAGCGAAATTCAGGTACTATAAAGTTTGCATTTGATGAGTATAGATCGAGCAATTTTTGCTGAAATTCAGAAAACTTGAAGAAATAATTTTCCTCCTCAATCTTTTCTATATCCTGGAGAGGATGGAGTGGACAGCGACCATTCACGAGTTCGGACTCCGTCTTTTCCAGTTCGCAACCCACGCAGTACTTCACGGAATAATTTTTCTTGTATATATAACCATTTGCCTTTACCCTTTTCCAAAATTCCTGGGCCGCCATGATATGGTGAACATCGGTAGTACGGATAAAATTTACCTCTGGAAATATTCCCAAAGCCGGTATGAGATCTCTAAATTTCTTTGCATATTCATCCACGTATGCCTGGGTATCCATGCTCCTCGCCTCCGCATTCCTATATATCTTGAGACCATGTTCATCAGTACCAGTATTGAAAAATACTTCAAGACCGGCAAGTTTTTTTGATCTTACGATAATATCCGCCCTTATGAGTTCCAAAGCAAAACCAATATGCGGATCGGAATTCACATACGGCAAAGTGGTGGTGAGATAAAATGGCTTATTTTGCATATTTTCTATAATGTAGCGATATTGCTGGTAGCATCCATCTCCGCCTTCTTGTTTTTTTCCAGATCATTCACATACTCTAGTACAGCCGCCGCAAAAGGTACAGCAATGATAGCACCCAAAATACCTGCGAGCTTGCCTCCGATAATAATAGCCAAGATAACAATGATCGGATTTATGCCCACAATCTTCTTTACCACAAGCGGGTAGAAGACCTGATTTTCCAATTGTTGGATCACAAAATACAGAACCGCAACCAAAAGTCCTGTGCCCGCTCCCCTTCCTGCAAAAGCCAAGAGCACGGCCGGCACGGCTGATATTATGGGCCCAAATACTGGTATGATCTCAAACATTCCGGCAAATACCGCCAATGCCAAGGCATACGGAATGCCCATAAGCTTTAGAGTGATATAAACCAGCGCACCGACAATAATACCCAGGACCACCTGCCCCTGCAGCCACAGACCTATTTTTCTTTGTGACCTCTTCCACAGACCGATGATGTACTCGTGCTTCTTGATAGGAGTAACAATACGCAAAAAGTCATCCACACCGTCTTCCTGCAAGGAAAAATAAAATGCGAGAACGATAATGATGATGAAGCTCGCAAAACCACTGAATAGGATACTTGCCGTAGCCACAGCGCCATCGCCCGTACCGACGAGGAATGTCTGAATCGTGCTCACAAAGTCAGAAAGCGGTATAGTCTGAGAGGAAAAATATGCCGAAGATGAAGAAAGATCGAATCCCAGTGCCGTAAGCGGCCTCCACAGATCCATGAGAGATATCGAACTCGGCAATGAAGAAAGGAAGTTCCCGACATCGGAAATGAGCAAAGGTACAAAATATATGAGCATGCCCGCGAGAACTGTGATCATCAGTAGGTAAAGCAAAATGACCGAAAGCAGTCGCGGGAAGCGGAAATAATGCCGAAGCCTCCTTATCACAGGCTCGATCGAGGAAGCGATGACTATAGACGCCAGCACAACCATAACGATCTCAAAGAGAAAGTACAAGGAAACTATGAACACCGCTACGATGAAGAACCGGATGATAGTCCCGGTGCTGATGGATACCCTAGGACCGCCGAGGAGATCTAGCATGGGCTTATTATATCTCAAAATAAGACTGGAAAATAGCAGGATCCTTGAATTTACCCAAAACCGCCATGTTTAGTTTTTCATTTGTGAAAAATTCCCTAGCGAGATCCTGTATGTCTTCCGCAGTTATTTTTTGGACTTTTTGTATCATTTCCTCAGGATTTTCGACTTTTTTCTTTAGAAGTTCCTGGAAACCGTAATACTCCGCGCGCGCGTCGGAAGTCTCAAGGCCGAGCATCGTTGTGCCAGCGATATATTCCTTGACCTTTTTTAGCTCTTCAGGAGAAACTTTCTCATTCTTGAGACGTACACATTCGGAAAGTATACCTTTTATACCTTGTTCGACACGGCTATTGTCCACCCCGGCTGAAATGGCGATATTGCCATGGTCTGTAGATACATCATGAGATGCTCCGACGTAATAACAAATACCGAGCTCATCGCGCATTTTGGAAAACAGGCGTGAGCTCATACCAGAACCGAGCAAGGTCGAAAGGACGAGCATAGCGGGCATTCTCACGTCAAAAAGTGAAAAAGTTCTCATACCTATGACGATATGTGTCTGGTCAGTGTCCTTGAATATGGTCTTTATTTCCTGCTTCTTTTGGTTCTCAACCACAGGCTTCTTGCCCTCCTTGGCGCCGATCGAGACTTCAGCGAAAGCTTTCTGTATCTTTTCAAGAGTATCCTTTTCATTTATATTACCCGCGACAACGACTGTCGTAGCGCTCGCCACATAATGAGATGCGCGATATTTTATAAAATTTTCCCGACTGAATGCGCGGATATTTTCTTCCGGTCCGAGAACACTCCAGCCTGCCGGCTGATCACCAAACAACAGTGCGGAAAAATCCTCTTGCACTTTTCTTTGCGGCAGATCATTGTACATGCGTATTTCCTCGATTATCACACCTTTTTCCTTTTGTATTTCCGCCTCTGGAAAAAGTGGATGGAGATACATATCCGAGACAATATCGAGAATTGCGTCAAAATGTTTCTTATCTGCTTTGGCATAGTAACCGGTAAATTCTTGGGAAGTAAAGGCATTGTAGTTCGCCCCGATAGAATCTAGTTCGCGGGAAATGTCTATAGCCTTCGGTCGCTTGGGTGTACCCTTGAAGACCATGTGTTCCAGGAAATGTGATAAGCCATTTATTTCCTTTGTTTCGTATTTCGATCCGGCCTCCACCATTACAAGAACTGTAACAGATGGGTTGTCGGCCATGGGAACCGTAACTACACGCAAGCTGTTTGGAAGTATTGTTTTTGTAAATGTCATAAATCTACTATATCAAATAATAGAAAAAAGCACGAACAAGTCGTGCCCTTGAACTGTGCTGCCCCTGAATCTAGCTTGCCATATTGGCATCGTTGGTCACCTGATCGGCGGATACGAGTGAGCCTCGATGGCCGTGAACCCTCCACATATCCTGGATGGCGGCTTCGTGTCCCTGTTCGAATCCTAATATGAGAGCGTTGTTATAAGCGCGACTGACAGCGGCGGAGAGAAACTTGTTTACAAGCTTTACCATTACCAAGTCTGACGATACGTCAGCAAAAACATCCAGCATATCATCAGTCTCGACAAGGTCCGTAATACGAAGTGTTTTCGCTTCGTTGTCAGGATTTTCGTTAAAGTGTTTAACAACTTGTTCGACACTATCAATGTCGTTTGGTGCAACGTTGGTAACCAATCGCGCAACAGCACTGGTAGAAGTCACACCATCAGACTTGCGTATAGTCTGCGTAATAAGAGCAATTTTCATACTTGCCCAAAAATACCACAAGAACTGATATCTATCAATAGCTAGTTTTTGAGATAAAAGAGACTATATCACCTTCCACCACCCTCTCCTGTTTGCCGGAGTCGCGGTCGCGAATAGTCACGTCGTTGCCTTTTTCTAGAGTTTCAAAGTCTATGGTCACGCAATATGGCGTGCCTATCTCATCTTGCCTGCGATAACGCTTACCAATATTTCCATTATCATCAAAGACGGCTGATGGAATAACTTTTTTGATCATTTTATATATTTCGCGGGCCTTATCCACCAATTGTGGCTTGTTTTTGAGCAAAGGAAAGACTGCGACTCTATAGGGCGCGATAGATGGTGCAAGCTTGAGAAATATGCGCTTTTCGCCGCCCAAATCATCAACCGTATAGGCATCCGAAAGTATTGCGAGTACAGTACGGTCCAAGCCAAAAGATGGCTCTATACAATGAGGAATGTATCTCGTCTTACTTTCTTCATCATAATAAGAAAGATCCGCTTTGCTATATTCAGAATGTTGTTTGAGATCGAAGTCTGTTCTATATGCGAGCCCATAAAGCTCCTTTTTACCAAAAGGAAAATCAAATTCAAAGTCTATGGTTCTTTTGGAATAATGGGATCTCTCTCCATCGGCTACCTCGAGTTCGTGAACTTTTGACATGTTGAGGCCGACATCAGCCATGAAAGCCTTCATCTCATCCTTGAGGTGGTCAAATATTTTTTTCCATTCCTCATCTTTTGCGTCCGTTGGCGGCTTTATGAAATACTCTATCTCCATTTGCTCAAATTCGCGCGAGCGGAAAAGGAAATCTCTCGGCGCAATCTCATTTCGAAATGCCTTCCCTATCTGTGCCATACCAAAGGGTAAGGTAGGATGAAATGTGTCTAGAATGTTCTTGAAATTTACGAACATGCCCTGTGCAGTCTCCGGACGAAGATATGAAATAGTAGTTTCATCCTCCACTGCTCCTACATGAGTCCTGAACATCATGTTGAACTGACGAGTCTCACCTAATGCTCCACCACAGTCGGGACATTTCTTTGTATCAGTGAGCTGATCTGCGCGAAATCTGTGCTGGCACTTTTTACATTCGACTAGTGGGTCGGAAAAACCAGATGCATGACCGCTCGCTTCCCAGACTTTTTGGTTCATGACTATTGCGGCATCGAAACCATGCATGTCGTCACGATCCTCGACGAAACGTTTCCACCAGAGTCTCTTTATATTGTTTTTGAGCGCGACGCCCAATGGTCCGTAATCCCAGGTACCGGCAAGACCACCATAGATCTCGGAACCTTGATAGATAAAACCGCGTCTTTTGGAAAGGGAGACTACTGCATCCATTAGTTCTTCGTTTTTTGACATGGTGATATTCTAGCGGAAATTATGATGTTTTGCACGCAACTCAAATAATTGATAATTGTACTTTATTGCGTCGTCCCCCAGCAAAGCACAACACCCTGTCTCACCCACGATCAAGACCTCGGACACTAAGGGAACAGTCCTCGGTCTTGTCTATTCTCGTCGGCGTATATGTGCAAAGGCAAACATGTCCGTACCCGCCTCCTGCGAAATGGGTTCGTCAGGGTGTTGTGCTCTGCTGGGTGACTTAGTGGTTATATTAAAAAGCACTAAGTCCCCCAAGTCACACACTCACTTCCCGAAGGCGAGGACTCTTTGTGAAATAATATCTCGTTGTATTTCCCAAACCGTGACCGAATCCTAATATACCACTGTGCGTGTTGTATCATTGAACTAATGTTCCTTGATTGCGGAGCGGCGCGTCGCTCGAATCCAAACCCTT
>Ga0172379_10007247_pt1 | contig 14462 bp, 12 predicted proteins | sample GrowelOW334metaG_FD_119756 | JGI IMG/M metagenome (GOLD analysis project Ga0172379, IMG submission 119756) | Groundwater microbial communities from an aquifer near a municipal landfill in Southern Ontario, Canada - Groundwater well OW334 metaG | ecosystem: Environmental > Aquatic > Deep... | reverse complement strand
GTTTTTTGAATATATTGTTCCCAGTGTTTCTAGCGACAAGGGTACACCCGATCCCATCTCGAACTCGGCAGTTAAGCTTGTCAGCCCCGATGGTATCCGTTTTACGGAGAGAGTAGGGCAATGCTGGGTACAATGTATTTAAAAGTCAGAAAGCTTGTCAGCCCCGATGGTATCCGTTTTACGGAGAGAGTAGGTCCGCCGGCTGGCGGATGGGTACAATGTATTTAAATTTAAAAAGATCGGTTGCTAAAAATACCATTCGCGTGGTGTTTTTTTATTTGAGTAATTCAACTGTTGCATTCTTTTCTTTTATGCTATAATTTAATCGCAAAAGACCAAAAGTTAAAATAAAAAAAATATGTGGTTTGTTAATGATTTGAATTTAAAAAAACAGGCGCGCGATTTGGGCGTGAAGTTTTGGCAAACGCCAGGCTTTCTTTTCATCATCTTGGGACTTTTGACAATCATAATTATGACTGCCACCTACTACATCTCTCGCAATTACGATAGTCCGGAAATGCTAATTGCGGTGGAAAGCTTAGTTGTTATAGTGATTCTGATTGTGGGCAATTCCGTGATTAGCCTGGTGGAACAGATAATCAAACTCAATCGGATGAAAAGTGAGTTTGTTTCAGTCGCCTCTCATCAATTGCGCACGCCACTCTCAGCCATCAGATGGGAAGCAGAGCTTTTGCTTTCCAAATTCAGGAAAGAAAAAATCGGTTCGAAACAGCGCCAGAGTATCGAAAACATCAGCACTTTGAGCGGAAAAATGACAAGGTTGGTCAACGATCTTTTGGATGTGGCGCGAATCGATCAGGGACGGCTTATCATCAAAAAAATGCCGGTGAATATTGTGGCAATCGTAGAAGAGTCTCTTGCTGAAATCAATGCGATTATTCGCATCAGGCATATCGAGGTGGTTTTTAAAAACGAGAAAAAAATTCCTCTCGTGTTTGGCGACCCGGAAAAATTGAGGATGGTGGTGGAAAATTTGCTCAATAATTCCATCAAATATACCGCCAATCATGGAAAGATTGAACTGAAACTTTTGAAAAAAAATGATTTTGTGATTTTCAGCATCAAAGATAATGGTGTCGGTATTCCGGCCGAGCAACACAATCGGGTGTTTGATAAATTTTTTCGCAGTGATAACGTGGTTAAATATCAGACAGAAGGAACGGGGCTGGGACTCTACATCGCCAAAAATATTATCGAACAATTGAAGGGAAAAATTTGGTTTGATTCCGTGGAAGGGCTCGGTTCAATCTTCAGTTTTTCTATCCCGGTGAATCGGAAGACCAAGCAAAAAAGGTGTTTGGATAATTTTTAAATAATAAAAAATTTTTGTGCGCGTTTTTCTTTTTTCAAGCGAGGAAAACGAAACGCGCAAGACCAAAAAATATATGAAAAAAATATTGGTGGCGGAGGATGAGCCGATTTTGAACAAAGCTTTGAGTGAATTTTTGACTGAAGCCGGGTTCGAAATTATCAGCGCTTTCGATGGCGGGGAGGCGGCGGAGCTGGCCAAAGCGGAAAAACCGGATTTGATTCTTTTGGACATCATCTTACCCAAAAAAGATGGCTATGAAGTTTTGGATGAACTGCGGAGCGATGAAAAAACGACCAAGATCCCAATTATTTTGCTTACCAACTTGGAAAGCGCGGAAAATATCCAAAAAGCTTTTGACAAAGGCGCCACGACCTATTTGGTCAAATCCAACTATAAGCTGGAAGATATCGCCAAAAAAATCAAGGAAATTTTAGAACGGGAAAAATAGAGTGAAATTAAATTTCAAATAAAAAAGCCGATAAAAATAAAAAACAAATGCGCATTGGAAATGAACAATTGAAAAATTTTATCAAAGACTCCGGCATGATTGCCGAAGAGAAGTTGGAGTCGGCTTTCGCGGAAGCGGAAAAAGGCAAAAAAGCCCTGGGAGATATTTTACTGACCAAGAAGTTGATTGATGAGGAGCGGTTGCGAAAACTCTATGCCTATATTCTTGGTATTCCATTTGTCGATTTGCAAAAAGAAACAATTGCGCCGGATATCTTGCAGATGATTCCTGAGCCGATCGCCAAAAAATACAAGATTGTAGCGTTCGAAAAAAATGGCGCGGAATTGAAAATTGCCATGATCAATCCGGAAGACATTCAAACCGTCGATTTTATCCGCAAAAAAACCGGTCTGCGGATTGTCACCTGCATCACGTCCCAGGAGAGCATCGAAGCAATCCTAAAACAATATGGCAAAAGTCTCAAAGCGGAGTTTGGCGATATGATCGAAAAAAATTCCAGCCAAGTTTCCGGTACGGAAACGGAGGATGATTTGGAGGAAATTGCGCAAGGTTTGCCGATCATCCGCATCGTAGATACGCTCATCAAGCATGCTATTCTGCAGGACGCGTCGGACATCCACATCGAGCCGGACGAAAAGGAAGTGCGTGTGCGTTATCGTATTGACGGGATGCTTCATGAAGCAATGACTCTGCCCAAGCAGGTGCGCGATGGCATCATTGCCAGGATTAAAGTTTTGTCAAATTTGAAACTTGATGAACACCGCATTCCGCAAGATGGACGATTCAAGCTTGAAAAAGATAATACGAAGATGTCTTTTCGCGTGAGTGTTCTGCCGATTTTTGATGGAGAAAAAATTGTGATGCGGCTTTTGGATGAATCTTCAAAAGGCTTGACGCTGGAAGCGATGGGTCTGACTGGGCGCGCGCTGGAAGCAATCCACACGGAAATTCACAAACCTAACGGCATGATCTTGGTAACCGGGCCGACCGGTAGTGGAAAAACGACCACTCTCTATACCATTATGGATATCCTAAATACCGCGGATGTGAACATTAGCACCGTGGAAGACCCAGTGGAATATCGTATGCCCAGAGTCAACCAAACACAGATCCATCCCAAGGTGGGATTGACTTTCGCGGCAGGACTGCGGGCGCTACTTCGCCAGGACCCGGACATTATCATGGTGGGCGAAATTCGCGACAATGAAACGATGGAAATGGCAATTCATGCCGCGATGACCGGGCACCTCGTGCTTTCCACGCTCCACACCAACAGTGCGGCCGGAACTTTGCCACGTCTTTTGGATATGGGAGCGGAACCGTTTTTGGTCGCGTCGACGGCGAACGTAATTATCGCTCAGCGGTTGGTGCGAAAAGTTTGCCATGATTGTCGAGTGGAATACAAACTGAATGACAAAGAAATGAAGACACTTTCCGATAATTATGACATGGAAAAGATTCTGTCCGCTATTAAAAAAAGCGGAGTGCTGGGTGGAAGTTTAAAGGAGAAAGACAAATGGAAAGACGTTAAGCTCTATAAAGCCAAAGGCTGTGAGCAGTGCATGGGCGGGTATAAAGGGCGGAATGGGATTTATGAAGTTTTGGAGATTGACGAAGAGATTCGCAAGATGATTTCTGAGCGTGCTTCTTCGGCTGACATTGAAACTCGGGCGCGGGAAAAGGGGATGCTCACGATGATTGAAGACGGTTTTGCCAAATGTATCCAAGGAATCACTAGCGTGGAAGAAATTTTAAGAGTAACCAAGGAATAAAATTATGCGTGTTTTTTACAGCGCCAAAAATTATTCCGGTGAAACCAAATCGGGAGAAATGGACGTGAAAAATGAAAGAGATGTCGCTACTCAGCTTCGCGCGGAGGGGTATATTTTAACGTCCTTTAAAGAACTAAAAGAAGAAAAGGCCAATGAGGTCGGAGTGAAATTTTTGGATCGCCTGTTTAGTATTTCGCTCAAAGACAAATTGATGTTCACGCGCAATATGAGCGTGATGATTGCTTCGGGGCTACCAATCTCTCGGGCGGTCAAAAATATTTCCGTCCAGACGAGAAACAAAAAGTTTCAATCAATTCTAGTGAGTATTTATGACGACATCCAAGCCGGCACGACTTTTGCCGATGGCTTGGCGCGCTATCCCGGAGTGTTCGGCGATTTGTTTGTCAATATGATTCGAGTGGGCGAGTCGAGTGGAAACTTGGAAGAAATTTTGGAAATCTTGTCTCTCCAGTTGGAAAAAGAACATGATTTGATGAGCAAAATCAAAGGCGCGATGACTTATCCGGCGGTAATTATTGTGGCGATGATTGGGATCGCGGTTCTGATGCTCACCTATATTTTACCCAAGATGATGGGAGTGTTCGCGGATATGCAAGTGGACTTGCCGGCGTCGACGCAGTTTGTTATCGGGTTAAGCAACGTTTTGCGGGCGCACTATATCTTGGTGGCGGTGAGTTTTGTGATTTTTGGCTTGACGCTGAGGTTTTTATTGACGACTGAAAAAGGCAAAAAAATTCTGGGTTTTATCCTCATTAATCTTCCCGTGATCAAAAATATGGTTATCAAAGTGAATTGCGCTCGTTTTGCTCGGATCTATAGTTCGCTACTGCGTAGTGGTGTGCCGGTCGTTCAAGCGCTCACCATCATTTCCAACACACTGACTAATTATTATTACAAAACTGCCGTGAAAGCGGGGATTGAAGACGTGCAAAAAGGTGTCAGTCTCAGCGCGGTGATTGAAAAAAACCCGAAAGTTTTTCCGGTGCTCATGGCACAAATGGCACAGGTGGGAGAAGAAACCGGAAAAACCGAAACGGTGCTTTTAAAGTTGGCGGAATTCTATGAAGATGAAATTTCGCAAATTTCCAAAAATATGTCTTCTATTATCGAGCCGGTGCTGATGATCTTTATCGGTGGAGCCGTCGGCTTTTTTGCCATCTCAATGTTGCAACCGATGTATAGTCTTATGGATAATATTAAATAGATTTTTAGTTTTCGTTGGCTTTGGGACTTACGCATTTGCCCGAAAAAAATCCTAAAAGCACGGTTTCCTCGTTTTGGCCTTCCATCAATGCTTTACCAAAAATCTTTAAGTGCTAAGAATAATTAACGTGCGGACTTTTTCCAGGACTTACGCGTAAATCGTAGAATTTTCAAAAAAAGCTCAATGAATAAAATCAACCAGCTCAAAAATGTCAGAACAAGAAATGCTTTCATGCTCATCGAAGCCTTGACGGTTATTTTCATCTTTTCTCTCATCACCGTCACTTTCTATTCCGTCTATTCTGTTGGATTGCGCTATATTCAAGATGCCAAAAATCGCTTGGGCGCTTTGGCCGTGGCCAATGAGCGCATGGAGATTGTGCGCAATCTTAAATATGACAATATTGGCACGGTCGGGGGCACAATTTCCGGTAATATTCCCCAAGACCAGGATATCTCCGAGAACACAAAACACTATCATATTCATACGCAAGTTTCCTATGTGGACGATCCTTTTGATGGAATTGGTTATGCCGACACGGCTTGGTTTGAGGACTTCAAAAAAGTAATCATTATTGTCTCTTGGACCGGCGCGCAAGGCACCGAAGAAGTGGAGTTGATTTCTCGTTTTGTTCCACCGGGCAAGGAAGTGCCTCATGTGGGGGACGGAATTCTTTCCATCAACATTTTCAGCGATCAACCGGGAGGAACGGGAATTTCTGGCGCTCGAGTGCAAATCGCAAATCCTGATACGGGAATCAATACCTATGAAGAAACGGACGTGACGGGTAACGTGACTTTCATGGGAAGCACGGTGCGAGATTCAATTCAAAAATATCAAATTATTGTCACAAAATCCGGCTATGAAACGGTAGCGACGATGCCACCCTATCCTGAGACGCCCTATGAGCCGATTGATGTGCACGCTTCCGTTGTGACCGGCACAATCAACGTCAAAAATATTGTGCAAAACGAATTGGTAAATCTGAGAATTTCCAGCGTGGATTATTTGGATCAGCCGATTTCCGGCGTTAATTTTCATCTGGTTGGTGGAAGAAAATTGGGAACTGATATGCTTACCTTGCCTCCCACTTTGGTCTATAATTTTAATGAGGACGGCGTGACAGATTCTGATGGAGAAAAACTATTTAGTGCGATCAGTCCGGGTGATTATATTTTTTCACTGATAGACGCGACACTCAGTGATTATGAGATAATCGACACTGATCCGGATACGCCGTTTTCCCTAATGTCGGCTGATGAGACTTTGGATTTTGAGGTAAAATTAGCGAGCAAAACCGCGACCGCCCTTTTGGTGACTGTGATTAATGGCGATGGCGAGTTGGTTCCCGGCGCAACTGTGAGCTTGACCAACGCGTTGGGCTATGATCAGCAACTGGCGACCACCTCAGAAGGGAAAGCGTTTTTTCCGGTTTCGGCCGATCCGTTTTTGGCCGGGGAGTATAGTTTGAAAATCACAGCGGAAGGATTTTCGGACAGCGAATCGGTCGTGACGATTAGTGAAAATGTGTTAACGTCGGAAACTAAAACATTAACAGCTCTTCCGATATGAGTCTTAGGGAAAATAAAATGATAAAAAACAAAAAGGGTCTAACTCTAGTTGAAACACTCGTAGCGATTGCTATTTTTGCGATTGGGATGGAAGGTTTTTCTTTGCTTTTTTATCATGCTTGGAAAAACAATGCCTATACATTGGAAATGGGCGAATCAGCGATGGCGGTTTCTCAGGGCGTGAGTAAAATGGTCAACTATATTCGAGGAGCGCGGCAAGCGGATAATGGTGATTATGCTGTGAAATCAGCGGCGAATGATGACCTGGTGCTCTATGGCGATTATGATCGGGACGATGTGACGGAACGGTTGCATTTCTACAAAAGTAACCAGACTATTTTTATGGGCGTGACTGATCCGACAACCACGATGCCCAAAACTTATCCGACAGGGGATCAAGAGGTCGTTACGCTTGCTAGTCGGATTGTCAACACCGACGCGGAGCCGATTTTCTATTACTATGACAAAGATTATGCCGGTGGCACAACGCAACTTCCCCTGGCAATGCCGGTCAGCGCGCCCAGCATCCGTCTTCTAAAGATTCATTTGAAAATAAACATTGATCCCAATCGCGCTCCGGATAATATCGAAATGCAATCATTTGTTGAGATGCGGAATTTGAATGAATATGACTAAGGTCATGAAACATGAAACATGAAACATGAAACATGAAACATGAAACAATAAGCCCGTATGAGGCGGGTGTAAATATAAAATTATGCGACAAAAAATAAAAAATAAAAATGGTTCGACGTTGGTCTACGCGTTAGTGATTATGACTATTGTGATGATTCTTTTAGTTTCAATACTGGACTATATTTCCGCGCAATTGAAATTCAGCTTCAATCGGGTGGAAAAAGAAAAAGCTTTTCAAATCGCTGAAGCCGGAGTCTACTATTATCGTTGGTACCTGGCGCACGAAACTTCCGGAAAAACTGCCATCGAAATCAATAATTTTTTGCAGACCGGCGGTCCGATGGGTTTCTCTCCTACGCCAGTTGATTATCAAGGTATCGGAGCCTATCAATTAAAAATTACGCCACCAACTGCCGGTTCCACGGTGATTGTCGTCGAGTCAGTTGGTTGGTCGTATAAGGTGCCCACATTGGAAAGAACAGTTTCCGTCAGATTTCGGCGTCCTTCTTGGAGCGAGTATACTTTTTTATCGAATAGTTTTATGAATTTTGGAGAGGAAGCGGAAGTGTTTGGCAAGGTGCATTCCAATGGCGGGATTCGTTTTGATGGTCTTGCGCACAACACTGTCAGTTCACTTTTGCCATCGTTTTATGATCCTACGTATGGAGGAAGCAAAAAGCAATTTGGAGTGCATACGACAGTCAACCCGGCCGATCCAACCGCACTGAGCTATCCTTGGGCGGATGGAACCGTGCCAAGTCGCCCGGATGTTTTTATGGGCGGAAGGGATTTTCCCGTTTCCGAGGTCAGTTTCACCGGCATCACAACTGATCTTTCCAATATGCGAACCAAGGCGATCGCCGGTTATGGAAAATATTTCGATTCAAGCGGTTTGGGTTGGCGGATTATTCTCAAAAGCGATGGCACTTATGACGCTTGCAAAGTCAAAACAATTAATAATAAAAATCAACTTGAGATTACGAAGTACTATAAAACTAGCGGAGGCACTTCATCTTGCAATACTTGTAGTGGAGAATGCTTGACTAATTATCCAATCATAGATAACGGGGTGATTTTTGTGGAAGATAATGCTTGGGTGGAAGGGGCGATTAATAATAAGCGTGTGACAATCGCGGCGGCTAATCTTTCCGGTGGAGACGACGGAGAAAAGGATCTTTATATCGGAATTAGCAATAGCAATTTGCGCTATGCGGCCTATAATTGCAGCAATATGCTTGGACTGGTGGCGCAAAAAAATCTGCTTGTGCTTAATGATTGTCCAACTAATTTTATTGTTGATGCGGCACTTTTGGCGCAAAATGGCTTCGTGGGGATTAATGATAATGGTTTTGGCGGGAAAACTTCTCTGACTTTCAATGGTGCGATTGCTTCCTATCTTCAGCCATTTTTTGCTCATGGTAATGATGGATTCGCCGTGCGGGTGTATAATTTTGACAACAATCTGCTCTATTGTCCGCCACCCTATTTCCCCACCGGCACGGAGTACGCAATTGATCTTTGGGAAGAATTGTAAAAGAAAAAAGTGTGCTATAATCAAAGTATGAAGTATTTTTTTGATATTGAGACTTACGCATTCGCCCGAAAAAAATCCTGAAAGCACGGTTTCCTCATTTTGGTTTTACCTCGGTGCTTTATCAAAAGTCTTTAAGTACTAAGAACAATTAACGTGCGGACTTTTTCCGGATAAATGCGTAAGTTCGTTATTCGTATAAATTCGTAATTCGTAGAGATTTCATGAATTTTTTGCAAAAAAATATAATCAATTTTGAAGATGCCTATTTCGGCATCGACTTGGGCGATCTGTTTGTCAAGGTTTTGCAATTGGAAAAAAAGGGGACGAATGATTTTGTGCGCGCTTACGCGATGTTGCCAATTACCGAAGGCTGTATCGAAGATGGCAGAATAACGGACAAGCAAAAAGTGGCGAATGTGATAAAAGCAACGATTGCTAAGGCCGGACCAAAAAAAATAAACACCAAAAAAGCCATTTGTTCTTTGCCGGAATCGAAAGTTTTTTTGCGCGTGCTTTCCATTCCCCGCATGGAAGAAGCGGAAATCGGCGAGGCGATCAAATGGGAAATTGAAGCCAGTATCCCACTGTCGGTTGATCAGGTCTACTACGATTGGCAATTGATTGGAGAGGCGGATGGTAAGCAAAATATTTTGACTGTGGCTGTCTCACGTGAAATTGTGGACGACATTTTGGAAGTGCTTGAACTGGCGGGCTTGGAGGTCTATGGTTTGGAAGCGGAATCAATCGCCACGACCAGGAGTCTCGTCGACAATGCGGCCGCTCCCGGCGAAGTTTCTTTGTTGGTTGATTTGGGAGCAAAAAGAACCAATTTTGTCGTAGCGGAAGGCAACGTGCCCTTTTTTACCTCTAGCATTCCTTTTTCTTCCAATGGCGTAACTGACGCGATTGCCAAAACATTAGGCATTAGTAGTAGCGAAGCTGAGGCGCTCAAAATTTCCGAGGGAGTCAGTTGTTGTCAGAATGATGGATCCATTTTTAATTCGATAAAAGCCTATCTGGAGGGACTTTCCGCGGAAATTGAAAAGACAATTGATTTTTATCAAAATATCAATAGCCAGACCGGAAAAGTCGATAAAATTATTGTTTGTGGTGGAGCCAATTTGAAAGGTTTAGTGCCTTATCTGGCAAAAAGATTGCGGCACAAAATCTATGTCGGTGATCCATGGACAAATCTGAATTTTGGCGAGCGTTTGCCAATAATCAACAAAGAAAGATCACTCCAATTTACCAACGCCATCGGTTTGGCGATGAGAAAAAAAGATTATGAAAATAGAGATTAATTTACTTCCGCCTGATAAGAAAGAAGAAATTCGCTTGACTGAACGTTTTCGGACTGTCTTGGTTTGGGAGACGGTGATTTTTTCTATCGCGCTGATTTTTTTCGGTTTTATTTTCGGCATTGATTACGTGCTCAGTCTCAATTTGCAAATGATTTCCGGCAGTCAAAGCGATGAAGCGACCGGAGCGAAATATGAAACAATCAAATATTATGAAGATAAATTTTCCCAGATAAATACTAAAATTTCCAAAATTTCCGGTATCAGCGCCGATCAGCTGTATTGGTCCAAGTTGTTCGCGAAATTGAATGAAGTGACACTACCCGGCGTGGAATTGAGCGGGTTATCCACGAAAGATTACGCGGTTTTTCTGGCAGGGCAAGCCAAAACAAGAGACGATCTGATTGCATTTCGGGACAGACTGGCCAAGGAAGATTGCTTTCAACAGGTTGATTTACCTCTTTCCGATTTGGTCTCCAAAGAAGACATTGTTTTCCAGATCGATTTGGAAATAAAAGAAAATTGCGTCAAAAATAAATGAAAATTTTTTGGAAAAAACACAAGATCAGTGTCAGCATCATTACCTTTATTTTAATCGTGGCTCCATTGTTTTCTTGGGCGACTTTGTTTATGGTAAAAAGGATTCAGAGCAAGGCGGATTTGATTCAGCAAAAAATTATCGACAATGATTTGAGGAGAAATAAAATAGAAAAAATTCCCCAGATGGAAGAGGCCAACGCGGAGTTTGAAAGAGATAAAGAATATGTCGGGGTGATTCTTTCCACCGCCAGCAAAGTGGATTTTATCGAATACATTGAAGCTTTGGCCGGAGAGACAAACAATCAGGTAGAGATCAAGATTCTCAAGGACAATCAGACTGATTCATCGGTAAAAAGCGACACCAAAGCCACGGTCAAAAAAACCAAGCCGGATGAAAAAAAGAGCGTTGAAGAGCAATTGAGCTATAAACAATATATCTCGATGCAAGTTGATCTGACGGGGGATTATGGGAGTTTTTTGAATTTCGCGCATCAGCTGGAAAACAACAAATATTATGTTAACATCCTTTCCCTTAATCTGAAAACAGGGTTTCTTGACAAAGAAAATTCCTCCCGAAATTCTGGATCGAATGATGTGTTTTTCTCTCCGGCTTCGTCCGGTCCAAATAGCTCGGTGACCGAAGAGGTGGAAAAGCCGGTGCTTCAAAGTACGCTAACCATAATTGTTTACACAGAATAATGCTAAAACTAACCGACCTAAAAAAAGATATTTTCTCCGGAGTTTTTCTCAAAAAAATAGCCGGGTTTTTTGTGGGCAATTTCAAATTATTTGTTTTTTTGCTCTTTGTCGGCCTATCCGGCTATTGCGTTTATCTCTGGTATTTCTATTCCTATGCCTATCAATGGAACGCTGATCAGAAAAAAGCCTATCTTGAAACGAAGGATAAGGATGTGACTTTCAATCGACAAAAGTTCCAAGAAATTATTGACGAGGAGAACAAAAGGGCAAAAGAACAAGAAAGGTCAATCACAGTTGAGCGAGATATTTTTGGGATAAAATAATCTCTTGCACGATTTTCCCCGTCCATACCACAGTCAAACTGTTAGTTTTAGGACTTATGCATGACCGTCCTTAAATCGAGGACGGTTTTTAAATGCGTGCAAGAGGGTTTACAAACATCAATCCAGCTGGTAGTATTTAAATGTTGTACTGGTACAACATTGGAGAGGTGGCTGAGTGGCTGAAAGCACCACACTGCTAACGTGGCAAGGGGTAAAACCCTTCGAGGGTTCAAATCCCTCCCTCTCCGCAGTGAACGAAGTGAACAAGGAGAGGATCAAGCCAACGATTTGGCTTGCGTGAGGGATTTGAAAGACGGAGCGCGACAGAGCGAGTTGGGGTCGCGCAAATTTCCAGCGGGAAATTATGCGTGACCAAATCCCTCCCTCTCCGCCTTCGCCCGCCGAAGCGGGCTACGGCGGACAAATCCGCTCAAGTATAATAAATTGGGAGAGATGGCCGAGTGGTTTAAGGCAACAGTCTTGAAAACTGTCGTGCTGTAAAAGGCACCGTGAGTTCGAATCTCACTCTCTCCGCCTTCGCCACGCTGAAGCGTGGCTTCGGCGTGACGCAGTCCGCCAGAAGCCATTCGAAAGCGGGCTTCGCTACGCCGTATTTTTTAAATTAGTTATTCGGGGTGTAGTATAGTGGTAGTACGCAAGGCTGGGGGTCTTGTAGTCGGAGTTCAATTCTCCGCACCCCGACCAACCTAAATCTTTTGCCTGGCAATTATCGCGGCAGTTACTTCTTTTGCACCAGCGTTCTTTAGTGTTTTTGCGCACTCAAATAGGGTCGCACCGGTGGTGGCGATATCATCGATGAGTAGGATTTTCTTACCTTTGATTACTTGTTTTGCATCAGGCACAAGCGCAAAGGCATTGCGGAGATTTTCCAAGCGGGCAAGATAATTTTTTATTTTCATCTGCGCGTGAGTTTTCTTTTGACGAAAAACCAGATTCGCGCGAACGAGAATTGGAAAGCCCGGAGTCAAGTTTTGACTGACCGCGCCGGCTAAAATTTCCGCTTGATTAAACCCGCGCCATTTCAATTTGCGCTGATGGATTGGGATGGGAATAATGAAATCGGGGAGTGCCAGATTATTTTCTTGCAGAGCGCGCACGATTATTTTTCCCAAAGGCACTCCCAACTCCGTGACAAAATCGTATTTGAATAAATGGACAAGCTTAGCGATTTTTTGATAATCCGTGGCGCAAACAAGCGCATCGAGCGTCAGAAAAGAGTTTTTTTCGAACTGATATTTCTTACAACGCGCGCAAACGGCACCATTTTGAGTGCTTTCTTTTTCGCAATAAGGACAAAGTTGAAAAGAAAGCAGAGGAAGCTTGCCTAGGCATTCTTCACAAAGCCAAACATTTTTTTTCTGGCAACACAAACAAGCGACGGGAAAGAGCGCATCAAGAAAAAAAGTGTTTATTTTCGAAAGCAATTTCTTGCCATTTTTATATTTAAGCATAAGTCAATTTTCCTTAAGTTTATTTTTTTCAGAGGAGATTGTCAATTCTTGGATTTGTGGTAGAATAAAAAAGTAAATGCTTATGGCTAAAATAAAATGAAAACAAAATTTTTCACTATTAGCACATATTTTTTATTGTTACTTTTTGGTCTCAATTTAAGTGCGCATAATTGCTATGCTGGAGTGACAAGTGATGCGATGAGTAGTTTATGTTGCGCGCTCGATATTGTCTCTTGCTGCAATGGTACTCCGAATCCGCCAGCACAAAATCCTGATGCATGCGAATGCGCCGTTAATAGTCCCTTTAGTGGCGGCAGTGCTTGCACTGGTGGCTATTGTGATGGTTGCCATTGTGTCGGTGCGACAAATCCAAGTCCGACACCAGCTCCGGCGAATACTCCGATTGGTACAACCGGATCAGGCACTGGCGGAGCGGCGAGTGGAGCAATGCTTGCTTGTGGTTTTTCTCCCAGTACGAAAACAGTCTCTGCTTCTATAAGTTCAATGCTCAATTGGTCGGCAAAAAGCCCAGCTACCAGCGTAAAGCGTACCTGCATTGGAGCTGTCCCCAAAGCGACTGAGGAAGTTGGAACACTCGGTTTTCCACTTATCAATACTTTTGATTTTCCCGCCGGATCAGATGGGGAAGAATGTCAATTTGAAGCCTATGATTCTGCTGGTAATAATGTAGGGAGTTGTACGGCCAGATTAGCTGTTGTGGCTAGCAATATATCAGCAGGTTGCGAGTGTTCACAAAGTCAAGCGGATGATGATGGAAAATGTAATACTCGAGTATGCACAGATAGTTGTCATTGCGATGCCCAATTAGTAATCAAGGAAACTCCTTCACAAGAACGATCTGATTACGAATCGATCTCGCAATTTGACAGAGAGGACAACATCAAGGGATTGAAAAATCTTTGGTCTCCTGAAAGAATTTTGGGGGACGATATGGAAAATGATCCGCAAGAAGAAGTCTTTTTATACTTTGGCGTTAGAAATTCAGATTTTGATTCCCTGGGAACAGAGGCAATGACAAACCCGATCAGGTTTAAGGTTTTTATTCCGCCGAATTTTTCTTTTCTAACTGTGAACATCTACAATACGGCATCCGGAGGGTATAATGATTTTGTCGTTGGCTCTGCGCGTCTAGGTGAACCACCCAAGGAGGAAATCGACTCTTCAAAAAAAGATAATCCTGAATGGTTGACAGGTTGTTCGCTAGAGGAGGTGACGGGGAAAGATTGTTTTTTTAGAAATAGTGCCGGGATCACCAGTGTTTTTGGTGAAGGCTACAGGGTAAACACTCAGTCAGGCGGTTGGCTCTATGTAACAGCCTATACTCCGGGAATGAAGATTATTGATGTTAGTGGCCATGCAGAGACAGTTGTTTCTCAATATCAAACTTGGTATGATATGGAAACTTGGCAGACCAATGGCGATCCTATCGAGCCTGATTCCATTTTTCCCACCGGCCCCGACTGCGCTTCCAAAACTTGCGTTGGCAACTCTTGTGATAGTGAGAGTACCACCGCAGAAAATCCTTGGATCTCTGGCACCAAAACTGCAGGTTGCGCCACCGGAGAAGCC
>Ga0172379_10007246_pt1 | contig 14465 bp, 9 predicted proteins | sample GrowelOW334metaG_FD_119756 | JGI IMG/M metagenome (GOLD analysis project Ga0172379, IMG submission 119756) | Groundwater microbial communities from an aquifer near a municipal landfill in Southern Ontario, Canada - Groundwater well OW334 metaG | ecosystem: Environmental > Aquatic > Deep... | reverse complement strand
GGAAAAGGCTTCGCCGTCGTCGCGAGCGAGGTCCGCAAACTCGCTGAACGCAGTCAGGCGGCATCCTCGGAAATAATGGCTCTCGCGAAGGAAAACCGAGATACCGCGGAGCGGGCTGGAACAGGGATCATGACGGTTGTTCCGGAGATCAAGCGCACCGCCGATCTCGTTCAGGAAATCAACGCGGCCCAACGGGAAGAAGATGTCGGAGTCAACCAAATAGGCTCGGCCATGGTGCAGTTGGACTCCGTGATCCAGCAGAACGCGAGCATCGCGGAGGAAATGGCGAGCATGGCGGAAGAATTGGCCGGCCAAGCCGAGTCTCTTGCGGAAGCCGTATCTTTCTTCAAAGTTGAGACATCAGTCACGCTCGTCCCGTCGGGATGAGCGTGAAAGAAGTCTTCCGTCGTCGATACACGTGGTGGCTCGGTTCGGTGTTCGCGCTCAGGACCGTTAAGGTTCTCCGTAAGCTCGATCGGATTTTCGCGAAATGCGTAATCGTCCTGGTTTTAAATTTTTCCGGTCTTTCGATCTTGTCGGCGGAGACCGGTGAAAAGCCTCTCCTCTTTCTCGGCAATCGGAATCTCGCGCCGGTTGTGTACAATAAGGACGGTCGGCCGACAGGTCTCGCGGTCGACATCGTCAAAGCGATCGAACAAGAAATAAAGCGCCCGATCACCGTTCTTTGTATGGATTGGACGCAAGCCCAAGAGATGGTCGCGCGGGGTGAAGCGGACGCGCTGATCCAGATCAACCCTACCGAAGAACGAAAACGGATCTATGATTTTTCCGACCCGCTGCTTCAATCGCAATTCTCTATTTTTACCCGGAACGACAGGGTGGGTATTACGGGCGCCGCAAGTCTGCGCGGGTTGCGGGTCGGCGTGGAAAACAACGGACTGCCGCATAGGCTTCTGAAAGAAGACAAGGCCGTCCAACTGGCGCTGATCCCCAATTTTCTCAATGGTTTCGGCATGCTGAATGATGGTACGCTGGACGCAGTCGTGGTCGACTTTATTGTCGGCTCGTACGTGCTTGCGGAGAATCATGTAAAAGGCATTCGAATCGTCGGTGAGCCGATCGCGTATCTCCAATCCGCGATAGCCGTGGGAAAAGGCAATGCCGAACTGCTTACGTTGATAAATAAGGGATTGAAAGAAATCAGGCGTACAGGAACCTATTCCCAAATCTTGAGGAAATGGGAACCTAAGGAAGTCGTTTTCTTAACCAAGGAACAAATTTGGTATCGGTACTATTTGCACATAATTGGGGTGTTGATCGTATTTTGCGTGATTGTTATCGCGTGGACTATCACCGTCCACCGCGAGCTGAAAAAAAGGAAGGCGACTGAGGCTCTATTGCGTGAAAGGTCGAATGAGCTTGAAATGTTTTTCTCTACGTCTTTGGATCTGTTTTGCATTTCGGACAGTAACGGCCGTTTTATACGGTTTAACAAACGATGGGAAGAAACGCTCGGGTATTCCATCGACGAATTCACGGATCATCCGTTTGTCGATCATCTGCATCCCGATGACCGCGAGGCCTCAAGCGAGACCTTCGCAAAATTAAAAAGCAATCAAAGCATTTTGAATTGCGCAACCCGTTTCATCAAAAAAGATGGTTCATTCCGCTGGATAGAATGGCGGGCATCGCCGGTCGGTAACCGCATCTATATATCCGCGAGGGATATTACCGAACGCAAAGAGGCTGCCGCGGCTTTGCGTGAGAGTGAAACGAACTACAAGCGGCTGCTCGATATGGTCCAGGAAGGGATATGGGCTATCGATAAGGACTCCATAACCACCTTCGTCAATCCGCGGATGGCCGAGATTCTGGGGTGTTCGCCCGAGGATATGTTGGGTCGGCCCCTGTTTTCCTTTATGGACGAACAGGGGAAAAAAATCGCGGAGTTGAATGTCGCACGGCGGAAAAACGGCGTAACCGAGCAGCACGATTTCGAGTTCATCAGAAAGGACGGAGCGCGCATCTATACCAGGCTTGAAACCGGACCGATCTTCGACGCCCAAGGACAATACGCCGGAGCGATAGCGGCTGTAGCGGATATCAGCGCCCAAAGACGAATGGAAGAAGAACGGCGGGCACACCTTCGCTTCTTTGAGAACTTGGATCGGATCAACAGGGCCATCCAGAGCACAACAGACCTAGAACAGATGATGGGCGGCGTACTGGATATCGTTCTTTCCATTTTCGACTGCGATCGAACTTTACTGATGTACCCGTGCGACCCGGAAGCCGCTTCCTGGCGGGTTCCCATGGAGCGAACGAAACCGAGTTATTCCGTAGCCCAGGGTTCGGGTCTGATCCTGCCGATGGACGCGGAAGTCGCCGAGGGACTCAGGTTGCTTTTGAATTCGGAGGGTCCCGTCAAATTCGGCCCCGGCTCCACGAATCCGCTGCCCCAGGCGGCGGCTGACCGATTCGGTTTTAAAACGTACATGGCGATGGCGCTTTATCCCCGCTCGGATAAACCATGGCAATTCGGTGTCTACCAATGCTCGCACGCGCGTTCCTGGACAAGCGAGGAAGAACGGTTATTATTGGAAATAGGAAGACGACTGGCTGATGGACTGACGAGCCTGTTGAGTTATCGGGACCTTATTGTCAGCGAGGAAAAGTTGCGTCGGCTGAACGACGAGCTTGAGGAGAGGGTAACGCAACGGACCGCTGAACTGGAAAAGAAGAACAAGGAGCTTGAGAGGGCGAACAGAGTATTCGTCGGCAGGGAATTAAGGATGCTCGAGCTGAAAAAGAAAATAAAGGCTTTGGAATCGCGGTCGGACAAGGAAAAGGGTAAATGACGCGGCACGGATGCGCACCACTCTTGCTGTTCCCGCTTTTTTTAACCGCGTTCGGAGCTTGCGGTGGACGCGCCGAATACGACGGGCCCCAATATGGACGCGCTCCGGCGGGCGGGAGAGCTCAGACCTACACCTTCGCGGTTCATCCACTCCATAATCCGAAAAAAATGATTGAGGCTTATCAGCCGCTTATGGATTACCTCAACGCGAATCTGGGCGGCACGAAGATCATCCTTGAAGCCTCAAGAGATTACGCCTGTTTTGAGGCGAAATATGGAAAGCGGGAGCCTGATTTTCTCCTGCCGAATCCTTGGCAAACGCTTCAGGCAATGGAGGCGGGATACCACGTCATCGCCATGGCGGGGGAGAAATCCGATTTCAAAGGTATCTTCATCGTTCGCAAAGACAGCGGAATCAAGCGGCCTTCGGATTTGATCGGAAAGGCGGTCAGTTATCCGTCGGCGACCGCGCTCGCCGCCTGTGTTATGCCGCAGTCTTTTCTCCACCGGAACGGCGTCGACGTCAATAAGGATATCGAGAATCGATACGTAGGATCGCAAGAGTCGTCCATCATGAACGCGTACCTGAAATTGACCGCGGCCGGCGCGACTTGGCCCACCCCGTGGCGGGCCTTTCTGCGGGAACACCCCACGGAAGCGACCTGCTTGGAAGTGGCCTGGGAAACCGAGACGCTCATCAACAATTCCGTCATGGCAAGAGACGATGTTCCCGCCCCGCTCCTGAATCGAGTCCAATCCTTATTGACTGGTCTTCATGAGAATGAAAAAGGAAAATCGATACTGGGGGGAATGGAAACGGCGCGTTTTTTTAGCAAGGGCGATGACGATTATGACATCGTTCGTTCTTACGTTTCTCGTTTTGAAAAAGAAGTGAGAAAGGTAAAGTGAAACCTACTTCGGGCCTTTTCGGGCAAGGCACGTTCAGAGGGCGTTTGATCCTCTACGTGGCGTTGGTAAACGCCTTTCTGATGGCTCTCTTCATTCTCAATTCAACCATGCGGCAACGCGACGTGCTTTTGGATAATCAGACTTCGGGGGCAGTCGCGATGGCGCAAGCTCTCGCGACCTCGTCCGCCGGATGGATCGCGGCGAATGATGTGTCCGGTTTGTCCGAACTTGTCGAAGCGGAGCGCCGCTACCCAGAGATGATTTTCACGATTATCTCCGATAACCGCGGCTTTGTACTTGCCCATTCCGACAGAAATAGGGCCGGTTCCTACTTGCTCGATTTGCCGAAGGACGCTCGCGAGACGGTGTTGAACAAGACCACCGCGCTAGTGGACGTCGCTGTTCCCGCCGTGCTGGGGAACCGGCATGTTGGTTGGGTCCGGATAGGTCTAGGGCAGAAAAAGGCTTCCCAAACCCTTGCTGAATTGAATCTTCAGGACGCTCTCTACGTCTTGGCCGCGATACTGTTCGGCTCGCTGATAGCCTGGCTGCTCGGCCGCAATATTTCCAGCCGGCTCTACGCCGTTCAGGAGACCATCGCGCGGGTCATGGCGGGGGACCAGGCCGCTCGTTCCGGCATCAGGGGTACGGACGAGGCCGCGTCCTTCGCGCGCGAATTCAACGCCATGCTGGACATGCTTGAGGAGAGAGGCAAAGCGCTTGCTCTCAGCGAATCGAAATACCGCTTGCTTCTCTGGAATATACACGTAGCGGTCGTCGTACATGACCCCGACGGGCGGATTCTGATGGGCAACCCATTGGCTCAAGAGCTGCTTGGGCTGCCGGAAGGCCGGATGATCGGAATCGGAACAGCCGATCCGGCCTGGTATTTCTTTCGCGAAGACGGGACGAAGATGCCGGTTGAAGAATACCCCGCGACGAAAGTACTCGCATCCGGACGCCCTCTGCGGGATCTGGTCGTCGGCGTACGTCGCTCCGGTAGTGAAGCGCCTCTGTGGGTCTTGGCTAACGCGGACCCCGCCTTCGACGAACGGGGTGAGATATCCGAGATCCTGACAACCTTCATCGACATAACGAAAAGGAAACGCGTCGAAGAGGAACTGAAAAACCGCGAAGCCGAATTAAACGAGTCCCAGCGACTCGCGCATATCGGCAGCTGGGATTGGGACAAAGAGACGAACGCGATCCGGCTTTCGAACGAATATCGGCGGATCTATGGAGTTGCCGGAGACCAGACGCCTCCGACTTTTTACGAGCGTTTTGAAACCTATACCAAAGAGAGCGCTAAGCGGCTCAAAATAGCGTCGGACAGGGCGCTTGGAAGCGGGGACTCATATGAGATCGATCTTGAACTCGAGAATCCGACGACGCCGACGCGTTGGGTTATCGCGCGTGGAGAAGTGAAACGCGACGCCGGCGGGAAAATCTGCGGTCTTCGTGGAACGTCCCAGGACATCAGCTATCGTAAGCGGGTCGAGGAAGAAATTACGATGCTCAACGAGAACCTGGAAAAACGCGTGGAGGAGCGGACGATCGATTTACGAAAGAAAAGCGACGAACTCAGGGACCACCAGGCCGCGCTCATGAATATCGTGGAGGACCTGAACGAGAAAACAGCCGAACTGGAAACGGCTAATGATAAACTGAAAGACCTGGACAGGTTGAAATCCCTTTTCATCGCCTCCATGAGTCACGAGCTGCGCACGCCGCTCAACTCGGTCATCGGTTTTTCAAGCATCATGCTCAACGAATGGACCGGCCCCTTGACCCAGGAGCAGAAAGACAATCTCTCCGTAATTCTGCGATCCGGAAAACTCTTGCTGGCTTTGATCAACGACGTGATCGATGTTTCAAAGATAGAGGCGGGAAAAATCGAATCGAACGTGGAGGACTTCGACGCCTATGACGTCGCCGCGGAAGCAATGCAGTCGTTCGCCGAGGATATAAAGAAAAAAAACCTCGACGCCGATGTTGAATCCATTCACCTGCCGCTGCGCGGCGACCGGCGAAGGCTGCTACAATGCCTTATTAACCTCGTGAGCAACGCGGTTAAGTACACCGATAGGGGATCGATCAAGCTAACCGTGGAAATCTCCGAAACGGGCGATGCGGTTGATATGAGCGTCAGCGACACCGGAATCGGCATCCAGGCGGAGGAGATGAAAAAACTGTTCTCTCCCTTTTTCCGAATCATATCCCCGCAACGGCCGGTAGTCCCGGGAACGGGGTTGGGATTGTATTTGACGAAGAAGCTGGCTCAAGAAGTGCTTATGGGTAATATTATAGTCAGCAGCGTTTTCGCAGCGGGCAGCAAATTCACGTTGAGGATACCGCTTTTGGATTGGCGGAGGCGAATATGAAGAAAGTGCTCGTCGTGGAAGACAACCGGGATAATCTGAAGCTCTTGACCTACGCGTTGACTAGAGCGGGTTACCAAGTGCTTTCAGCCGAGAGCGGGGAAGTCGGATACGTGATGGCACTTCGGTACCTCCCTGCCTTCATACTCATGGATATCAATCTGCCCGGCATTGACGGGATTGAGACTACCAAGAGAATCCGAGCTTCCGAGATCGATGGAAGAATTCCGATAATCGCGATTACTTCTTTTGCCATGGTGGGCGACAGGGAACGCATTCTGGAGGCCGGCTGCGATGTCTACATTGAAAAACCGATCGATCCGATCACGATCATCGATCAGATCCTCAGAATCATCGGAACGCGGTCATGAAAATACTCATAGTCGACGACAACCGGGACGATCGGACGGTGCTCAAATACTTGATCGAGCGGAAAGGGCACGAAGTGATCGAAGCCGAAAACGGGGAAGACGGCCTTCAAAAAATCAAAGACGATCCGCCGAACCTGATCATTTCAGATGCGCTCATGCCGACGATGGACGGGTTCCAATTCCTGCGGGCGATAAAAAAGGAAAAGGATCTGTGTTCGATTCCTTTCGTTTTCTATTCCGCTTCATACCAGCAGAATCAGGACGTCAGGCTCGCGTCGGCTCTCGGCGCCGACGCGTACATTTTGAAGCCCGAGGATCCCGTCGAGCTATGGAAAAAAATCGACAATATCCTCACAGCGAAAAAAAGGAAGCTGGTCCAACCTTCAAAGCTCGTTAAGGAAGACGCGGAATACCTGAAGTGCTACAGCGAAGTCTTAGCCGTTAAGCTCGAGGACAAGGTCCAAAAGCTCAATAGTTCGCTCGCGGAAAAGGAACACGCGGAAACGGCCTTGCGGAGACTGAACCGCGAACTGCGCGCGATCAGCAACTGCAATCAGGCGCTCATGCACGCGGATGATGAGCAGAAGTTGCTCGCCGAGATTTGCCGCATCATCTGCGAGGAGGCAGGGTACCGGATGGCCTGGGTCGGATACGCCGAGCGCGATGCCGCGAAAACCATTCGCCCAGTGGCGACCTCTGGGGCCGAAAGCGGGTACCTCGCGGATGCCCGCATCAGCTGGGCCGATACGGAACGCGGACGCGGCGCTTCCGGGATGGCGATCCGCGGCGGGAAGAGCCATTGCATCCAAGATTTTCTGGTGGACTCTTTTGCCGCTCCGTGGCGGGAGATGGCGCTGCGGCGCGGGTATCGATCCAGCATAGCGCTTCCGCTCAAAGACGAGAAAACGGATACATTCGGCGTTCTCAATATTTACTCTGCCGAGCCGAACGCCTTCACGGCGGACGAAGTGCGCCTTTTGGAGGAACTTTCGGGAGATTTGGCTTACGGGATAACAACCCTACGCGCTCGGAAGGAACGGGATCGGGCGGAGAACGAGCTCCGCATGAATGAACGAAGGCTTCGGAGTTTTTTCGACGATTCGCCCATCTCGATCTGGGAGGAAGATTTTTCGGGAGCGAAACGTCTCTTTGAAAAAGCGCGGTCGGAAGGTGTTCGGGATTGGGAGGGGTTCTTCGCGTCACGGGAGCGCGTGATGGAATTCGCCTCGCAGGTGCAGGTGCTCGACGTCAACCGCGCGACGCTCAAACTTCTTGAGCGCGACGACAAGAGCACTATCCTCGGAAGTATTCTTAAAATATTCGATGAAGAAGGGTACGACTCTTTTCGTTCCGAACTCATCGCCCTCGCTTCGGGGCATTTGTCCTACGAGGATGAAACCATTCGCCATACGGTTTCGGGAAAACGCGTCTTCGTCCAGCGGCGGCTGAGAATCGTTCCGGGGTACGAAGAAAGCTGGTCGCGAGTTCTCGTTTCCCTTGTCGACCTTTCGGAACGCAGAAAGGCGGAACGCGCCCTTCAAGAGAGCGAAGCGAAATACCGCGGTCTTGTCGAACAATCGGCTGAAGGCATCATTCTGCTCGATGCGACGGGAACCGTCTTGGAATGCAATCCCGTGCTTGAATGTTTGATCGGCGCGAACAAGGGACAAATAATCGGCAGGAAAATATGGGATTTCGAGTTCAAGCTGCTGCCTGAAGGATTCGCGACCGAGGGCGATTTCGAAAGCCTCAAGGGACAATGGGAGATCGCGCTTGAAAACTGCGAAGAGATCGCGCAAGCGGGGCCGTACGAGGCGGTCATCAAGCAGGAAGAAGGAAATCGACGAAAAATAATCGAGCAAACGTTTTTCCCGATTTCATCCGCGACGGGTCTGATGATTGGCGGTATCATGAGGGATGTCACGGAAAACCGTGAGGCCGCTGAATCGTTGATGTCTTCTCTCAGAGAGAAAGAGCTGCTCCTACAGGAAGTCAATCATCGCGTCAAGAATAACCTGCAGATCATCTGCAGCTTAGTCAATCTCCAACTGCTCAATTCCAACGTGTCTTCCGAGACAGGTATCATCCTCAGGGATATCGATGCCCGCGTGAGATCCATGTCGCTCGTGCACGAGCTGCTTTATCAATCCGATGATTTTGCTTTTATCGAATTCTCAACTTACGCGCGGCAGCTCTGCAATTATCTGCTTGAAGCGTATGCCGCTGATCCGCGCCGGGTTCGCGTCGATATCGCCATAGACGAGATTCCGCTTTCAATCGACAAAGCGATTCCCTGCGGCTTGATTATCAACGAGCTTGTCGTTAACTCGCTCAAGCACGCGTTCCCCGCCGGCCGCCGAGGAACGGTGACTATCGAAATGGACAAGGACGCGAATGGTCGAGTGAGGTTAACCGTTCGCGATGACGGAGTCGGTATGGTATTGCGCGAAAGTGAAAAACGCTCAAAAAAAAGTATTGGTCTAATGTTGGTTGAAAACCTCACCGAGCAGCTTAACGGCGAATGTCTCACCGAAAGCGACGCGGGGGTGCGAACGAGCATCTTCTTTCCGAGCTAGCAAGCGGCTTGGTTAAAACTCGGTTGCACTCGGCCTGAAAATTTCTCAGAAGCAATTTTTCGTGTTTATTTCTTACAAAAATGTAGTTATTAGAATTTCATGCGTTTTTTCCTGCTTTTATTGCGTGTTTTTTTGTTTTCCCCCTGGCGCTTATAGTAACTAGAGGTTGTAGACTTTCTCGCATGAACGGCGCCGAAGAGCCGTCGGGAGTCTACGGAAATGGAAAAGAAACTGGTTATTCAAAACGCTCGGGCGATCGTTACCTGCGACGGCCGGGATCGCGTGCTGCGCGATTCGGACATTTCGATCGAGGGGCAACGTATAGTCGCCATCGGACAGGGGCTGCCGGTCGGCGAGGCGGAAGTCATCGACGCTCGGGGAAAAATCGTCTATCCGGGCTTGGTGAACACTCACCACCACTTTTTCCAGACCTTCGTACGCAACCTGGCAACCGTCGACTATCCGAACATGTCAGTCCTGGACTGGATTACGGAAATTTACCGGATTTTCCGTTTGGTCGATTCCGACGTCATCTACTATTCATCCCTGGTCGCGATGGCGGATCTCGTCAAGCACGGCTGCACCTGCGCTTTCGACCATCAATACTGCTTTCCCCGCCACGCGGGGAAGGAATTGGTGGATCGCCAGATGGAGGCGGCGGGCCTTCTGGGTATCCGCTACCACGCCGGCCGCGGCGCGAATACGCTGCCCCAGAGCGAGGGAAGCAATATCCCCGACGAGATGCTCGAATCTACCGACGAATTCCTTGCCGACTGCGAACGGCTGATAGACTTGTACGACGATTCTCGTCCGTTCAGCATGCGACGCATTGTTGTATCACCCTGCCAGCCCATCAATTGCCGGAAAGAGACTTTCGTCGAGTCCCTGTCGTTCGCCCGGAGCAAGGGCGTCTACCTGCACACCCACCTCGGTGAGGGCGAAAACGAACCGATGGTGGTGCGCTGGGGCAAGCGGACGCTCGATTGGTGCAGGGATATCGGCTTTGTCGGACCGGACGTCTGGTTTGCGCACGGCTGGGAATTGACGCCCGCGGAATACGCGGTCATGGCGGAATCGAAAACAGGACTATCCCATTGTCCCGGTCCCGCGACTCTCGGAGGCTTCCCCATTCTGGACATCCCGGCGATGGAAGCGGCGGGTATGCGGCTCGGATTGGGCTGCGACGGTTCAGCGACGAACGACAGCTCCAGTCTTTTGGACAGCTTGCGCATGGCCTACCTCATGCAGGCCTACCACAGCAAGAGCCGGGGCGGCAGCCCCTCCCCCTACCGGATGCTCAAAATTGCCTGCGCGGGCGGCGCCGACCTGTTGGGCCGTACCGACTTGGGATCTCTTGAAGCGGGGAAGGCCGCCGATCTTTTCATGATTGACGCGGAAAAGCTCGAACTTTCAGGCGCCCTGCACGATCCCGCCAATCTCTTGGCGCGGACCGGCGTCGTCGGGCCCGTCCATCTGACGATGGTCGGCGGGAAAGTCGTCTTTTCCGACGGTCGTCTTCCCGGTATTGATGAGCGCGAGATCGCCGAAAAAGCCGAAAAGGCGTGCGACCGGGTCATCCGGTCGAAGAGCGCCGCTTACGCGAAACTGAACCCTTAGGGTTTCAATGTCCCTGTTCAAAGTATGGAGGAAAAGGAAATGAAAAGACTGGCGCTCATTCTGGTCGCTCTGTCCCTCGCGTTCTCCCCGGTTTTCGCTCAGGCGAAATCGGGAAAGAAAATCAAGGTAGCGCTGATCCTGTCCGGACCGGCGAACGACCAAGGCTGGAACGCCGTCGCTCTTCAGGGTCTCAAGGATGCCGAGGCGAAGTTCGGGGTGGAGACGGCGTACAGCGAAAACGTCGGTATCGCCGACAGCGAGGCAGCCTTCATGGATTACGCTTCGCAGGGCTACGACCTGGTAATCGGGCACGGCTATCAGTACGGCGATCCCGCGGTGAAGGTCGGCAAGCGTTTCCCCAAGACGAAGTTCATGGCGATCGAGGCCTCCTCCTCTTCGGAGAACACCGCTTCCTACGTCATCGCCTGCGAGCAGGCCGGCTACCTCATGGGTGTCCTGGCGGGGTCCTTATCCAAGACGGGCAAGATCGGCATCGTCGGCGGCATCGAGCAGCCTTCGATCATCAAGATCCTGGAGGCGTACAAGCTGGGAGCGAAATCGGTGAATCCAAAAATCACCGTGTTTACCGCCTATGTCGGTTCTTTCACCGACGTGAATCTCGGCAAGGAAGCCGCGTTGGCGATGGCCGACCAGGGCGCGGACGTGCTTTCACACAGCGCCAACCAGGCAGGTACGGGCGTGATCAAAGCCGCCGAGGAACGCGGCCTGCTTTCCACCGGTGATTCCTGGGACCAGAGCGTAATATCACCCAAGTCGGTCGCGTGCAGCACAATCTACAATGTTCCCGTATTGGTGCTCATCGCCGTGGAAAAAGTCCGCGGCGGAACCTTTAAGGGCGGCGTCTTCAACCTCGGCATGAAGGAAGGCGTCGTGGATATCGCTTCCTACCACGATTTCGAATCCAAGATTCCCAAAAAGGCGAAGACAAGCATCGTCGATTTGAAAAAGAAGATCACCGCGGGCAGCTTTGTCGTTCCGATAGTTATTAAGAGTACCTCCAAGTAAAGTTATACGGCGGTCCGGGAATTATCCCCGGACTGCCGGTTTTAGGGGAGACGACGTGCCGCTGCTTTCCATGAGGAACATCAACAAATCCTTTTCCGACGTCCCCGCGAACGCTGATGTCTCTCTGGATGTCGAGGCAGGGGAAATCCGTGCTCTGCTCGGGGAGAACGGCGCCGGCAAGACAACCCTGATGAACATCCTGTACGGCATCTATTCCTGCGATTCGGGATCGATTCTATGGAAAGGCGAGAGAGCGCGTTTCGATTCTCCCAAGAAGGCGATAGCGGCGGGGATCGGGATGGTCCACCAGCATTTCATGCTGGTGCCGACGCTCAGCGTTTCGGCGAACGTCGTTCTGGGGCTCAAGCCTCCCGGTTACCCCTTCACCGACCGGCGAAAGTTAGACGCCGCCGTCCTGGAACTGTCCCGGCGCTATGGTTTGGAAATCGATCCCGCGGCGCTTGTGTCCGACCTCTCCGTCGGCCAACGGCAGCGCGTGGAAATCCTCAAGCTGCTGTACCGGAACGCGTCCCTCCTCATCCTTGACGAACCTACCGCGGTCCTGACGCCGAGCGAGATCGATTCTTTCTTTGAGGTCCTCACGCGGCTCAAACGGGAAGGCCACGCGGTAATCCTCATCACGCATCGCATTTCCGAAGTCCTTTCAATCTCCGACCGGATCACCGTCCTGCGCGGCGGGGCTGTCGCGGCGTCCGTAAATACCGCCGATATCGACGCGGAAAGCCTTTCCCGGCTGATGATCGGGCGCACGCTCAAAACGCTTCGCCGAAGCGTCCCTCCCGCGCGATCGGCTTCCGTCACTCTTGAGGTCCGCGGCCTACACTCATCGGAGCATGGTGTCGAACGTCTTCGCGGCGTCGATCTCTCTATATTCCCGGGTGAAATCGTCGGCGTCGCCGGGGTGGACGGCAATGGGCAAAAGGAACTGGCTGAATGCCTGCTCGGTCTGCGCCGCGCTTCAACCGGGACCATTACCCTCAACGGCGAACGTATAGAGTCCCTCAGGACCGCGGAACGGCGGCGGCGCGGCATTGCCTACGTTTCCGACGACCGGCACGGCGACGGGTTGGTTTTGGACATGGATTTGACCGAGAATTATTTTCTGGCCTTCCACGACGACAGCCGTTTCCTGAAAGGCCCATTCATCTCCCGCGCGCGCTGCATTCGGGAAACTGACGCGGCGATAAAGCGTTTTTCGATTAAAACCGGCGGACCGAGAGCGATCGCCAGGCTCCTTTCGGGGGGAAACCAGCAGAAGCTGGTACTGGCTCGCGAGTTCGCGGACGAGCCCGTCGTCCTTGTCGCGTTTCAACCGACGCGCGGACTCGACGTGGGCGCGACGGAATTCGTCGGCGAGCGCTTGCTCGAACGGAGGGATTCCGGCTGCGCCGTTCTATTGATTTCCACCGATTTGGATGAGCTGTTCTCTCTCAGCGACCGCATTACGGTCATGTCCCGCGGCCGGTTGACCTCTCCGATCGAGAATGACGGCAGCGTCGACGCGACGAGGCTCGGCCTCCTGATGGCGGGCGACGGCGGAGTTCCATGCGCTTCGTAAGGGATGTCGTTTCATACTGCCTGATCGCGCTCATCGTCGTACTCGTCGCCGCCCTATGCGTCCGGGCGGTCGGGAGCGACGTTTCCAAGGCCGCGCTCGGCTTCTTTCGCGGTGCTTTCGGTTCCGCCTACGGCATCTCCGAAGTCTTGGTGCGCGCGACTCCGCTCATGCTTTCCGCTCTCGGCGTTTCCATCGGCTTCCAAACGGGATTCTTCAATATCGGCGCCGAGGGGCAGATATACGTCGGGGCGGCCGCCACAACCGCCGTCGCCTTGGCGTTCCCCTCATTGAGCCCCGCGGCTATGATTCCGCTCGCCCTCGGCGCCGGATTTGTAGCCGGCGGCGTATGGGCCCTGATCCCCGGTTTCCTGAAGGCCCGCTTCGGCCTCTCCGAGATCATCAATACAATCATGTTCAGCTATATCGCCGTCAACGTGGTTGGCATTCTCGTGCGCACCGTCCTGAAGGACCCGTCCTATCCGCTACCCATGTCGAGCGAAACGCCGCAGTCGCTTTCACTTCCCCTCCTTATGGAAACTTCCCGACTCCACGCCGGTTTTCCGATCGCGCTTCTCTCGGCTTTTTTCGTGCATGCGCTCATGCGCTGGACCGTTCCCGGTTTCCGTATGCGCTCGGTCGGCCTCAATCCCCGCGCGAGCCGCTGCGTCGGCATCTCCGTGTACGGCAACCTGCTGCTCGCTGCCTTCCTCGGCGGCGGCTTCGCGGGACTCGCCGGCGCGTGTGAAATAGCCGGAGTGCATCATAAGCTCCTAGAGGGCATTTCCCCCGGCTTCGGCTATACCGCGATCATCGTCGCCCTGCTCGGACGCAGCCGTCCGGCGGGGATCGTAGTCGCTTCGCTGGGCATAGCGGCTCTCCAAATCGGATCGATGTCCATGCAGCGGAGCGCCGGGGTTCCCTCGTCCATCGCCTGGATCGTCATGGGCCTCCTGGTCCTGCTCATTTTGGCGCGGCCTCGTTTGGTTGAGCTAATTCCCGCGGGCACCAAGGAGGCGTTCCGATGACTGAAGCCGGATTCGTCGCCGAACTTACCGTATTCGCCGCCGCTTCGGTCCGCATGGCGACGCCCTTGGCGTTCGCGGGTCTCGGCGAGGCCTACTCCGAAAAAAGCGGACTCCTCAACATAGGGCTTGAGGGCATCATGCTCTGCGGAGCGTTCTCCGCCTTCAT